>TARA_R100001132_G_scaffold27446_1_pt1 | contig 28557 bp, 32 predicted proteins | sample TARA_R100001132 | Tara Oceans TARA_R100001132 (sample SAMEA2621247) | marine metagenome | biome: marine biome (ENVO:00000447); feature: mesopelagic zone (ENVO:00000213); material: "saline water (ENVO:00002010), including plankton (ENVO:xxxxxxxx)" | depth 800 m | reverse complement strand
GGCAGGCGGATTGAGCCAAAGCGGCCTGAGTTTTTTCGATCCCACCGCCCAGGCGGAATACGAAGCCGCCTTTTCCAACCCCGCCGTCATTCATGCCAGTTGCGAGGATTACCGCGCCGCTGCCGGAATTGACCTGATCCATGACGAGGCGGACCTGGACCAGAAGATCACCTGCCCCCTGCTGGTCCTGTGGGGTGCGAAAGCCCCGATGCACAAGCATTATGATGTCCTGGAAACCTGGCGGGACCGTGCCGTCGCGCCCGAAGGTCATGCCATCGAATCCGGCCATTTCCTGGCAGAAGAAAACCCGACCGACACCCTAGCAGCGTTTAAAAAGTTCTTTAAGTGCTAAACAGTCAGCAGTGCCTCATGGCCGCGGACCTTGATCATGACTTGGGAGTCAGGCGCTTCGGACGGTGTGCTGCGCAGCCAACTGGTCCATCCCAGTCGTAAATCCCCGCCCAGGCGGCTGGCTGGCACTGCATCCTGTCTGGCGATCAGGCGGGCGGAAAAATTGTATTCCGGCGAAACATAGAACATGACCATGGACAATAGCGGTCGATGACAGGCCCCGCCGGGAAGGAAGCTTTCAAAAGTTTCACGGTCCAGCGGCCCGATCTGCAATTCCAACCCGGATTGCTGATCCCAATAGCGACTGCCCAGAAATGCGGCTGTCCCCAGCGCATTGTTGCGCCCAGACAGGCCGCCCAGACGACCGCCAATAACGGTTTCCTGACCGGGTTCCAGGCGCACCCAATCGCCAACGAACTGTTTCACCTTAACCGGCAGGCCATAATAATCGGCCACCATGCTTTGCAGGCCCAGCGCCGTGCGCGGCCGGTGCACCAATAATCCGGCATAGCGCAACAAGGATCGATCGCTGACCGACATCCGCTCGTCCATCCCATCGGTGCCAAGGCCGATAAAGCTGCGCAGGAATTTGGCGATCAGGGTCCGATGGGGTGGGCGCGTATCCAGACCGATCCGATGCGCCTTGCGCACCCGCACCATCAGGGAGGCCAGACGATGGTTGAAGATATCCAGAAACGCCCGCCAGGCCAAATCTTTCTTGGACACGCGCTGGATCAACCGTTCTGTCAGTGGACGCGGCAAGGGTCCCATTGCCCCGGCCAGCCCCATGAACCGGATCATCATTTCATCGGGCTTGTCCAGCGATTGCGGATGGTAGGATTTAATTGAACTGGGGGGGAATGCCAGGGAGGGATCGGCGTTGAAATGCACCGCTTCCCTGCGGGGGTCCGATCCTTCCCCCACGGGAACGAAGTCGCTGTCGGGATCAATCCCGACACCGCGCATCAATTCTGTCGTCCGCACCGCCTGATAGAAATCGAAGCGATAGGGATGGTCGCGCAATTCCTCAATCAGAGGAGGAACTGATCGCCGGCTCTTGCTGGCCATTCTTTCCAGACCCCTTCCCGTTGAACAGAGTGTACGGACAATTTAGAGAATGAATTGACCGAGGCATAAAGCCCCAGAAACCTGTCCAGAACAGAGGCCAGCAGGATCGCGCTGGACCCGACATAGGCGCGCTCATCAACCGTCAGAATAACCTCAACCCCCCGCGCAAAGCCGCGCCAGGCATCCGGACCCATGCGGGCGACGGCGCGGCGGCATTGCATTTCTACAATGCCATTGATCTGTTGTTCCGTGCCCGCCGTTCTGTCATTGGCATACAGGCGCAATATTTCCTGTAACGCCGTCAGGGATCCTTCAAACTGGCTGAGGGATAGATAGTTCAGGGACAGATGCGACACCAGACGCCACAGCGTCTCCCCCCCGATGGGCGGTTCAATCTGGGGCGTTGGTTTATATAAGGCCGTGATACCAGAGACCGGAGCCCCCATTTCCGTCTGCAATATAGCACCGGGGCGCAATTGCTCCGCCAGTCCCCGATTGGTGCACCAGGTATGGGCAAACAGCGTCGTCGTCGCGGGCATGGTCGGGCGATAGTCCAGATCAACAAAGCTTAGATAGATATCGGTGCCGGGCATATCAGACTGGCCGGTCATATCCCGTCTGGCATACCAGAAAGCACGCGAATTGCGGCTGTGCGCCGCATGATTAAAGGAAAAGAACGGTTCCACCCGGAACGCATCTGCCTGTTCCTGATTGCTGGCGGTGACAGAGCGGATCGAATGGATTTCCGTCGTCAATTCACGCCGTCGATCCCCAACCAGTCGATACTCAGACTCGCGCCCATCAATGCGTATCGGCTCTGACGTCTTGCTGAACAGGTTGACGATGGGGGTCGTGAACAACTGAAAATTTCCGGGCTCTACCGTCACGCTGCGCGGCGGTGGCACATCCAACAGTATAAGGATATCCAAGACCCGATCCGCCTGCGCCGACGCCAGACCATCAATATCGAAATACAGGAATTTTTCTGAGAAGGTGAAATATTCCCGCAGCAGGTGATAGGCCGGTTGGCCGTGACCGGGGACATCAATGACGGCCTCGTCCCGTTCAAACCCCACCGGGCGGATCGCCGCAGGGCCCAGCATGACAGGCTTCTTCGTCTCCCCATCGGCAATCAGTGCGACCCCTTTGGCATTCACGAACAGCAATTCATACAAACTGTCGGCCAATACCCGGTCGGCATGGATATGGAACCGCAAGCTATCCATTTCCAAGTCACGCAGCGGGTCCGCCTCTGCCGTGATACGCAATCGCAGCACGGCATTCACATCCGTCTGCGCATCCAGAAAATCATAACGATCTGTTGATTCTATCCCTGCCTGAGTGACAGAAATGGGCCACAGATCGACCGGATACACCGATCTGAAACGGCAGCTCATCCCATTTGGGGCGGTCGCATACAGATCACTGCCCTTGGGCACATGATAGCCGCTGGTCATCTTGCCCCGCGCGCTATCGACATTGAAACGCGCGATGGTCATGGAAGGGATCGGATCAACAAATTGCGGATACAGAATGCCCAACAAGGCCTGAGGGATCTGTGGAAATTCGGCATCGATATTCTGCTGAATGCGTCCGGTCAGAAACGCGAAACTCTCAATCAAGCGCTCAACATGGGGGTCAGCGGATTCAGAGCCACCAAATTCCAATCGACCGGCAATCTTGGGATAGGTCTCAGCAAAGGCATTGCCCATGCGGCGCAGATATCCCAATTCCCGCTGATAATGCCCTAACAGGGCATCGCGTGTGGACTTACCAGCCATCAATACCCACTCCCGTCATGCCCACCGCCATCGATCTTCAAGGGGAAGGAAATCGGTTCGATCACATCGGCGAATTTCACCCCCCCTTCGATGCGCAGGCTCAGTTGGCCGGTTTCCTTTTGAATGGATTCAACAACAACATTCACACGGGTCATCCTGGGTTCATAGGCGGCAATGGTGCGGGCCACATGACGCGCAACCTTATCGCGATCCCGTGGATTTGCGGTAAACAGATGGGCCAGATCGATCAGGCCATAATCCGGTACGCCCCGATTATCATAATCTATTTCGGATTCGCTCCATCCACAGCGCGTGTTCAACAGGGTGTGGATTTCACCGCGCACCGAGTCAACAAGCCCATCCAGGTCAAGATACCGCCGGGGCACTGGTTCATTCGGAACACCCGGATCGTCGTCTGTCAGACGATCAAACAGCGGGGCCAAAGCCCCCTTTTTCGTGCGGAGGGATCGCATGCTCTCCCCCTTTCCAGACGTCAGGCTACGATAAGGTCGTGCGCTTTAATGCGCTTCATCGACACCCCCGGATCAAGGCCCGGAATGTATATTTGAAGGAAGCTTTGCGCAGCGGCTGAATTTCTGGATGTGTTGGATGAGGCACCGCCTACTGCACCAAAAGACATCAGACCCGAAGGCAAGGATGCGCCCATGGAACCAGACTGCTTGATCGAAGTGGCGCCCAGGCCAACAGGTTCAATTTCACCGATGAAACCCCAGACCGGCACCTGCAATTTCACGGCAACGGCATAGCGATCCCCGACCTTCGATCCGGAATAGGCCGATATGCCCCTGAAGACATCGCGGCGCGACCGACCACCACCTGACGCCGATGCCAGCTTGTCGCGCGCATCATAGCCTGGGTCAGACTTCAACGGCTTATACGGAGACCACAGTACCGGCACGCCATACTGTGCGCCGTGATGGAAATTCGCGTGTTTGGACAGGGTGAAAACAGTGGTGTTCGCCTTCAACAGGATACGCCGCGCCTTCTTTCCCTTGAAGGTTCTGCGCACATTCGCTGGAACGTTTGTCCATTCGACATTTTCATTTAAGGCAGCGCCCATTACCCAGTCCCATCTGTGCCTGATCGCCTAGAGTATCATGCGCTCACACATGATACTCTTACCCCCTTGCCGTTACAGCAAATACGTCGTCGCAAACAAGGTCGCTTGCGAAGGCTCTCCTGGGCGTTACGCATCCGCACCCTTGTTAATGGTCACATCCCATTCAGACGCGATGGACCCTGGTTCCTTCATGTCTTGGGACTGGACCTTCACTTCCCATTTGATCTTGGTGTAGTTCAGGCTGACCGTTTCCACCGGCGTATCATCGCCGCCACCCCCGATAGAGACATTGGAAACCATCGTGTTTTCCAGCGTATAGATCATCTGGGGCACATGCGCCTTTTCACCAGAGGCGCGCAGCACCGTGAACGTCACCTGACCCAGATTTGCACCGATACAGCATTTATAATTCAGCAGCGGCGACGCCTTGTCGGCGTATTTCGTGATCGTGAAATCGCTGTGTTCCACACGGCCGCGCGCGCGCCCAACATTGGACACGTCGGTATGCAGGTGATTGTGCACCGAATGACTGAAGGCCAGGCACATGATTTGCTTTTCAAAGCCCTCAAGGGTCGCTTCACCTTCGACCCCGTCGATTTTAATGACCAATACGTCCATTGCGCCTTTTCCTTATCTCATCGTGTCGATGCGGTGGCATCCGCCGCCGCGTGTCCCGGGCCAAACAGCCCGATCATTCCATTAAGCGGCAGGCGGCGGCAGTTCCGCGACCAGACGAACCGACGCGGTCAGTTCTTCCAACTGGAAATGCGGCTTCAAGAATACCGTCGCATTGTAAGCCCCCGGCTTGCCAGGAATTTCGCGAACATCAACCCGCGCTTCCCGCAAGGGGAACCGCGCCTTGGTATTCTGGGGCGCATCATCGGTCAGCAGAACGTAGTTCGCGATCCAGGTGTTCAGATATTCTTCAACATTGGCCGCGGTCAGGAAGCTGCCGACCTTATCACGCATGATCGCCTTCATGTAATGGGCGAAGCGCGATGCCGCCATAATATAGGGCAGGCGCGCCGACAGGGCCGCATTGGCATTGGCGGAGTCCAGATTGTATTTCTTGGGTTTCTGAACCGTCTGACCGCCAAAGAACGCGGCATAGTCCGTGCCCTTGCAATGACACAGCGCGATAAAGCCCAGATCCGACAATTCCTTTTCACGGCGATCGGTGATGGCGATTTCCGTCGGGCATTTCAGCGCGATATCGCCTTCATCGGTTTTAAACGTATGGGTCGGCAGGCCCTTGACCACGCCACCGCCTTCAACACCGCGGATTGCCGCGGTCCAGCCATACATCGAGAAGGCATTGGTGATACGCTGAGCCATCGCCCAGGCAGCACTGCCCCACAGATATTTGGAATGATCGCGACCATCGACATCTTCTGCGAAATCAATGCCTTCAACCGGCACCGTATTGGGCCCATAGGGCAGACGCATCAGCGTATGCGGCAGCGTCAGCACCATATAGCGGCTGTCATCGCTGTCGCGGAAGCTGCGCCATTTGACCATTTCCGCGCTTTCAAAAATCTTCGACAGATCGCGCGGGGTCCCCAGATCAATAAAGCTGTCCATATCAAACATGCGCGGAGAGGCCGATGCGATCATCGGCGCATGCGCCGCCGCCGCCACTTCCGCCAGCTTTTCCATCAGCGCAAACTGCTGGGGGTGACGACCGAATTCAAAATCCGCCATCAGGCAGCTATAGGGATGGCCGCCAAACGTGCCGTATTCTTCTTCATAGATCATTTTGAACAAGGCGGACTGGTCAAATTCAACCGCCTTTTCCAAATCGGCCAGCAAGTCCTTGGACGAGGTGTTCAGCACACGCAGCTTAAGCTGGGTGCCGGTTTCTGTTCCCATGACCAGAAAATGCAGCCCGCGCCAACTAGCTTCCAGCTTTTGGAAGTCGGGCTGATGCATGACTTCGTTCAACTGTTCGGTGATCAGCGCGTCGATTTCCGCGATCTTCTGATTGATCGATGCGACCGTGTCGCTGGATACATCCGTGCCCGACTCAACAACAGAATCTATGAACTCCCCGATCAGGTCTTGGGCATATGCCTTTTGCCCTTCGTCCCGCGCCAGCTTGCCCTCGATCATAATCTGTTCGAGTGCGTTGAGTTCCTCGGTCTTGTCCGCCATCCTAATTCCCCTTTATCGGGTCCCCTTTTCGGGTCCGGATATATCCATGCCGCCGTGTCGTGGCGTTAAATCCAGCCTGTGAGCTTACTTGCCCTTTGAATCTTCCAGAAGCTTCTTAACTTCCTTCTGCTTGTCCGCGTCGCCGACCATTTCACGCAACAGCGCTTCTAGGTCGTCGTTACCATCCAGCTTGGTCAGCAGGTCGCTTAACCGCTGGCGGGCCTCATACAGCTTGCGCAGTGGCTCGATCTGTTTGACGACCTGTACGGGTTCAAAATCTTCCAGCGAGCGAAAGTTCAGTTCAACATTCATCTTGCCGCCTTCTTTGCTGTCTTCCTCGGCCATCTTATTGTCGACCTGGAAGGCAAGGCGCGGCTTAATGCTGGCCAGAATATCGTTGAAGTTGTCGCGGTCAATTTCGACGAATTTGCGCTCTTTCATCTTTGGCAAAGGCTCTGACGGCTTACCCGACAGATCAGAGATAATGCCCATGACGAAAGGCAATTCCTTCATCTGGATCGCATTGCCGATTTCCACATCATAGGTGATCTGAACGCGCGGCGGGCGGACCCGACTGATCTTGTGCTGAATACTATCGGACATCGATGTCCCCCTTCATCGGACCGCCCGGCCATCACCCCAATCCGGGTGACCAACCAAGCACTCTGCTAACGACTTCAGCTTTTAAAAGCTGCCAGATTAAACTTTTGCGGCGTACACCGCCGGATGCCCCAATTTCGAATCGGCTTCCGCGTGATGATTCGCAAGACAAGTTAAATGAAAGTCACTTACTATTGCAAGAGTTTCTATGCTCTATCTTTTTTTCAAATTATGTTACTTAAATAGCCTTATGAGCACCTAAATCGATTACTGATACAACACCCGCTATTTCCTTAATTTTTAATTAATATATAACCAATTGATAAATAACAATAAAATCATATTGTGGTGAAATGCAATAAATCCGTCTACACTGAATAATACAGAAAAACGGTCCGGGAGGCATTCCCCTATGAGTGATGAAATTATTGAATTAATTGGGACAGACAGCCCCAACGGTCACATCCGCATACGAATTGATTTAGAATTGCCTCATGATCAGGCGATGCAGATACTTCAAACTGTTCATGATTATAAGGATCAGAAGCAAAAAGAAGAAGCTGCCAGGATGCGCCGCGACGAAGCGGAGCGCCGCAAGGCAGAGGCGGAAGCCCGCAAGGCCGCCAAGACGGAAGCCGCGAAAGCAAAGAAGTCCGGCACGGCAAAGGGCAGTAGCGATACGACCGCCCAGGCAGATTAAACGAAGCCCTTCCAAGGTGAGCCCCAAGTAAAGCCCCTAACCGAGTCCCGAGAGAAGAGAGACCCATGGCAGAGAAAATTCTGGAATTCAGCGGCAGCGCGACCCTCCCCACCTCTTTGAAGGTCAATATCCAAATGGAAATGCCCTACGAATTGGCGGTCAAGATCCTGGATCTGATTCAAAAGAATATGCCTGAAGAACCAACGTCTGCAGAGGACGCCGAGACAGCCTAACGCCCCGGCACTCAGTCAGCCGCCTGGACCTGCGCAATCGCGGCGGCCGTCAAACGGCTCAACGATTGTTTTTGGTTGCCCTGATCATCAAAATTCTTCGGGTCCAGCCAGGTTTGAAACGCCCTCTTTAGTGCGGGCCATTCACGGTCCAGCAAGGAGAACCAGGCCGTGTCCCGGTTATGTCCTTTAACGACAGACATTTGGCGGAACGTTCCTTCATAACTGAATCCCAGGCGTAGCGCAGCGGCCTTGGATGCTTCGTTCAAATCATTGCATTTCCATTCATAGCGCCGGTATCCCAAATCATCGAATACATGGGACATCATCAAAAACATCGCTTCTGTAGACAGCACCGTCCGCTGCATAAGGGGCGAATAATTGATATGCCCGACTTCTATGGAAGACACTTTCGGATCGATGCGCAGGTAGCTGGCAAGGCCGACCGCCTTGTCTGTTGCCTGATCAATCACTGCATAAAATAAAGGGTCCGTGCCCAGGCATGACTTGACCATCCAGGCGCGATAGTCTGCCAGCGACGCGAAGGGACCATAAGGCAAATAGGTCCAGTAACGCGCGTCTTTCGCCTGAGAATTGGCCGCGTGGAGATCGGCGGCGTGACGGTCCGGGTCAACCCGCTCCAACCGCCCTGTCCGTCCGGTCATGACTGAAATGGTGGGGGGCTGAGGCGGTGTAAAATTAGGAACCGCGGGCCCGATCAATTGGCCCAATTCATTCACAACCGGTTTCATTCTGTACCCTTTCAACAAAGACTGTGTGTGTGTCGAAAGCGATACAGCGCGTTCATGCCGGGTAAAAGAGCCACTAAGAATTATTGGAGAGTGCCATCCCTGTCGGAATGCCTGTCAAAGAGATGATGACACAATGCCGGTGACTAGCCTGGAATTACCCTAGTCCACGATAAACAGGACTGCGCCTTGATCCCCGGTGGAGGATCGATGGGGCTCTGCCTGATCGGCGACTTGATAGCTGGTGCCAGGCGTCAGGACAAATCTGCGACCATCGTCCAGTTCTGTGTGCAATTCGCCTTCCAGGCACAAAAGGATGTGGCCCTTCTGGCACCAATGGTCGGCCAAATAATTGGGGCTGTAGGTGACCATCCGAACGCGGATATCCCCAAAATTCTGGGTCCGCCAGATGGCATATCCCGTCTCGCCCTGATGTCGTGTTTCTGAAATATCAGCCCAGTCGGTGATGCCAAAGGGGATGTTTGAAAGCTTCATTCAGCGCCCTGTCCAGTCTTGTGGGGTCAGCCCTGGGGCGCGAAAACGATGCAATCCATTTTCTTTGCCTTCAGCATTTTGCAGGCGGCAAAGGCGCTGCGCTTATCAAAACCCGCCACGCGGGAGCGATGAAACTTTCCAGACGTATCAACAACGACAACCGACCCCTCGCCCAGATCACCAAGCCGTGAGACGGCCTGTTGCGCGACAGTTCGGGCAGCATCCGACCGACTGAAAGCACCGACCTGAATGGTCCAGCGCGTGGTTTGCAATTCGGTCAGGTCCACATCCGATGCGGCATCCCCTTGAGGCACCTGATCTTCGGCGATCTGAACCTTTTGATTGGTGGGCATGTTTACCGCAACCATGTCATTGCGGGGCAGCGATTCATCCAGAATCTGCCGGAAACCGGCATCCAGTAATTTTTTCATATGCAGATCGCGCGACGCACCGGACTTGCCGCCAAAAACAACGCCAATCAAGCGATGGCCATTGCGCTCGACAGATGCGACCAGATTGAAACCGCTGGCCCGAATATAGCCGGTTTTAATCCCGTCCGTCCCTTCATAGGAGGACAGCAAGGTGTTGTGGTTTTTAAAGGTCCGACCGGCATGTTTGAAATGGGTCGTCGCGAAATACGCGTAATAGTCTGGAAAATCCTGTCGGATGCGCAGGCCCAGCATGGCCATATCGCGCGCTGTGGAAAGCTGGCGTCGATTGGGCAGGCCACTGGCATTTTTAAAGGTAGTGCGGCTCATCCCCAATTGGCGGGCGCGTTCCGTCATCTGGATCGCAAAATTGATTTCTGTGCCCCCCAGGGCTTCCGCCACAACAACCGCAACGTCATTGGCGGATTTTGTGACCAGCGCCAACATCGCGTCTTCCAAGGTGATGGTCTGTCCTGGCTTAAGGCCTAGTTTCGACGGTGCCATGCCGGATGCGCGCTTGGAAACCGGCAACCGGCTTTTCAGCGACAGCTTCCCCTGTTTCAGGGCATCAAAAGCCATGTAAAGGGTCATGATTTTGGTTAAAGACGCCGGATAATTTCGGTCATCTTCATTTGTCGCATGTAACACGCGGCCGGAATCAGCATCAATCACTATGGATGCATACCGTGCTTCTGCCTGTTTCGCAGGAACAGTCGAATAAACAAGGGCCAGGCCCAAGAGAAATGCTGTTATGACTTTCACGATGCCACCTTAGTCTTTCGGAATTCTTCCTATGTCCTAAGGGGTGACTTTCGACAAACCCCCAGTTGACCTCGAATCTTTAATACTTCAAGTAACACTCTGTGTCTATTACAAAAGTTGAATTTACAAAAATCTATTTGCGCGCCGCAGTCGCAACAACCATATGCCAGCAAAGACTGAGTTTGTGAAATATAGCCAAAGAACAGGAACCAGGAATGACCAAATCGCGACTCGCACCCTTGGGATTATTGAGTCTATTCATAATCTTAACCGGCTGCGCCAGCAGTGGAGAGATCGACAACCCCCTGAATCGTCGCACCACCTGGTTTTCCTTTATCAGCGGCGAAGACATTGCGACAGCATGTCGCGTCGATGGGCGCGAACGGTATCGGCTGACCTATATCGCCGACCGAAATGTCCAAGTCCGCATTTATGATATTGATGCCGACGTCACCCCTATGGCCCAGTTGCGCAGCCGAATCCTGACCGTCGCGGCCAGTGATTGGTTCCCCTGGGAATTTTTGTCGGATCCCAGCCGACCCTTCCGCCCCTTTGACAAGGTGGAGGCAGTGCCCGCCGATAAATTAGACGCCATTCGACAGGACCTGCTGGCGTCTGGATGGTCCACACGGCCCGCCCCGGTTGGTAAGAAGATTGCCTCAACCTCCTTTGCCTGGCTGGTTGCAGGATGCCGAGATGGTGAATTTTCTTTCCAGGCCTACGAGTATCCCGATGCGGATTTTCAGGCCCTCACCTTCCCGGAAATCCTGTATCAGATTGATCAGAACGACATAGCGGTGCGCCAGCCCCCGACGGATGGGAAACGCATTACCCTGACGCCAAATCAGGCGATGGGCGGCAGATCCGCAGCCGATGAAGGCGGTTTTATCTATAACATGCGGGTCAATGCGAACGGTGTTTCCGTATCACATTAAGGAGAACAGGAGCGGCTAGCGTCGCTCCTCGTCCTTAATCAGGGTCAGGGTGTTTGACAGCGATGCTGGCGGCAGTAATGTCTGTGCCCAGGGGCCGTCGGGCATTTTGATTGCCATCTGGCGCAAATTCTCGTTCCACCAGCGCCGCACTTCCAGCACATCATCATAGTCATACTGGGTTTCGCGCCAGATATGGTCTGAATTTGCATAGGTGATCAAATCGATTGGGAACCCAACATCAGCCGCACTGATCCGGGTTGAGTCAAAAGACAGATACGCCAGATTGGTCGCGGTTTTCAAATCCGTCTTGCTGGTCAGCGCCCGATCCAGAATAGGCTTTCCATAGCTAGTCTCCCCGATTGAAAGATAGGGGGTACGGGTATCAACCTCGATCCAATTGCCCTCTGGATAGACCATAAAGGCCGTTGGCTCTTCATCCTCAGACATTTTTCCAGCGATAATGCTGTGCAGATTGAAGCTTAACTTTGACCGCTCCAGATCTTCTGCATCCTCGTCATAGACCTGGCGCAGGCAATCACAATAGGCCTCCACAGCGTCCAGCATTGTGGCATAGGCCTTACCATTATCGCGACGAATTGCGCGCTTCTGATAGGCCAGTGTTTTATCGCGCAGGGATCGCAGCCCGGATGTCATGGTCAGGACAGAGGCGGATCGCGGCCCGATGAATTCCACCTTTCGTGCCGTTGTCACCTGTGTGCCTGCCGTGATCCGGCCATCTGCCAAGCAGACAAGCCCTTCCTGCACTTTAATCGCCAAACAATAGGTCATCCTAGCCTCGTTCTATACATCTTATAAATATGGATCACGGGAATGCGCCAATCGGTTAGATTACGCTGACTCTTTCGGATCGGTCCAATGGAAAGTCCATGCCAAACCAACAAGGCTGGTGATTAAAAACATCAGGAAACCCGCCTTGTCAGGATAGCTTCATAATCATTTAACCACCTGTTAATTAACAAAGAATTACCAATTTTAAAAAATTTATGTTGCGGTGCACAAAAATTTCTCTTGACCTTTGAAGGCATGTTTCTCATATAGCGTGTATAGAAATTGTTGCAGTGCACCATTTCCGCTGACCGACAGCGAGAATCACTGCCGATAGAAGCGCCGGAGGGTCCGGGGCTTCCCGTTGATCCCCGGATTGGCCGTATGGCCGCTGGAAACACCTGAAGGAGAGTATGATGACAACCGCTAAGAAAACCACCCCGACCATTGACACCAAGCCGATGGACGACGCTGTTGCCGCGGGCAAACAGTCTGTTGAACAGGCCGTTGCTGCGACCAAGGAACAGGTCGAAAAGGCTTCGAATGCTGCCCTGAAGAGCTATGACGACTTCGCTGTTTATAACAAAGAAGCCGTTGATGCCTATGTTAAGGCTGGCAACGTGATGACCAAAGGCATGGAAGACCTGGGCAAGACGCTGTTCGCTTTCGCTCAAAGCCAGGCTGAAGCCAATGTCAGCGCCACCAAGGCAATGATGACTGCCAAGACGCTGAATGATGTTGTTGAAATTCAGTCTGACCTGGCCCGTTCTCAGTTCGACGCCTTTGTTGCCGAAAGCACCAAGGTTTCTGAAATGAGCCTGAAGGTTGCCAACGAAACCGTTGAGCCGATCCAGGCACAGTTCACCGTCGTCGTTGAGAAGATGATGAAGCCAATCGCCGCCTAAGGCGCATTGAACAGGACACCCGCTGAAAAGCCGTGTCTGAGAGTAAAGAGACGGGGTAACTCATATCGGGTTGCCCCGTTTCTATTTCACCAATGGCCCGATTCTATTTCACCATAGAAATGGGCCCAGACCCCGTTTCAGGGAATGCACGGAATTTCCTTTGCGTCACCGCGACACGATTGTTATAAGCCCGGAGAATTCCTGACACGCGTGGGGTATCTGGTTCTCGGTCTTTAAGGTACCGAGACTTGGCAATAACACGGCCCCCCGTCTACAGACCATGGAGCATACAAACGATATGGTGAAGCTTTTGATGCCCAAGGCCACTGCGGTCTGGCTGATTGATAACAGCGGATTAACCTTTGAGCAGATCGGCGATTTCTGTGGCCTGCACGAATTGGAAGTGCAAGCGATCGCTGATGGCGAAGTCGCACCTGGCATGCACGGGATCAACCCGGTGCAAAGCGGCCAGTTGGATGCGGAAGAACTGAAACGCTGTGAAGCGGACCCCGATGCCCGCCTGCAGGTCGCCAAAAGCGATATCCCGCAGCCGGTTATTCGCCACAAAGGCCCCCGCTATACGCCCGTATCAAAACGCGCGGACAAGCCGGACGGCATTGCCTGGCTGGTCAAACATCACCCCGAATTGGCGGATGCCCAGATCAATCGCCTGATCGGCACGACAAAGCCCACCGTCGCGGCCGTGCGGGATCGCAGCCATTGGAATTCATCAAACATCCGCCCCCGGTCCCCTGTCGAAATCGGCCTGTGTTCTCAGCATGATCTGGCCGTGGAAATCGACAAGGCAATCCGCGCCGGCCGCAAGCCGCTGGATCAGCCGATCATGGAGCCGGTCACCGACGATCCTGATGCCGGCGGCTGGGAGGGCCTGGAATAAGCCTTTTTAAATCAGCGTGAGACTATGCAAAGCCCAATTGTCTAATAAGGACAGTTGGGCTTTCCGCAATTTGAGACCCCGGTCACAGAAACAAATGACCCACAGGTCGGGCATGGTTCGGTATCTTCAATCGTGTCTGTGTCTTTTGGCCTGCCGCTGGTCTTTTCACGCACAGATTTCGCCAGTCTTTCGCCAAAGCTCCGCTCCCCCGTGCGGCGGTTGCCCTTTGCAACGCGGTCGCGCCGCTCAAAATGACGGAAGCCGAACCAAATGGCGGCGACAATGGCGACAAGGAGTGCGGTTTTTAAGAACATGCTTCTGTCTAAGCAGCGTTTGCAAGACGGTCAAGCCTGACCGTTCCAGATCGCCCCTTCCCCCGGCTTACAAACCCAGCCGCTGCCAGTGCATCTGATCTTCCAGGCGATCCAACGCAGCATCTGCTACGCCAGCACCAATGGATGATTCCATGCCCAAAAGACGTTGCAGTCGGCTCTTGGGCCGCACGGTATGGACAAACCGGACCTCATCCCCAAATTGCGCCCGCATCACCGCGCGGCGATTGCCCAATTCGTCCACAAGGCCCAATTCCTGGGCTTCCCGCCCGGTCCAGAATGCGCCTGTGAACAAGTCTTTCTTGGTATCCAAGCGGTCCCCACGGCGCTGTTTCACCCAGCCGGTGAACTGATCATGTAAATCTGCCTGAATGCGCTTCAGGATCGTAATGTCTTCTGGTTTCTCCGGTTGGAAGGGGTCCAGGATGGCCTTTTCCTTACCAGCGGTATGAACCCGGCGTTCGACGCCCAGTTTCGCAATCGCCTCAACGAAGCCAAAACCAGAGGAGACGACGCCGATCGACCCGACAATAGAGCCCGGCATGGCGTAAATCTTATCAGCGGCACAGGCCAGCCAATAGCCCCCCGACGCGACAGCATCTTCGCAAAAGGCATAGACGGGAATTTTCTTTTCGTCCGCGATATCACGGATACGACCGGCGATTAGGTCGCTTTGCACCGGCGACCCGCCAGGAGAATTGATTTCCAGCACGACCGCCGCACATCGCTTGATCGAAAAAGCGCGCTCTATCGGACGTTCCAGCGCCTCCAGCGTCATGCCGCGACGGCCAACGCCCCCCTGCCCGATCACGCCCGACAGGCGTATCACGGCCACGACAGGGCCTTTGCGACCAATAAAAGGAAGACGCGACAGAATGCTGTCGGCGGAACGCGGCGGCTGCTTGTCGGCAGCAACATCATTAGGTTTATCTATCATGTCGCCTTAAGTGAGGATTGGTCTTTACTCTGACAAGGGCAAAGCACCGATTTTCTGATAACAGTCACATGATGCGCGCGTCTTCCGTAGGATCATGCTCATCAATCACATGGCGCAGGATTTTCAGGCCCTGTTCCAGCCGGGCTTCCGTGCTGGGCGGGCCCAAACAGACCCGGACTGCAAAGGGGGGCCTGGCGCGTCCGATGGAGAAGGAATGCGCCGCAGACAGGATCACGCCATCCTCTTTCGCATGGGAAACAAACTGACTGGCATGCCAGGGATCCGGCAAGTGCAGCCAGACATGCAAGGCCCCATCCGGCATTGAATAATCCAACCCCTGAAAATGGCGTTGTGCGATGTCCCGGCGTGTCTGATCCACCGCCCGCCGACGGTCCAGCACCGCCTTTGCCGTGCCATCCAGAATCCAGCGAGAGGCCAGTTCCACCATCAATGGCACCGCCATCCAGGTACTGGCGCGCACAGCCGCTGCCACTTGGTCCCGGGCCTTTACTGGGCATTTCACAAAACCGACCCGCAAGCCAGGTGCCATCGTCTTTGATAGCGACGTAATGTAATATCCCAATGTCGGCAGGCGCGCGCTCAACGGGCTGGGCGCGTGATGCGGCAACAGGCCGAACAGATCATCTTCCACCACCGGCATATCAAATTCTCTCAACACCGCCGCCAAGGCATCCCGTCGTTCTTCTGATTGTGTGGCATTGGTCGGGTTTTGCAGGGTTGGCACGGTATAGACCGCATCAATCCCCCCAACGGCCAAAACATCGCGCAGCGCGTTGGGGCACATCCCTTCTTCATCCAGTTCCACCGGAACCAGATCAAAATTCAACATGCGGGAAATGGCGCGAAGGCCAGGATAGACCAAGCTTTCGGTCGCAACCCGCCCCCCGCTGCGGCACAGGGTCGTCAAACAGGCCAAAATCGCATTATGGGCCCCAGACGAAATAACCAATTCATCATCCGATGCCGATATGCCGCGATACTTCAGCCACATTCTGGCCGCGTCCAGGTGCAGGGGCATCCCGGTGGGCCGTTGATAGCCCAAAAGGCGTTCAATCTGGGGGTCCTGCGACAATTCCAACAAGCCTGACCGAAAGACGTCCGACCCGACATTGCCCGGGGGATAGTTAAACTGCATAGAAATCGGCATGGAATCATCTTCGGCATTCACCGTCTCAGGACTGTACCAGTCCCCTGGCAAGGTCGACACATGCCGTCCACGATTATGCTCCGCCGGGGGGCGCACGAAAGTGCCCCGCCCCACTTCGCCAGCCACATAGCCAAAGCTTTCCACTTCCTGATAGGCGCGCGTGATGGTGCCAACCGTCATGCCCAAGGCCCAGGCCAGATCCCTGTGTGGCGGCAAACGATCACCCGGCTTCAGGCGACCCGCCTTGATGTCGGCCATCATGGCATCCGCCACAGCGCGATATTTCGGGCCGGGATGGTCTTTCAGGTCAGGAACCCAAATGTCTTGCTTTATTGTCATGGTGACAATGTATCATTTGACGGTATCAATGGAAAGACTTTATGACATTAATTGAGACAATATTGTCTCATCTGGGTGAAAAAGGAGAAATTGTATGGGTACAATTCAACTTACGCCCGGATCGATCAGGTTCTCAACGGGCACCTTCCCGACGGGATCGGAGCGTTCTGGGCAACAGACGGATACGCCGCATTTCAGGGCTGACACGGGCTTTGGCAAAATACGCCGAAACCGCAAAATGTCCGTGCTTGGCACTGTCTGGTCCATTCTGATCCGCTGGAACCGACATTCCCGGATGCGCCGTGAGCTGTTGATGATGGATGCCCATCAGTTGCGCGATATCGGCATCACGCCCCAACAGGCACAGAAAGAAGCGAACAAGTCATTCTGGCGACTTTTCCCCTAGAGTTCGCTGGAATAGGCATCGGGTGGCCCGCTGGAAGCGCGGAAGGTGGGCCACCCGACTGCCCTTTTTGGGAATGTTCTGTTACCGTCCCTGCGATACGATATTCAGGAGGTTACGATGATTGCCCCGACGAAAACTGAAATGACCGAAGCATTCGACCTGGTGCATTCTGTATTTCCGGGAACGGCGCAGTATATGTGGCCTCTTTTAGCGGATAGGGTGGGCTGTGAAGTCTGGGTGAAACATGAAAATCATACACCCATCGGTGCCTTCAAAATTCGGGGTGGCCTGGTCTATATCAGTGATCGCGCCGCACAGGGCCAGCAAGGCGGCGTGGTCACAGCAACGCGCGGCAATCATGGGCAATCCATTGCCACAGCCTGTCGTCGCTTCAACACCCCCTGCACCATCGTTGTGCCAGAAGGCAATAGCGTCGAAAAGAATGCCGCCATGCGCGCTCAGGGTGGACGCCTGATAGAAAAAGGGCACGATTTCCAAGCCTCTGCGGAATATGCAAAAGAACTGGCGCATGATGAGGGGTTGGAGATGCTGCCCAGCTTCCATGAATTGCTGGTCCGTGGCGTCGGCAGCTATGCCATGGAACTGTTCCAGGCCGCCCCGGATCTGGAAACGGTCTATGTCCCCATCGGCCTGGGTTCTGGTATTTGTGGCGTGATTTCTGCGCGCAATGCCCTGGGCCTGAAAACAAAAGTGGTCGGTGTCGTCGCCCAAGGGGCCGCCAGCTATGCCCTGAGTTTCGAGGCGGGTCACGCCCTATCAACTAACAGTGCAGATACCCTGGCCGATGGCATGGCCTGCCGCGTTCCCGTGGAGGCCGCGCTGGAAATCATCCTTAGCGGCGCAGACCGTATCGTGCGGGTCAGCGACGCAGAAATCGCCGCGGCCATGCGCTGGTATTATCACGACACCCATAACATTGCTGAAGGGGCCGGTGCCGCCCCCCTGGCCGCCCTGTGGCAAGAGCGGGAGAAACAGGCCGGGCGGAAAGTTGCCGTCATTCTGACAGGCGGCAACATTGATCGCACCTTATACACCAAAATTCTGAATGAGGTTGAGGCTGACGATAGGATTTAACATGACCCGCATGTCTGACGATTACGCCAATCTAACAGCCCTGTTGAGCCAGGTTGTCGCGGCAACAGGTGATTTTCATAAAAGCCTGCCAGAACGCCCCGTTGGCGCACGCAATTGGGACACCGTGTCTGATATCGAACTTCCAGCCCAAGGTATGGGCGGCAGCGATGCATTACGCGAATTTCTGACCCGTCATGGGGCAAATCTGTCCGGCAGCGTTGGCCCTCGATTTCTGGGCTATGTCATCGGCGGGACCACACCTGCCGCCATGGCCGGGGACTGGCTGGCCGCAGCGGTGGATCAGAATGCGGCCTCTCCCGGAGATTCCACGGCAGTCGCCGTTACGGTGCAAACGCTGGAATGGCTGAAACAATTGTTCAATTTGCCTGTCGATGCCTTTGATGGGGCCTTTACGACGGGGGCCACGGGCGCAAATTTTGCCAGCCTGCTGATCGCGCGCGAATGGGCCGGGGAACAGGTCGGCTATGATATCGCGAAACGCGGTATGGCAGGCGCACCCCCCATTGCAATTTTCAGCGCCTGCCCGCATTCCAGCTTTGTTAAGGTGACCCGATATCTTGGCCTGGGAGAGAATGCGATTCGCCCCGTCGCTCGGCTGGCAGAGACCGAGGCCATGGACCCGACATCATTGGAAAAACTGCTAAGCGCGGCCCCGCCCGGCGAACAAAAGATTGTCTGTGCCAGCGCCGGTACGGTCACGACAAACGCCTTTGATGATCTGGTGGCCCTGTCGAGCATCTGTAAGCGGCATAATGCCTGGCTGCATGTGGATGGCGCGTTTGGGCTGTTCGCCCGCACGGTGCCCGAACTGGCGGATCGAACATCCGGGATCGAACGCGCCGATTCGATCACCGTGGACGCACATAAATGGTTGAATGTGCCCTATGACAGTGGCTTTTACTTCACCCGGCGCATCGACCTGATTGAGCGCGCGACAGGTGCCCTGCCCGCGTATCTGGATGTAGAAGGAAAGGGATTGCCCCATTACGTCAATCGCGCGCTGGAAAGCTCCCAACGGTTTCGGGCGCTGCCGATCTGGATGACACTGGTGGCCTATGGCGCGGCCGGCGTGCGTGATATTGTCCGGCGCAATTGCCAGCAGGCCAAATCTTTGGCCGATTGGATCGAAGCCAGCCCAGCCTTTGAACTGCTGGCCCCGACCACCCTGAACGTCGTATGTTTTCGGGCCATCCCCCCCGCCGATCAGGGGGATGGTGATGCCTGGAACCGGGACTTCCTAAAAGCGTTGAACGAAACCGGTGATGTTTTCATGACACCCGGCGCATATGGCGGAAAAACCGGCATTCGCGCAGCGTTTTCCAATTGGATGACGGTGCAAGAAGACCTCGACCGCGTGACAAAGGCGATGCACACTACAGCCCAGACATTTTCTGCACGCCGACAGGAGACAGAATGACCTACCCCATCTATCAATTGGATGCCTTTACGGACCGTGTCTTCACCGGCAACCCGGCAGCCGTTGTGCCGTTGGATTCCTGGCTGCCAGATGAAACGCTGCAAGCCATCGCGATGGAAAACAATCTTTCCGAAACCGCCTTCTTTGTCCCGATGAATGACACAAGGAATGCGGATTTTCACCTGCGATGGTTTACGCCAGAGATTGAAGTGGACCTGTGCGGTCACGCCACCCTGGCCAGTGCCGCGCTTTTGTTTGATCACCTGGATTATGACCGCGACGTTGTGCGTTTTCAGACATTGTCTGGTGTGCTGACCGCAACCGCCCAGGGCAACCGGGTTGAGTTGGATTTCCCCAGTCGCCCCGGCACCGCAACACGGGTACCCGACGGATTGGCAGCCGCCCTGGGCGGAATCGAACCGGTCGGGTTTTTGCGCGCCCATAAAAACATGGCCATCCTGATGAATGAAGAAGAGGTGCGCGCAGTCGTCCCTGACCTGGATTTTATCGCCGTGATGGAAGGCGATGGGCTGATCGTCACCGCCAAGGGCGATGCGTGTGATGTCGCCTCCCGCTATTTCGCGCCCCATGCCGGAATTCCAGAAGATCCGGTCACTGGCTCTGCCCATTGCACGATCGTCCCCTATTGGGTCGAGCGTCTGGGCAAGATGCAATTGCATTGTCGCCAGGTTTCGGCCCGTGGAGGGGACTTGTTTTGCGAGGCCGCCGGGGATCGCATCCGCATCGCGGGGCGCGCCTTGTTGTATCTGAAAGGCGAAATTTATGTCTGACCCATTGGTCGATATCCGCGAAGCCAATGAGGACGGGGATGATCTGGCCTTCATCAAGACATTGTTTGTCGAATATGCTGAAACCTTAAGCTTCCATATCTGTTTCGCGACCTTTGATCAGGAATTGGAGGCACTGCCTGGTTATTACAGCCGCCCAGCGGGCAATATGTGGCTGGCGCGTGTCGATGGATCCATTGCCGGATGTGTCGCCATGCGCGCCCATGAAGGCGGAACCGCTGAGATGAAACGCCTGTATGTGCGACCCGGCTTTCGTGGACATCGATTGGGCAATCGCTTGACCAAGACGGTCCTGCGCTATGCAAAATCACAAAACTATAGCGCCGTTCGATTGGACACGATGGTCGAGCGCATGCGCGAGGCACAGGCATTGTACAAACAATTGGGGTTCCTGAGACGGGACGCGTATTATGAAAACCCGCCAAAAGACCTGATATTCTATGAGCGGGACCTTAAAACGCTGAATATTTAATATAAAATAACTATAAAATTTTCCCTATAAAATATAAGGCTATATTTTTTTAAATATTAATGAAAAATCCATCGCCTTACGGTGAGTTTTATATTTGGATCACCAGATCACAATAATTTTATACCGCTATTTTAACAGAACCAGCCTGAAATCACCTGCGTATCTCCTTTGGGGGTTCAATGAACAACAAAGGGTTTACTGATATGAAAATCACGAAAATTGCCGCCGCCGCCATTCTGTCCCTGGGTCTCTCAGCCCAGGCCATGGCAGCCGACATCGTAGACACTGCGAAAAGTGCTGGCAGCTTCAACACCTTACTTGCCGCTGCAACCGCCGCAGGTCTGGTTGATACGCTGAAGGGGCCGGGACCCTTGACCGTCTTCGCCCCAACGGACGAGGCCTTTGCCGCCTTGCCTGCCGGAACTGTGGAAGATTTGCTGAAGCCGGAAAACAAGGAAACTCTGATCAAGATCCTGACCTATCATGTCGTGCCCGGCAATGTTATGGCGGCAGATCTGCAAGACGGTATGATGGCCAAAACTGTTGAAGGGTCTGATGTGACAATCGATCTGGATTCAGGACCCATGGTGAATAATGCGAAAATCATCAGCGCCGATGTGAAGGCCGACAATGGTGTGATCCATGTCATCGACAAGGTAATCATGCCCCCAATGTAAGCGGTGGCAGCCAATCACACTTTTAAGATGACAAAGAAACCGGCCATCCAAAAAGGGTGGCCGGTTTCACTGTTTCTGCAGGATGTCCAAACGCCTTAATGGTGATCAGAAATCGGCCCGTCCTTGAACAGGAATTCCCTCAAGAACCCATCGAAATCCGTGCTGTTGCGGCGAATCCATTCCAACACCATGGCAGCGTGTTCCATCTCTTCGCGCATATTGTGCAGCAGAATTTCTTTCAACGCTTCGTCATCACAATCATCTGACCGTTGGCGATACCAATCGACAGCTTCCAATTCTTCCATCAGTGATACGATCGCATGGTGAAGGTGAATTGTTTCCTTGCTCAATCTTTCGCGCGGGGCATGTAGATTATCGCTGGATGCAGCCATGGAATTCTCCTCATTTCTACTATGACAGTGGTTACAGATACTAGGGATAGATCAAAATCGTGAACTATCAATGTCGCACGCTCAACCAGGAACGGACAGCGCCTTAATTCTGCCATCGCCGTACAGAAAACTCAAAGCCTGTAAATAGGGTAAAAAGTTGAAACTATGCTGCAATCCCGGTTGCCAATTTCCGTGGAAAGGCGCACTAATGTTTGTGCTGTCGAACAGTACAGCGGTTCGAACACATCCCCCTTAGGATGGCAAGATTTTGAACCATAAGGATTATCCGATCCAGAAGCGTGATGCACGGCCTTCCAGCCGCGGGGACGTGATCGACGCGGAGTCCATGTCAAAACGGAATACGAACTCTGCGCCCTGGTGTGCGGAATTATTAGGCGACCCAAACGAGAACCAGAAGGAATGAATTTATTATGGCCCGTGCCCCTCTTCAAATTGGCTCAATCTATGAAAGCGTTGGCAGTTGGCGGTTGCGTTGGCAGCTTTCAGAGATTGTCGATTCTCCCGGATTCCCGCTGCATGTCCGCCTTAGTTCCTTAGGCACATCCAAGGACGTTCGCTTGTTCGCATCTGTCGTTCTGAACGATACCAGCCGCTTCCGATTGGTACAGCAGAATGAGACTCCTATTGAATAAAACAGATCGCATCCCTAAGTCTGGGTACGAATGAGAATAGTACTTAACCAACTTAGGAGATCGATTTTATGGCAAACGCCAAAGAAAATGCGTCATCTGATGTAGAAGAATTGCGTGCAGACTTAGATAATCTGCGCAATGACATGAGAAAATTGCTGGATCATCTTGGTGATAGTTCCGAATCCAGGGTTGAACATCTCAAAGAGCGCATTTCTTCTGCCTCCCATCAAGCTGGTGAGAGAATGAGCGCGGCTAAAACCGCCGCCGATGCTAAAATCGCAGACAATCCGATGGCAGCCATCGCCATTGCATTTGGCATTGGTCTGGTCGCTGGCAAACTTCTGGACCGTCGTTAATTGATATCGGCTATGGCAAAACTTAGCGCAACACTCCGCAACGGCGCCCTTTGGGGCGTCGTTGTCTTGACCAGTCTGGTAGGCCTCGGCCTGGCAACCGTCGCACTGATCCTTTGGCTGTCGGCGGCATTAAACCCAGCGGCAGCCTTTGCCATAGCAGGCGGGGTCTGGTTCTTCCTGCCCCTGGTCCTTGTCTTGATGTTCACACGGGCCCCAGCCCCAGAGACAAAAGCAAAATCGGAACCTGCCCCGTCAAAAATCGGCATCGGATCAATGCTGACCGCGTTTTCAGCGGGGATCGCCATGTCCCAGGGTCGATCCAAAGATGCGGCCGCAATGTTCCAGGAATTAGACCCGAAATAGGGTCCCTGAATAATGTGGTGGCAGACATTCTGTTCACGCCAACCAATTTGCGTTAGCCTTTTCCAAAAGAGAATTTGGAGGAGGAAACTATCATGCAAACAGGGGCATCTCGTGCGCAATCATCCGGTATTCTGAAACAGGATGATATTGCCAATTACTGGGACGAAGGTTTTATTCTGGCCCGCAAGGTTCTGTCAGAGGACTTGCTAAAGCGCCTAACCACGGCAACCCATGGATTGATGGAGCAGGCTAAAACCCTGTCGAAATCTGATCGCCATTTCGATCTGGGGCCAGAGCACAGCGCAACGCACCCTGCCCTTCGGCGTATCTCCAGCCCCACTGAGTTGGATCCCGTTTTTGAAGAGGCGGTATTCGATTCCCCCGTGGGTGATGTGGTCGCAGAGCTTATGGGCTGCCCGGTCAAATTCTATCACGCGAAGATTAATTTCAAATTTCCCAGCACCGATAGCGCGATCGTGCAATGGCATCAAGATTGGACGCATTTCCCACATACCAACAGTAATCTTGCGGCAATCAGCCTGCCCATGACACCGCGGACCGTTGAAAATGGTGCCATTGCCTTTGTCCCCGGCAGTCACAAGAATGGACCGTTAAGCATATGGAAAGACGGGAAATACGTGTTTACCTGCGAACATGATACCGATCCACAGGCCTTGCGGGATGCGACGGTCGTGCCGTGTGAGCCTGGTGATGTGCTGGCTCATCATGGGCTCACAGTTCATGGCTCCCCTGCCAACAATACAAAGGATACCTGTATCACGCTGACAATCCAATTCGCAGCAGCAGATGCCTTTGCCTATACCGCGCCCGTGATTGACAGCCGCCATCGCAACCGCATGGTGCGGGGCGAACCTGCCCGCTTCGCGAGACTGGAGGCGGGAGTGATTGAACTGCCCCCTGATTTCAGCGCCGGATATACATCCCTGTTTTCAAACCAAGACCGCGCGAAAATGTAACCAAACCGTCGGCAAAAAAGCGATTCTGTTGCCCTGGATCAAAGCAGCGGCAAATTCTCTGCGTTAGTAGTTGTGTATAGGAACGGGCAGAGAAGATTATCGTTATGTTAAAAGACAAAACTCCATTCACTGTTAGGACTCTTATCAGGCCCTTAGCAGGTTTGGTTTGTATGAGTCTGATCCTGCTTTGGGGCCATACAAGCCATGCGCAAACCACCCAGACCACAGGTAATCCCACTGTTGGGGAAAAAATTGCTTCCGCTTATGGATGCGCCCAATGCCATTCATTCGACGGTGCGATCCTTAAACCTGGCATCCCGAATCTGACCGGGCAGAAAGCCATCTTTCTGGCGCGGACCATGATGCATATGCGGCTTGAAACCATCACCGACAAGGACGGAAAGCTGCTGATCTATCGCCATCATCCCGTGATGACTGAAATTCTGAACACGCTCTCCCCCTGGCAGATCCAACAGATCGCAGCCTATTATGAAAACCTACCCTGTATCGACCAATCTTCAGAACAGACTGACAGTCTGCCCCCGCGTGGGGTCGATCATTGCGTTACATGCCATGGCGGAAAAGACAGCAGCAATCCCTGGCAGGATACGCCTTATCTGGCGGGTCAGGATGAAACCTATCTGAAGCAACAAATCCACCAGTTATGGGAAAGCCAGGCACATTTGCATGCTGGCCCGAAGCGATTCCACCGACTGGCAGGTATCATGTTCTTTGACGGCCATAGGCCCTATCTGGATGCCTATGCGGAATATTACGCAGGGCTTAGCTGTGCCCTGCGTAACCCCTGACAATGTGTGAAGCCAAGGGGGGACGGTTCCATTCCCTCACACCTTCACACGCTCTGCCTTGGGGTCATACAGCGCGCCCAGCTGTACGGTCGCCCTAAAGCGTTTCCATGCAATCTCAACCTCATAGCTCCCCTCAGCAATCCAGTCCCTGGTCGCTTGTCCGCCGTCTTCTTCTGGACAGGTGACATAGCCCATGGCGATGGATTTGTTCAGGCGATGGCCCCAGGCCCCGCTGGTTGTGCTGCCCACAATCTTGCCGTTTCTCAGGATTGGCTCTTCATGGAACATCATGGGCGCGTCGACATCATCCTGGTCCAGCACCAATTGCACCAGACGCCGCGCGGGAACCCCGGCCTGTTTTTGCCGCAACAGGGCATCCCGCCCAATAAAATCAGGCTTATCCCAATTCACGGCAAAACCTAGACCGGCCTGAAGCGGAGAGTCTTCTTCTGCAATATCATGCCCCCAATGCCGGAATCCCTTTTCCGTCCGACAGGCATTCAGGGCGAAATAGCCCGCATGGGTCAGCCCATGTTCGGCCCCAACCTGTGTCAGATGATCATATACATGCAGGGCAAATTCGGCCGGGATGTATATTTCCCAACCCAATTCCCCCACATAGGTGATGCGCCCGGCCCAAACCTTTGCATAGCCCAGTTCAAGCTGTTGCATCGTCCCAAAGGGAAAGGCGTCATTGGATAAATCCGCCCCGGTTGCAGCCTGCAACAGCGCACGGCTGCCCGGCCCCATCAGGCCCAGCATCGGCAGGCCGGATGTGATATCTGTTGCAACACAGCGGGCCTCTTCTGGAATGTGACGCTGCAACCAAGCGAAATCGCGGACCTGCGCACCACCTGCCGTGACAACCAGATAGGCGGTTTCCGCAAGGCGCGTGACGGTCAGGTCCGCCTCTATCCCGCCGCGCTCGTTCAGCCATTGCGTATAGACCATCTTGCCAATCGGCACATCAACCTGGTTGGCGCAGATGCGGTTCAAGACCGCGCAGGCATCCCGCCCTTCGACCCGGAATTTAGCAAAACTGGACTGGTCATACAGCGCAACCCCATCCCGTGTTGCTCGACATTCTGCGCCCACGGCATCAAACCATCCAGGCCGCCCATAGGAATAGTCGAAAACGCGATCTTCCGCCTTATCGGCAAAAAACATTGGCCGTTCCCAGCCCGCTGTCTCCCCCCAGGCAGCCCCGGCCTTTTCCAGGCGATCATGAAACGGTGTCTTGCGCACATTCCGGGATGTGGTGACCTGATAATTTGGCCAGTGCATGGCATACAAAAGGCCAAGGGTTTCGGTTGTGCGGTCCCTTAGATAGGTCTTGTTGTTCTGAAAAGCCGCCATGCGGCGAACATCAACATCAGCCAGATCCATTGGCGGATGACGGTCGCGAATCCAATCGGCCAATACACGCCCGACCCCGCCCGAAGACTGAATGCCAATGGAATTGAAGCCACAGGCAACGAACAGGTCTTTGACCTCGGGCGTCTCACCCAGCAGATAGCGATCATCCGGCGTGAAGCTTTCCGGACCGTTAAAGAATAACTGAATTCCTGCCTTCTGAAGGATCGGCATCCGTTCCATGGCAAATTCCAGCACCGGTTCGAAATGCTCAAGGTCTTCCGGCAGCGTATCAAATTCAAAACTGTCTGGGATGCCACCCATGCCCCAAGGCTTGGCGTTGGGTTCAAAGGCACCCAACAGGATTTTACCTGCATCTTCCTTGTAATAGGCATATTCATCAGGGATGCGCAGCACGGGCAGATTGGCAGGAACCTCAGCCATAGGCTCCGTGACAATATAGAAATGCTCCGCTGCATGAAGCGGCAGATTGACGCCGATTTCTGCGCCAAGATCGCGGGACCACATGCCGCCCGTCAGCACCACGGTTTTCGCGCGAATCTCCCCCTTATCGGTCAAAACGCCAACGGCGCGCCCGCCTTCAACCAGAATTCGCTGGACCTTTGTCTGCTCAAAGATCTTAGCGCCCCGCATCCGCGCGCCTTTGGCAAAGGCCTGGGTCGTGTCGATGGGATTGGTTTGTCCATCCTTTGGCAGAAATACACCGCCGACCACATCTGACGCATCGATCAGGGGGTACAGTGACCCGATCTCCTCTGCCGTCAGAAGATTTACTTCCAAGCCGAAGCTTTTTCCCATCGACGCACCGCGTTTGAATTCTTCAAATCGCGCCTGTGTCTTTGCAACGCCGATGGAGCCATTTTGCTTAAAGCCCGTCGCCTGGCCAGTTTCAGCCTCAAGCCCGGCAAACAGTTCCGATGTGTATTTTGCCAGCTCGGTCAAATTGCGGGTGGCACGCAATTGCCCCACCAGACCCGCCGCATGCCAGGTTGTGCCGCAGGTCAATTGCTTGCGTTCGCACAGCACGACATCTGTAATGCCAATCTTGGTCAGGTGATAGGCGATGGAACATCCGGCAATACCGCCACCGACGATAACAACCTCTGCCTGTTGCGGAAACACTGCCATGGTACCAAACACCTCTTTTTCATCCAGATTGATTTTCTCACATGATTTATGACATTGCTTTACAGGGCATGCAGCGACAATTTTTTGATCCTTCGATTATTTTCAATCACCCGTTTGTGGCACCCCACACCCTCTGGTGGGGTTGTTCTGTCGCCGTGCCCGCCTAGATTTTTGTGCTGGTGCTTATAAGGAGGCATGGTCACTTTCACCAATGATCACAATATTGCGATTGGCCCTGGGCGGCCTTTTCCTATTTACTGATTGCATCGCAAGGATCGAATATGACCGTGCCAAGAGACTGTGGAACAGGAAAGGAAAGTGACTGATGGGTTTTAAATATTTCAAAGGGTTGGCTGCCCTCGCCTTTGGCGGCATGGCCCTGTTTGCGTATCAGAGCTTTGCTGTGAACACACCCGTTCCAGCCGCTGATATGATGACCGTATCCGCCGAAGAAGCGCATGAAACGCGCGAAGGCACCATGAAGGCAATTGGCGGCCATTTGAAAGTTTTGGGTGCGGTTGCCAAGGGTGAGATGGCCCCGGATGCTGGCACCGTCGTGCATGCGGAAAGCCTGGCCGAGTTGTCCAAAACGGTGAAACTGCTGTTCGCACAGGAACTGATTTCCGACAAAAGCCGCGCCAAGCCGGAAATCTGGTCCGACTGGGCAGGCTTCAGCAAGGCCGCAGATGATCTCACCATGGCCAGCGCTGCGGTGGTAGAAGCCGCTAAAAGTGGCGACCCCGCAGCCATTGGTGCAGCCCTGGGTGATGTTGGTAAATCCTGCGGTGGCTGTCACAAGCCCTATCGTGGACCAGAAATGTAAACTGACCGAGCGGGATCATTCTGTTGTTTAACGAAATGAGCCGACATGCAGCGCTGGCGGGGGCGGTTGTGATTGGATTGATCGCAACC
>TARA_R100001132_G_scaffold27402_1_pt1 | contig 28713 bp, 20 predicted proteins | sample TARA_R100001132 | Tara Oceans TARA_R100001132 (sample SAMEA2621247) | marine metagenome | biome: marine biome (ENVO:00000447); feature: mesopelagic zone (ENVO:00000213); material: "saline water (ENVO:00002010), including plankton (ENVO:xxxxxxxx)" | depth 800 m | reverse complement strand
AACAGGCCCGAGGTCGTCGTGCAGCCCGCCAGGTCGCCCTTGCTGTCCAGTGCCAGAATATTGATGGTGCCGGTCGGCCGTTTCTCCAGATCGTAATCCCCGTCTTTCGGTGGCAGCCAGTCGTCTTTGTCGCTCAGGTTCTCCTTCCAGCGGAGCCACATCTTTCGCGATTTTTCAGTGAGCAGATTCTCTTCCTTAAAGCCGTGCGCCCGGGCAAACTGGCGGGCGCCTTCGCCAACGAGGTGAATGTGATCGGTACGCTCCATCACGAGTCGCGCCACCGATGACGGCGTCTTGATATTCTCCAGTGCCCCGACCGACCCACAGTTGTGCGTTCGGCCATCCATGAAGGACGCATCGAGTTGCACCACCCCGTTTTCGTTCGGCAGTCCGCCATACCCGACGGACTGATCTTCGGGATCCAGTTCGGTCACCTGGGCTGATTTCTCGACCGCATCGAGAATATCGCCTCCCGCTTCCAGCACATCCCAGCCGGGCCGGAGCACCTTCTCGGCCCACGCCTCTCCGCGGCTGCAGAGGATCAGGGGGCGACGGGCTGCGGGTCTCTCCTGCGCACGCGCCTTGAAGTGAGCGAACAGTGAAAGCGAAGCACCCAGCCCCGCTGCCGATTTGATGAAGGTTCTGCGATTTGTCATTGCTCGATTATACGGACCCGCGGATTCAGAGATCAAACACTTCCTGAACAGATTATGAGAATTCGTGTGCCGGATCGAATCTGTCTACAGCCCGATAAATAGAAAAAAATCGTGTACTTCATGCGTTTCGTCGTTTAAAAATGAGTATCAATGCTGAGTTCCGCGAAAACGGACGGAAAATCTGACATGGAAGAAAACGCCGATTCACCTCACAACATGGTCACCCTGAAACGTTCCCTCAGTCTGTGGAAGCTTGTCCTGTATGGCGTGGGGACGATGTTGGGGGCCGGCATCTATGTGCTGATCAGCAAGATTGCCGGGTCGGCAGGGATGTACGCGCCGCTGGCATTTCTGGTTTCCGCAATCATTGTGAGCTTCAGCGCCCTTTCCTATGCGGAACTGTCGAGCCGACTGCCGGTCAGTGCCGGGGAAGTCGCTTATGTCAACGCGGCCTTCCACCGGAAATCCCTTTCGATCCTGATGGGAATCGCGGTTTTGACAACGGGAATTGTTTCAGCCGCGACGATCTCCAGAGGCTTCGCAGGTTACCTTAACGAGTTTATCGAAATTCAAAGTGTGTGGTCGATCACCATACTTGTGCTGTCAGTGGGAGTGCTGGCGGCTCTGGGAGTGGATGCAGCCGTGGGAGTTGTCGTTGCCATCACGTTCGTTGAACTGGCCGGCGTCGTATTCGTCATTGTCGGCGGTGCCGGTGAACTGATCTCCGCTCCCCGGCAGCTTTCGGAACTCGTACCTCCCTTTGATCCGGGAGTCATGATCACTATTGTCTCTGGCAGCTTCCTGGCCTTTTATGCCTTCATTGGTTTTGAAGACATGGTGAATATGGCCGAGGAAGTCAGGGACGTAGAAAAAACACTGCCGAAGGCGATTATCCTGGCACTGGTGATTACCACCACGCTCTATCTTCTGGTAGCACTGGTAGCCGTGTTGACGCTGCCAATGGAAAAGCTGATCAACAGTCAGGCGCCCTTTACCGATATCGTCAGGCATCACGGCCTGATCCCCGCCTGGCTGATCAGTCTCATCAGTCTGGTGGCGGTACTTAATGGCGTGATGGTTCAAGTGGTCATGGCCTCGCGCGTCCTGTACGGAATGGGACGACAGGGATTCGCGCCGAAAATCCTGGGAGCCGTCCATCTCCGAACACAGACCCCACTCTGGGCCACGGGAGTCACCACGGTGACAGTGCTGGTTCTGGCGTTAGGATTCCCGATCGAATCCCTGGCACGCGGCACCAGCTTTGTAATGCTGTGCGTGTTTATCATGGTGAATGCCGCGTTAATCAAGCTGAAACGCAACGCAAACCCATCTCAGACGGCGGGAGTACAATATCCCCTCTACATACCCGTTCTGGGAGTCATCCTGAGTGCCCTGTTGTTACTGATGGAATGCTTGCGTTTTACAGGCTGGTACGACTGAATTTCAATTACTGCCGGAGTCAGCAAATGATTTGTGCTTTTCGTGGCAGCAGCAAATCAACGGCGACTACTGCTTCGTTTTCCGCTTCCTCTTCTGCTGTTTTCCCTCTCCCGGAATGCCCGGTTTCTGGTCCCACTTTTGAGGCGGGTTCTTTTTGTAAATCGGCGCCCCGTCTTTCGCGGGAAATTGTGCTGCAATCGCAGTCAGCCGTTCCAGCGCTGTCTGGTCTTTCGGGTTGGATGAATTAATCAGGTTCTGCTCTTCCCACTGGTCTCCGGTGATCTTAAACAGTTTGCTCGGCTTTCGGTTTGAGTCGATCCACAGTTTATAGTATTTGTCGCGGATCACGCGATCATCGTAATCCAGCGCAGGTTGCACGCGCCCATTACGCAAAGCAGCCGGGCCGCCTCCCATCGAGAGAATCCACTCCCGTGGTCCCTCTTGTGTATTGCCCAGGATCAGCGGCACGAACGACTTTCCATCCACCACGCGACTGGCAGGCAGCTTGCCACCTCCCAGTTCCGCAAACGTGGGAAGAATGTCGGTGAAGTCAATCAGCGCGTCGGTCTCCACGCCGCCGGGAACGGTTCCCGGACAATTGACTATAAACGGCATCGCGGTCCCGTTGTGTTCCGTCATTTTCGTTTTGCCACCCCGCACAAAGCGGCCGCGAAATTTAATGTTGCTCTGGCCGGCGGTACCGTTGTCTGTGGTGAAGACGATGATCGTGTTCTCGCGGATACCCGCTTCGTCCAGTGCTGTAATCAGTCGGCCCACCAGTTTGTCGGCATAGCGTACCATCACCGGTAACAGGCTCGACTTGTCTTTTTTGTCTTTGTAGTCAGGCGTCGTTGTAAAAGGAGTGTGCGTCAAAACCATCGGGTAATACAGCAGCATCGGTTCGTCTTTGTGTTTGCCGATGAAGTCGATCAGGTAGTCGCAGAAAATATCGGGGCCGAACTGGCCGGGGTAGCTCTGGCTCCCCTTCCCTTTGATGTTGATATAAGGGTCCCAGTAGCGATTCGCACTCGGCGGGTTCTGTGTTTCATAGCCGGTCCACATGCACCAGTCATCAAAGCCGGCCTCCTGCATCGCATTGGGTTCCACGCGAAAATCATCGATCTGCCACTTCCCCGCGGCACACGTTTTGTAACCCGCATCACGCAGCACATTCGCAAACGTCGTGTTCTGCTGCGGATCGAAATGAGCGCCCGCCCCCCAGCGCGGCACATCCCAGTGATTGGTCCAACCATGCCGAAACGGGTACTGCCCGGTCAGCAGCGTCACTCGCGTCGGCGTGCATTGGGGCATGCACCACGCGTTATTGAATTTCATCCCGGTCGCCGCCAACTCGTCAATCGCGGGAAGCTGCATCCACTCTTCGCCGTAGCACCCCATCCATTCCTTGCCCAGATCATCGACCAGAATGAACAGGATGTTCGGTTTTTTAAGCTCGGCAGAAATAGCCGGCTACACGATCAGAAGGAACATGATCACAGACAGCAGGGCACGCAACATGGCAGAAACCTCTTTGATGAGTCTCGTTCAGGAATGGGAAAGCGTCTTTAATTCTAGCTTTTTCGTTGCTTGATCTCAACGAGCAGCAGGCCAGCACCGCCTCCAAGGAGTCCCAAGATCGGAGCCACAATCAATAACAATGCCCAGGGGAGGAGTAATGGCATCCCACACACTGCGGTTCCGGGAGGTAAAGTGGCAGTGTAGGCTGAGAATTGTTGAAAAAGATAGACGGCCAGTGTGATCGGAATGGAAGCACCCACCGCCGCTCCTGCCAGAAACCATCTGAGCCTGGACAAACCAATTTCAGTTGTCTCTGTCGAACTCTCATCATTCGAAGCATCTGGTGAGGAATCATTCATCGGATTTCTGCCTGATTACAAGAGACTTGAACCGTGAAATACCGGACAGCATTTCTGATTTTAACCTGTCTGCCAGGCCATCACAACGGCGAATGCACAGACACACAAGTCACACGTTGCAATCTGCCAGTGGTCAGGCTAACCTGAAGAGTGTCCTCAATCCGCCATACAAAGCCCTCAACACACCCGGAAACCAGACTGATGAATTTGATGAGAGCATGCTTCCTCTTGATCCTGTCTGTCACTTTCGCCACCACCTCCGCTTTCGCAGCCGATGACTGGCTCATCGATTCCCAGGACGATTGGACGGACGCGACGGAGAAACAGACGCAGTTGGAAATCAAAGAAGGGACCGCGATACCAACTGATAAAGTCGCCACCTTCACCAGCAGAATCAAACGCTTTAAACAGAAACAGAAAGCGCAATCGATCACCGTCGATCAATCCCCGGTCTGGCAGAACTGGGAACCGGTTGCCAACCTGGGTCCGGTCAACCTGCAGGACGCCCCCGTCTTTCTGGCGATCGGACCTCACAATTACTGGGTCTTCGGTCGCTATGGCGGCGTCAAGAAAAAGCAGGGTTTCAAAGCAGAACCCGCAACGCTCGACGGTTTTGACGTGAAACTGCAGACCACTCCCTGGAAACATCAGTTCGATGCGACGGGTGGGCTGGAAAAGGGGCGCGGCGGATATCATGCCTGGCAGAGCCGCGACATGGTCAACTGGGTGCATCATGGTCCGGTCACTGAAGATTTTTCCCGCTGGGTGACCAGTGCCGAGTATAAAGACGGCAAGGTCTATATCTACTACGACTACCCCAACGACCAGGACCCGCATGTCTACATCGACGAAGATCTCACCGACGGCAAACCCGGCAAGAACATGGGGCTGGCGGTCAAAGATCCTTCGCACGGCTCCGACGCCGGCTTCATCCGTGACAAAGAAGGTCGCTTCCACGTGATCCTCGAAGACTGGAGCCCCATCAATGCCAGTAAACGCGCGTGGGATTCCCCCCTCGCCGCGCATGCTGTCAGCGAGGATGGCGTCAAAGACTGGAAGTTCCTCGCGCCTCCGGTCGACAATCGTACGAAAGACACCGGCAAGATCGCCGAATACAAACACCCGCACTGGCTGCAGCATCCCGACTGGAATACCAACATCGGCAAGTACAACGTGCACGAACCCGAGCAGGAAGCGTATGGCGACTGGGCCCCCATCTGTGTCGGCTCACAATACTACCTGTTCGGCGATTACGATCCCGCGGGTGGCGGACACATGAGCGTTGGCTGGTTCACGAGTCCGAACATTGATGGACCTTACTCCTGGTGCGACAAGATCGGGGAAGGACACCCGGACCCCGACATCGGCTTCGCGGAAGGTCGCTTCTACCTGTTCACACAGCAGCAGACTGACTATGTCAGCCCCGGCCCGTGGGTAGAACAGGTGGAAGTCCGCGCCGGCGTCGATACCGACAACGACGGCAAACTCGACCAGTGGACCGACTGGACCGAAGTCAAAGAGACCTATGATTACACGCCAGGGCTTTCGAAGCACGTCAAAAATACGCTTGCGAAGCTCGACCTGAAAGACCTGCCCGCCGGCACTGGATTCGGATTCGAACTGAAGCTGAAAGACACTACCGCCAACAAGTCGAAGCCAATGATTGACAAAGTCACGCTGACGTTTGAGTAAGGAGAATCAGCCGCATGACGTTAGCCGCGGTTTCTACGATCGCATCAATAACCGAGGCTAATGCTCTGCAGCTGATGAAGGATGCTCAACAGTAAGAACATACACCCGGCAGCGAATGACTGTGCCTACTTTGGCTTCGTTTTCTCAATCTCTATTGCCGCAAGGGGATCGATGCCGACAACAGCCCGGCGAAATTCCAGTTGAAGTTGGTTGTGGCCGGTTCCCGCGAACTTGACATGGACTGGATCTGGTTTGACCCATTTGGGAAACGAAATGCGCGAACGAAGTCCAGAGAATTGACCGACGCGGACTCCGTCCAGGGCAACATCGATGCTGACGTTTTCCCCCTGGTGGCGGACTTTCGCAGTCAATCTCTGCCAGACGTCTCTTTTCAATTTGGCGTCCTTGTTGCTGTGCTGTGGAGCAGCGTCTCGATCTTCCTTTCCATCGATTACCATGAGCGCACTGCCGAGTCCGCCTAGATGCAGGCGGATCGCCTGCTTATCGCCCAGCGGTAAGTCAATCTGCAACGGAGCGAAGCCCGATTGCTTCAACTCCAGTTCGAAGTCAAAATCACCGCCGATTTCCTGTGGAAACTTCGCACCGACCCAATCCTTTCTCTTCCTGGATGCAGTGCTGCTGCCGGTAAGGATTCCATCCTGCATCTGCCATTTCATGTCCTCCGAATTCCATGTCGTTGGTACGAGATCAGCCAGCAGGTCGATTGTCTGACTCGAATCGTGGTCCACTTTCGCCGACTTCGCCATGTCGATCGTCATTGCCGCCCGAAATCCGATGATAGGAAAACTGCGATCCTGCAGTTCGAAATTGCGATGCGCTGATCGCTGGCGAGATGTAGAGAGGATATAAGCTCCGCCACGATTCACGCGACCAGGTCCCGAAGCGACACCGACTGGATCATCGATAGATGAGTTTATGGAGTAATCGTCCCTACTTCTCTGAAACTTGTCACTACACCACTCGAGCACGTTTCCATGCATATCGTACAGTCCGAACGCATTTGGTTTCAGCTGCCCTGTCGGCTGTGTTATTGAGCGGCTGTTTTTGGAATACCACGCAAACTGCGACAGGTCCTCATCATCGTCACCACAATACCACAGGGTTGCCGTTCCCGCGCGACAGGCGTATTCCCATTGTGCTTCTGTGGGTAAAGCAAATTTCAGGGACTGGTCGGTTGAGTCCTTGTTCAATTTGGCGAAAAACAACTGAGTGTCATCCCAGCTCACCGTTTCAACAGGATGAGTCGGATTACCGGCAAACTTCGAAGGATTGGTGCCGACTACCGTCTGCCACTGCGACTGCGTTACCTCGGAAGCTCCCAGGTAGAATGGTCGCGTAATTCGAACTCGATGCAGCGGTCCTTCCAAGGGAATTCGCTGGATAGAGAATTTATCATCTGATGCAATCGCTTCTTCGAGGAATCTGGTTTTCTCTTGTTCGCCTGCCCCCATCATGAATTCACCAGGTGGAATGAGCACGAAAGCCATCTTCTCGCCGCCAGGCAGTTCGATTTCTTTCTCAATCGGCAGACCAAGATAGTCCGCCCATGCTTCTTGATGTGCCTTGGCCTGCACCGCATCGAACGGAGCGACGGCGGGTGGCGGGATGCTTTTCTTATCCTGCCCCTGTCGCGGCACGCGGCGGCTCATCCACAGATCCAGCCCTCCCAGCCCAGCGGCACGCCTGCTGTCAAAAATGAGGGTCTTGCCGTCGGTACTCAGGCAGAAGGAGATCTTGCCGAAGATCCTGCCGATCGGAGACTCGAGGGCTTGCACGTGAAAACTTCCGTCTGCAACTGGCTGGGCGAGCATCAGCTGGCACTTCCTGCCATCACAGCTTATGTACATCAATGATTTTCCATCAGCCAACAGCTGCGGAGACTTTTCTTCCCCTGCCAGATTAATCTCTCGTCCCAGAAGCAGCGGCTCCTGCCAGGGAGCATCCAGAGCAGCTCGCCGGGCTCGGTACAGATCACGGAATTGAGCGCCTGGACGCTTCGAAGACAGGTACATCGTCAGTCCGTCGGGCGTTAGCGCTCCGCCTCCATCCACTTTGTCTGAATTGAGGGGGGAGCCGAGATCAATCGGCGTATCCCAGGGAGCATCGCGTGTGGCCCGCCGCGTCTGGAAGATGTTGACGTTATCGCTGTCAACGGGCTTATTACCAAACAGCAGCGTCAGACCATCAGTACTGAGCCAGGGTGAAATCTGATCGTGTTGACTGATATAGGTTTCGACCAGTGCTTCGGGCGGGCCCCAGGCATCATTGACACTCGCACGGCGGCACATATACAGTCTTTCGTTTTTGACGCGCGCGGAGGTAAATATCAGAGACAGTCCATCGGCCGAGAGGGTTGGATAGACGTCGTTTTTTTCGCTATTGACATTGGGCCCCAGGTTGACCGGTTCGGTCCATTCATACTCGTCGGAAGTCAGCATTTCGGCAAGCGGCTTTTCCGCAGAGTTGTTCTTGATTCGTACCCACTTCGCATCGATGATTTTCCCGTCGTGCCCGTTGCCGGAAGAATCTTTCAGGATGTCGCCGGAGCCTTCATTAAAGTGGTATAAGGAGAGGGTGTGTTGATCATTGGTAAATTCGTCTGGTGGTGTAAATTCCGTATTGTATCGCAGTGTGTTTGAGATGCGGATTTCATCGATTTTGCCTTTAAACCGAGAACCATTATGACCACCAATTTCGAGTATCCCCTGCGGAGAAAAGCTCCCCGTGTTATCCTTCCGTTTGACAGGTTTCCCATCGATGAAGAGTTGGAGTGATTTGCCATCCCATTGGCCTGCAACGTGCGTTCGCGTTTCCCACTCTTTGATCTGCGGGCCAAAAACTTCGACCCGGCGATTGGTGCTTGCCTGCCTGCCACCAAATTCCCAGCGGCGAATCCCGCCCACTTGAATGGTCAAAGAATCTAACGTGCCGCCATAGAACAAAATGGCATTGGATGTCGACTTTGCAGAAGGCGTCAGCCATCCTTCAAGTGTCAGCGGTGGGGAGCCGGAAAGTTGGAAGCCAGGAACTTCGACTCGACTCGTTCTTCCATTGAAGTACAGTGCATCATTTCTCTCGGGGTTCTGCTTCGCCACAGCTGAATCAAAAGGGGCATCTGCCAGAGGCGGAGGAGAGGAAGACTTTGTCTTTACCACTGTCTCAACAGGAGCCTGGACTTCCTTATCGGCTGCGCTTACCGAATCGGCGGCTGCAATTTGCTCATCCTGTTTGCCGGGAAGGATGAAAGAAACAACTACCAGCAGCAACAACAGTCCTCCAATTCCGCCAGCGATCAGCAGTTTCTTGGACGGCCCGGATGATTTTGATTTTGAAACCGCAGTTGCCTTGCCAGTTGACGATGACTTCTTCCCCTGCTTCGTACGCAGCCTGTCCGCCGAGGATTTGGAGCGGTCAATCGAGATCAGAGCCGGGTTCGATTCTTCTTTTGCCATGGGAAGTGATTTCGGCTTCGGCCCTTTTTTTCCGGCCTGTGCCTGCCGGTGTCTTTCGTCCGGGTTGCGGAGAACCTCCTGTAAATCAGTCGCGACCTCCGTCATGGACAGGTAACGCTGCGCCTGGTCACCGGCGATCATTTTCAGACAGATGGCCTCCAGACGCGGATCAATATCGGGACGCAATTCGGAAGGCTTCGTCGGGTTGTTGAGCGCAATCTGTTGCAGCAGCGCCATCAGGTTGCCCTTGAACGGCATCTCGCCGGTAATCAGTTCATACATGATGATGCCCAGGGCATAGATATCGACCCGTTGATCAATGGCTGCCTGGTCACCCTCCACCTGCTCGGGGGCCATGTATGCTGGTGTCCCGATGATGGCTCCACTTTGTGTGACCTGCACATCATCACTGGAACTGCGACGCGCGAGACCAAAGTCCATGACGACCGGCTCGCCTTTCAGATCGACCATGATATTGGCGGGTTTCAGATCGCGGTGAATCACACCAATTTCGTGTGCTTCTGCCAGCCCCAGAGCGAGCTTGCGAATCGTGGTGATTATCTGCTTTTCGGAATGAGTTTTCTTCGACTTCGTATAATCCTTCAGCGGTCGGCCTTCAATGAACGCCATCGTGATATAGTGCTGACCGTCGATTTCGCCGACATCATAGACCGGACAGATATTGGGACTGCGCAGCGTCGCTGCTGCGCGGGCCTCGCGATAGAAGCGTGCGAGCAGTTCTTCTTCATCAACACCGTTCCCGTCACCGAACTTGGGGATTTTCAGAGCCACATCACGATCCAGCTGCGTATCTTTCGCAAGATAGACAGCGCCCATCGCTCCCTGCCCGAGCACCTTTTGAATCGCGTAACGACCAAAAGATTCGGAGACCTCAACGCTGGTCGCTGAGGCATTTTCTGACTGATCATAAGCCTGGGTCAACGACGATTCGGAATCACCTGTCACCTGGACCATCGTATGAGCGGTCGCATCTTCGAATGAGAGTTTGACGGGCTCGCTGGTTCCCGCTGACGACTCCTCGGCTCCCGCTTTGTCAGGCTGCGGGGAAGCTTCCAACTCATTCCACTGTTTGAAATACTGTGTGAGTTCATCCGTATGCTCGGGATGCGCCGCGATCAATTTCTCAAAGGGGAACGGTTCACCAGCGTCGGTGCGAGCTTTGAAATCAGCGATCAACTGATCGATATTCAAACTCTGGCCGTCAGCATCCAAAGGTTTGTCACTCATATCCGCAGCCCGATTTCCTGTTGTCGTTGATGCTCAATGATGCGCTGATTGACTCTAATCTGGAATTTCGCTGCGTTCACAGCCACCCCATACGATCTCCAACCTGACGGCGAAATCACAACATCGGCATGGACGAACCAGTGTGTGAATCACGAAAATTCTCCTCAGAATCACATTCTGACCATGTTCACTACCTATCACAAGCCTAAAACAGCCCACAGAGGAACGGTGACAGGTCAAACATCGAAAATCCGCTGCCGAGGTATTCGCGACAGACGCTGCTGATGGCCGTTCGTTTCCCGGTGATTCCGAGCTGGAATTTTCCAGATGATGATCGGTAAAATAACAGACATCTCTTTCCCCCGCTTCCCGGAGAATGACTCGCTGAGACACCGACTGAGAACGCGATCGCGAAAGTTTACCGATCCAGAATCACCTGTTGGAGTACCTGTGATATGCGAGTCCCCCGTCTCAGTTCCGTTATTGGATTTGGCCTGGTCTTAATCCTCGTCATAAACGGAGTCGGCTGTTCGTCAGCTGCGCCCGCCAAACCTCCCGAGAAGACTGCGAAACAGGAAACAGAAACAGCCGCTGTCCCAGGGACAGAACAGGCCGCCGCGCAGGATACAAAACAGGTCACGGCGAAAACCGAATCCAAACCGTCCGCCAAAGCAGTCACCCCGGCGACGCTGGCAGAAGCAGAAAAGGTTCTCGACCTGGAGACCTTTCCCTTACCCGCCGGCGCCAAATCACAGGGGCCGCGCCGCATGGCGACTCTGAGTTACGCTGTCGAAAAACCTTCGCAAGAAATTCTTGACTTCAACGTGCAGGAACTGACGAAACGAGGCTGGAAAGAAGTGGCCGGCAGCCGCCGCGAAGGACAGTTCGCCGGCGCCGATTTCACACACGGCGATTTTCATTTGAATCTGTCGCTCATGCAACCTGCTCCCGATTCACCACTCAGCGTCACCTTTGCCCGATTCGGCAATGTAGCTTTAACGTCCCTGCCGGTCCCTGAGGGAGCGAAACAGGTCTTTGCCTTTCCGGCGACCGTGATGTACACCACCGATGCCCCCGTGAAAGAGACCGCGGAACAGTGTCGGGCGCTGATGTTAAAAGCAGGCTGGATGCCATATGGCGGGGCGGGCACCACAGCCTACTATCGACAGAATGCGGTGCAGGTTCTGGTCAACATCATGAGTGCGCCAGGCCAGGGAGGAAAAACAGCAATCACGTTTACGAGCAATCTGCTGTCCCTCGATCTGCCCGCGTTCCCCGACGCCATCGATTTTCGCTACACGGATATGACGACCGAAGTGACGTTCGATACGAAATCCAGTCCCCAGGATGTGGCCGGTTTTTATCGCAAGGCGCTGGCCGCTGCAGGCTGGAAAGCAACCACCGACGAGCCGCTTACCATCGACTGGAAAAAAGTCACGATCTTTCGGAAACCGGACCAGGAGATGATCACAGTCACCACGAGCGAATTTGAGGGACTCACACGTGCGCGGATCGACCATCAGACCGCAGCAGAAGTCGCCGAAGTCGATCTGCGTGACTATGCGGAAGCAGGGAGAAAAGCGACATATCGACCGGGGGATAAACCGGAAGTGCCTGTCGTGACGGCAAACAGTCTCGCCGTTCAGCAGGACAAACCTTATACTCTGCGGATGCAGGTCAAGCGTGGCACGGCAAACGCGATTGCCGGCGCGGCGGTGGAAGCACTCATCGCGACTGGCTGGAGCGTCGTGCCACCGATCGAAGCGCCGGTGTTCCGTACCTGGATGCTGAAAAAGGGAGAGGCACAAATCTGGGTGATCGCAACAGAACCAACCAGGGCCGATTCCTGGGTCGCCGTGACCGGCGCTGGCGTGACTCTCAAACCTTAACAGCACTGAAAGCAACGGACAGATTTGATTAATAGGTGTCGGGACTTTTTTATCAGTTCCCGACACCTGTATCGCCTCATTTTTTACTGAGCTGGCTTCCTGGAGAAACCGTGTCGTGAAAATAGTCCACTTGATGCGGCATCAATTCTTTGTTTCCATTCACATCTTCTGCTGAGGTTATCAGACGCGAGTGGCCGGAAGCGGGACCGGGGAGAACGACTTCCCACTCTTGAAAGTTGTCTGCGGTGGGACTTACTGGTTGATCGTTGACGAGAACCTGTTTCACGTCGTAATTATCCGAGGTCACACCGCGAACACGAATTTGTCCGGATGGCATTGTTTCAACCCTGGTGATGACCGAAACGGGCGGCAGATCATCTTTGGGCTCCAGGTCGAAATAATCTTTAAGGGAATACGAATAGTTCGAATCACCGGCGGCACGGGGGAAGAAGACCGTGGTATTAACTTCGGAAAATGACAAGCGACGATGCTCATGACGGTGCATGACACAACGCCACAATCCATAAGCACAATCATGCATGTCGAAATCTTCCAGCCGCACACAGGGTGACCCGCAATGAAAGGCCCAGTGCGCGTCCCAGACCTTTGTGTTTCGCAACAGGAACGGATGCTGATAATCGGGCCCAATGCCTTCCACATCGCTGTCTTCCTTGTTGAATTTCCCGCCGGCAAACCCACCCAGATTGATGGCAAACAGTCGCTGGCAGTGCGCTTCGTTTCCATCGAATCGAACGAATGGCAGGGTGCGGATATCGACCTCTTTTGTTGATCCGTCTTTTTGCAGAATCGGCAGTAACGGGTTGAAATCTTTCCGCTCGACCACTTCAAAGCGGAAGCCGTCCTCATCGCATTCTGCCGCGACATTCCGGGTGAAGGTGTTCAAACTGTTGGCCCACCAGAACCCGGAACCAAGATTCATATCATAAGGCAACACCTGCTTGGGAAGCGGCTTGCCGCCCAACGCCTGGACCGCCAGATTCCGGTCAAAAATATTATAGACCTCGGTTCCATCTTCCAGAAAATATCCGTGGCCGACGCTTTTGTAGCCAACACAATCTTTTACCACGAGATACTGCGTGCCATGCACGGTGATCCAGCGATTGTGACTGTCCCAGACAGACAGGCCGACCAGGCTGCTGCCCCGCATTGTATCGCCGACCAGGTGGTAATGAATCGGGTACTTGCCGAGTGTATCTCGCTTGCCCAGATGCCGAAACTCCGCGTAGCTGATGCTTCCCGCTGAGTCGGCGTGATACATCGTATGCCCGCGAACCCCGTCCGGATCGGCAGATTCGACAATCACATTGCGGGAAAGATTGGCGACTTCTGCCCGATATTCACCACTTCCCAGATGATCAAACTTAAGCGGTTTATCGAAACTTACGATCTGCAATTTTGAATCAAAGCCACCCCAGTGACGCATTTTTGTGATCACTCTTTCTTCCGTCGCCGGATTATCAGAAACGCTGTTGTCGTCCCCGTCTTTTCGATGGCGGGTACCGATGTAACCAAACTGTCTGGTGGTTCCCGAGAGAATGATGCGGTCGCCGACTTTCCAGCCGGGCAGTGGATAAGGCATCACGATCCGCGCTTCTCCGACTTTCGCGGTTTGATAAGGCAGCTTGACCCAGGTACGTTCGAGCGGTGCGCCATGGAAATCCATACGTCCGCCGCAGCACACGATTGCCGGACAGGTTTCTTTATTCATACCCTCAATGTAGTGCAGGCGAATGAGTGCCGTATATTTAGCAGGCAGTGGAGAATCAGGTTGTCCCACTTCCAGAGTCGGCAGACGCTTTGCTGCTGAAAGTTTTTCCCCTGTGTTTTCCGCATCCGACTCGACCACCATCTGGCAATCGAAACCATCTTCACAGTAGTGATCGAGTTGTTCAATCCGAATTAAACCAACTTCGAGCCGTGTATTCCGATCGGAAGCGAATGTCAGTTTCCCTGAAATCTGAATTCCACGAATCACCTCTTTTGAATCCAGGTCATAGACGATCTGGTGATCTCGCTGAACTAAAACCTGAGCACCAGCACCAGGAACTTTGCCGCTTTCCCAGGTTTCAGGAGAGGACCAAAGCCCGTTCTGGGCAGATCGGATGACCTGATGCTCCGCATGGTCATGCGCTGCAAGAGACGAACTTCCTGTGATCAGGCAGGCAAGCCCAATAACAAAATGAAAAAGTGAATCTGAAATTAAGTCTCGCATGGAATATCTTCTTATATAAATTTGATAATTGCGGATAACAGCCGCCTCAGTAAGCAGCCTGAGTTACTCACCCACTTGATCAGCGTCTTGCGATTTACGCCGTCGCACAGGTCGCTTGAGAATGCGAACATCTTCGAGTTCGATTGGTGTCAGCTGATTATTTCCTTCTTCGACCGTAACGGTGATATCCGATTCCCGGGGGTTTGCGTATCGTTTTCCCAGTTTATTCCAGGGCGTACTGGAATCCGGATTATCGAACCATAAGATTCCCACCTGATAATCACCTGCCGGCGCACCATCGCCACTTTGATAGGTCGTGACTTGAAAATTACCATTTTCCTCAACCTTGGCCCGGGGCCGACTTCCCCGTGAATCAAACTCCTCACCTTGAGCAGGATAAAACACCAGCATGGCTCCTGCAGCAGGTTCTCCATTGATGGTCAGTCTTCCTTCGACAGTCTGCAAGTCAGGCCGAACATCGCTGTTCCCACAACCACAGAATAGAAACAGGTTGAAAAAAGTGATGCAACAGGAAACTCTGAATGCAGACGACTTCACAAAATCACTCCAGAAAACACAATGGAAAAGAATTACTGAAAGAGGAATATAAAAGTGCGTCACTGAAATCACTGCGGACGCCTTGTACGAATCACGAATCAACGCGTTCTAGACTGTGTCCAGTTTTACTGTATCGTCTCCTGGGCCTTTTGGATCGAGTATCATAAATCGGGAGACGCTATGGTTAAATGTGACGCGTTCTAGAACTCACCTACAACTTCTCCACCGGCATACGTGCAGAGAGCAATAAAAGTCAGGTTACTCATGTTTTCGCTGAGAAAACGGACCGAGCCATCTGCGAGCGCGACCTGCACTCCCCCCGTGTGGAAGGAGAGTGGATTGGCCCACTTATTCGTCGAATTGATAAAGTTCGGCCCGTAGCGTGTGACACCATCGTCTTCAAAACCATACATCCAGCCGGCACAGGGACCAGCCCAGTAATCAAACCACCCACCAAACTCGGGAGGATTCGTGACGAACGTTCCCGTGGTCCGATCCTTCGCAATCCATTGTGATCGACCAGCAGATTCATGCACCACAATCGTGTTCGAGGTGCCGTCGAGGATATCTCGAAATCGCTTGCCTGTCCCACCGCCTCCAAAGATACCAAGATTGGTGCCGGAAGCGGCCCCTGGTACATAAACCTGGTGAGAGTTGCTATGAATGCCCCGCTGCCCCGCATAGTCGGATGTAAATGCTCCTCGATCGGAGTCAATCGACCAGCCGCTTGAAAGACGCATTCGTAATTCCGGTGTCATCTGAGTTCCTCCAGGTGTGGAGGGACATTCAAAGAGTGTGAGTTTTTTTTCAATCGCATCCTGGTTATTGAGATCCCAGAATGAGGAATCATGATCATAGAGATTCCCCAGTGCTGCCTGATCGAAATAACTCAGAATCTGAGGAATCCAGCTGCTGTAGTGATAAGAACCATCGGCGCGTTGTCCGTAATAGGTTTCCAGAGGAAAAGTACGATGGGTGCCCACGTAGTTGTGTAAAGCCAACCCAATCTGTTTGAGATTGTTCTTACACTGCGTTCGCCGAGCCGCTTCACGCGCCTGCTGGACCGCGGGAAGCAATAAAGCAATCAGAATAGCAATAATCGCGATCACCACCAGCAGTTCAATCAGTGTGAACCCTCGGCGCGTACGAAATGAATGGGAACAGGGCATTGATACCTCCGGATGATGATTTAAAAAATCGACAACGCAGACTCAGACCAGCTTTGGTCAGAGGGTCGTCAGGAAGCAATTCCGGTGATGCTTGCGCTGCGGGAGGCTGGCAGGGAATTACAAATTGGGAATGAGATTCAATCTCACTACGGTGAGCTTAAGGGGTCATCAGCCTAATTCAAGGGACTTCCGGCGAAAATTTCTCAAAAAAAGCCATCCCATCCAGATACTTAGGAGGCCAGACAGAAATTTTATTGAGTCCAGTAATGCCTGCTATCCCCCAACTCAACCCCGCTCTTTTTACTAAGCCGTGCAGAAAACAGGCTTTATTGACCAGGGATTTATCTAACATTCAACCCACGGCGAACGATTGTGGAAAGCACCAAATGTGTCAGTTTGAACATGCAATGAACTCGACATCTTTACTCTTCTGAATCGAATTAATTGCCACCAGTTATCTCGAGTCAGACCTGGCATGACGCGTTGCACGAGAGGAACCGCACGTTCGTTGCCGTGCTCGCCTGGCATCGATTGAATTCCTATCTGGAGACGGGAGTCGATTTAGAATTTTCAAGCTTCAACATGATCGCTCATTGAATTGACTGCTGACCTCATGCCTGTTCTGCATGCATGATCAATTCATTAGTCGCATCGATTTCGGCATCCGCAATTAATATTTTCGGTATTTGCGATCCGTGTGGTATAAACGTAAATCGACTCCAGCATTCATCATCAGAGTAACCTGCCTCAAACACAAGTTGATATATACCTCCCTCAATACCGACGACATGCCCTTGTGCAATGGAAGCAATCTCGATCTTCTTTCCAGTTGGACAATAAAATGGTACTGTGATCGCTCTGATACCATCTAGAATTGGCAGCTCTGCTGATTTTCGAACTTCCACTGTCATCGGTCCCGCATCGATCAGCGTTTTGAAAGAAACAGATTCTTCACGCCAGCTGAAACCTTGAAGTACGTGCTGGTCGGTCCAGTCATTGAAAGGATTCTCCAATTCGCTATTGAACACAGCGATCTGTGAATATGACACATCTATAATGAACTTTTCCATGAAGCCTGTTTCCTGCTCTCTTCCGACATGATGAAAAAATGTCAGTCAAAACAAACCTCCCCTGAGATCACTCCTTCACCCACGATTCTACCACCCTCGTTTAATTTGAACCTGTTTCCATACTGGTACCATTCAACAGAGATATTCTTTCCCAGAGGAATGACTACATCAACGTCATATTCTTTCTCGAGATGAAAATACTCTTCTATTGATTCTATAATACAACCCATTAATGTTTCATCAAAATTGATTTGAGGTGAATATCCTGAGGACGCAGGATGCAGTCTGCCTTTTTGATGCTCTGCCCTTTTTTGAAATAATTGAATTCTGGCTTTAAAAAGCACCATGGTATTCGCCCTTGGAGATTAAAGGAGGCCCCTTTATGCATCACCTGAAAGTAGCTAAGGACTCGCTACGAAAACCAGCGGGCGGCGACGATGGCTTCGCCGGCGATCAGGAGTTTGCGCCAGCGGGGCAGGCCGAAACGGGTGGCGTAGACGTTATAGTCCATGCGTTCCATTTCCGTGAGGATGCCGCCGTAAATGCGATGCATTGCTTTGAGGATGCGTTGCCCCTCCGGCGAGAGATAATCAAACAGCCGTTCCGAACTCTGATAATAACTGCGGGCACGTTCCACCTGGAACTGCATCAGTTCGCGGAAACGCTGATCATAAACCTGTGCCTCGATATCGGATCGCGAATATCCGAAGCGGTCTAAATCTTCCCGGGGTAAATAGACGCGGCCCATCTGAATGTCTTCTGCCAGATCGCGGAGAATATTCGTCAATTGAAACGCGAGGCCACATTCGACACCGGCTGCGGGTGCCCGTTCATCGTGAAAACCCCAGATATGAATGCAGCATAATCCGACCACTCCCGCCACGTGGTAACAGTACTCCTGCAATTGTTCAAAGGTCGCGAACGTGACCGGCTGCAGGTCAGACTCCACGCCGATGATCACCGCGAAGAAATACTCACGGGGGATGCGGTAACGTTCTATCACATCCCGCAGCGCCGGAAAACAGGGATGGTAGGGCGGCGCGTCCGGATCGCTTTGATATTCGAGCAGCTGATGCAATGCCTCCCGCCAGCTTCGCAATGCGTCTCCGCGGTCGACGGAACTCAACTCCGACTGATCTCCCAGATCGTCCACCGTGCGCATGTAGGCGTACAGCACGCACATCGCCTGGAACTGCTCTTTCTGCAGCGCCAGAAATGAATAGTAGAAATTCCCCGCAGTCTGTTTTGCCAGCTGCTGGCAATAAGCATACGACTCGGACAGGCGTGTATTCATCGAATCTCTGGGAACGGTTACAAACAGGGAACAGGCGATTACGGTCATCCATCTTAACTGCACCCACTTCAATTTGAAATCCGACTCCCCGCCTCGACCGGATATCCCTTCATAAATTTTTCACAATGCACGCCATCGGCACGGGAAGCTCACACATCTGTCACCAGACCACCCCGGGCAGGTGTTCTCCTGCTGGCAACTTACTGGTTACTCAGGAAATGCTTTCCCCTTGATTTTGCTTGAAACCTGCGAAAAACAGACAAATCCGCTTCGGTTTCCGTTCTTTCCAGCAGTTCCCTTTCTGACGACGTAGATCTTAATATTCCATTCCGGCTGTGAAGATACGTGAAAAAGGTCCAGTCGCGCACACAATACTCTTTTGCAATTTACTTGCATTAGACATTGACTTCTGCAACTGTTATGTAATAATGACTGCATTGTCAATTTCTCACAGATTATCTACCCGTTAAAAAACCTGGAGTCGCGTGATGAAGAGCATCAAGCCGGCACGACGTGGATTTACCCTGATTGAACTTCTGGTGGTGATCGCCATTATTGCGATTCTGATTGCCTTACTGCTGCCGGCTGTCCAGCAGGCACGCGAAGCGGCCCGTCGCAGTACCTGCAAAAACAATCTGAAACAGATTGGACTGGCGCTGCATAATTACAACGAGACTCACAGCGTTCTTCCCTCCGGCTGGATTGGTGTGGAACCCGGTGTCGGCGCCAATGTGGAGTATGGAAGTGGCTGGGGCTGGGGAACGATGATCCTGCCCTTCATGGACCAGAGTCCGTTATACAATCAGATCAACTTCAGCCGGGATATTAACGACCCGATACAAACCACGGGCCTGGTTGAAACCGTGCTTCCTGCCTTTCGATGCCCTTCTGATCCTGCTGACAACACATTCGAACTGGAAGAAGAAGGCAGCCCGGGCACGGTTCTGATCCGTCTGGCAACCGCCAACTACATCGGCGTGTTCGGCAGTGAAGAACTGGACGATTGCGAAATTGTGGCACCGGGAACGAACTGTCAGAGTTCCGGAACATTTTATCAAAACAGCAATACCAGATTTCGCGACGTGACTGACGGCTTGTCTCAGACCCTGTTTGTCGGTGAGCGCAAAACCGATGCCACCGCTGACTGGTATTCCACCTGGGTGGGTGCGGTTCCTGAAGGCGCAGAAACCTTTGCCCGCGTGCTGGGTGCCACCGACCATGTTCCCAACGATCCGGCTTCCCATTTTGATGACTTCAGCAGCCATCATACGGGGGGCGCGCAGTTTCTGTTCGGGGATGGACGCGTGCGGTTTATTTCAGAAAACATTGACAAGACCGTCTACCAGTCCCTGTCGAGTATCCGTGGAGGCGAGCTGACCAGCTTCGAATAATCTCACATCATAGTTTGCTACGCGAACAGCAGGCTCTGCCAGCGACGACCAGTCATTTCCTGATTTGACTGGTCGTTTTTTATTGTCAAACCATGCGATCGGTCTGTCCCGTCGTCAGCGTTTCAGCCAATCTGCCGAGATTTTTTTCTTTTTCTGAGACAGACTGTACGCCGCTGAATCATCTGATCTCTGTGCACTCATTTACCAGAATCAAGCCTGTTCCACGGATTGAAGCTGGTTAACCGGAGCGGGAGGATTATACCGATGCCGTCGAAATACTCACTCGACAATGAAAAACTGAGCCGCCAGTTCCGACTTCGGCACTTGAGTCTGAGACTGGTTTCTCCTAGAATAAGCGGCCGGGCAGTCCGCGTGAAACACTGCCATCTCTGTATTCAGAAAGAGTTTTGAAATGAACCGATTCAAACTGACACTGGTAATGCTGTTCACCCTGGTCCAGTGCCCGCAATTGTTTGCTCATCCGGGACACGGAGCCCGGGAAACTGTCAACCCTAACGGAATCCTGCATTATCTGACAGAACCGGTTCACGTGATGCCCTTCATCATTATCGCCGTTATCATGAGCATGCTGATTGGCGGAAAAAAATTCCTGCAGCGGTTACGTGATCAACGTCAGAAAGTCGTCGTACGCGTGCAGAATCGTCGCAAGTAATCAGCGATGATCCACTGCTTCTTCCGCGCGCTGCTGATACACTTTTATGGCGCGCTGATAAGTCTGTTCGGCAGCCTTCCTCTCCGGCTCGGCAATTTTCAGATGTCGATTTTTCCAGAGCAGCTTAATGGTCTCGGCGCACCACAGCGCGCTTTCGCGTGAGACCCGAATCGGCTGTTCCGCCACGATGACATTCACCGGGTTGGTATGCAGCTGAGGAAACTGCCGTAACGCAATCCAGCTGCTGGTTTCTACGGGCACTTCAAACTGCAGCGCATGAATTTCCCCGTCAGCGGGAACACTCTGCTGCCCCACCACCGCGCCATTCATCACGATTTCCACGAGGCGATTACCGGAAGTTACATATTCGGAATTACGCGGCGCATGCAGCACGCGCGTATCACCCGATGCCCGGCGGCCTTCAGGCGGATCAAGCAGACCATAGGCGACCGCCCTGGGAGTTTCGGCAGCGAAGGCGACTTTGGCTGTGATCTTCACCCTGCCTGGCTGCTTCAGTTGAATGTCTTCAAAACCAGGTGCTACATCATTGACCTGGAATTCCAGCGCATGCGCATAACCGTCAGAGACATAAGCACGCCCCTGCCGAATCCCGTGGCACCACTGTGTGAAATCCAGTTCATCCTGCTGTCCCAGTTGCACATAGACGCGTCCCTGGCCGACACGCCGACTGCTCATGCAGGGAAAATCGGTTTCGCCGCTCACCTTCAGCGGAAAACCACAGTTTAAAATATGATACCAGGTGTTCCATTCCGGAATCCGTTCGGTGTCCATCGCACTGATAAAGTCACAAACCCCTTCCGCCGTACTGACACAGATTTCCATCGCACCGCCCCCGTTCATTTCGGGAACCGCCAGGTTCGGCAGCTGATCGGCGGCCTGCTCCAGGGCCTGCGTTAATTCATCCCCTGTCAGCTGGCTGTTGCCATCTGCGTCGATCGTTTCAAATGCAGCCGGCAGGAGTCCTGATGCCGCCTCCTGTGCGCTTAATGAACCTGACTTGTCCTGATCCAAGTCTTCAATCAACCGCTGCGCGGCGAAGGGGGGATTCACTTTTAATGCGGAATGAGGAAAGCCGGTCACTCCCCCCTGCTGTTTGGCCCACCGCATCACGGGCACAGTCCAGGTGGGCCAGCCAGTGGTTGTTCCCAGGGTGCCCGGATAAGTCTGATTCTGCAGGTTGAGCAGACAGACATGCCCCAGAGCCGCAGAACCGAAACCGCTGATTTCCAGATCGTATTTCAGCAGCGTCAGAGGTTCGCTCACCCGATCAGCCGTGGAAGAAAAAAACTGACGTTGCACATCAAAGCAGGGCCCCCAGGTTAAAACGCAGCCGACATTCATGCCTTCTCCTTTGACCTGGTTGAACATGTCCTGCGGAGAAACCCCTTTCGTGGGGTTATCATAATGAGAGCAGCCTGCTGCATGAATGTGATGGTCGCCGGAATAAAAACCGAATTCGCGGGGATTTACCCAGCGTTTGAGATTCACTTCCAGGGTCTGCTCTGCCTCTGCTGAAATTTTGACACGCCGGGTCAGCCGTTGATACTCCGGGCCGCGACTATACTCCATTTCCAGTTCGCCAGCAGGCAGCATCACGGTCTCACCATCCTGTCGATAGATCTGGGGTTGAAAAAAGAAATCGGGTGCCAGCCGCTTGGCCTGCAGAGGAAAGACGTGTCCCTGGGAATCGCGAAACAGAAGTCGCGCGGCGGTGGGTCTGCCGTCAAAGTCTTTGATGGTAAGTTGGACGGGCACAGCCGGACGCACATCAAACAGGACCGGCACTTCACCCCGAAAACCAATATCCTGCGTACCCGCTCCCACATCGAAAGCCAGCGTGGCTTCCCGTTTTCCTGACTCGTGGCAGTAGATCAGAGCGAGCACATATTCCACTTCCAGACCACTCAGCTGGGCCGTCATCGGACTCGCCTGAAACAGTTCGACTTCCAGGAAGCGATCGGTCTTACTGTCTTTGGTTTCATTCCGATTCAATTCCGGCTGTGCCTGGCGCTTCAGCGAACTCAATGCGCCTCCCGAATAGACAGGGCCTGCCTGGGGACTGGAGATCTGCAGCTGCCTGGTCACCGTACTCTGATTGACCACCTTCACCACAAACGGCGTAAAGCCCCCTTGCTGCAACACAGCGGCGGCTGGTCCGCGGGCCACTTTCGTCCGCACTTCCGGGTTCAGGGAGACGAGACACAAGACTTCCGGATCGAGTAATTTCTGAATCGCAGCTGCGTCCCGCTGATCACAGGCGGTATTCAGTTTTTGAACCAGCGGCGCGGGTAAAGGAGCCCCCAGGTAATCCAGCGCAGAAATGAGCCGCTTCACATTCGCGGCCAGCGGCTGTCCTTCCACTGCTGCTGCCGCAGGAGACTCCGCCAGCAGATTGCCGGAAACCAGGAAGCACGACAGACAGACTGTCATGAAAACCACGTTTCTCAAGCGCGCCGATTTCCTGTCCCAGGCGGTCCGTTCGACGTTCATCGCAGTCTCCCCTTCTGATACACAGCAGGGCCGTCCGCTGCTGTTTACTCTGTTGAAAATTTATGAATGGTCGTCTGCTCGTAGACTTCCCCCGGCTTGAGAATGGTGCTGGGGAACTCCGGCTGATTGGGAGAATTCGGAAAATGCTGTGCTTCCAGGCAGAGCCCGCCGTTTTTGGGATAACCGCCGCTGGCCGGGGTTCCATCCAGAAAGTTCCCCGTGTAGAACTGCACGCCGGGTTCGGTAGTGAAGACTTCCATTACGCGACCCGACTCGGGATCTTTGACCCGCGCACAGAAGGCAGGTTGCTGATCACTCTGATTGACCACCCAGCAGTGATCATATCCGCCTTCGACCTGATCGATCCGCTCTCCAATTTTGTGGGCCGAAGTAAAATCCATCGGTGTCCCTTTGACCGACTTGAGTTCTCCGGTAGGAATCGCTTCGTCCGTCACCGGCAGATACTGGTCGCAGTTGAGAACCAGTTCATGATCCAGGATTTTGCCTTCACCAGCCAGATTCCAGTAACAGTGATTGGTCACATTGAGGGGCGTCGCTTGATCGCTGGTGGCGGTGTAATCGATTTTCAGTTCATTGTTGTTATTCAGCGAATAAATGACGTTTAACGTCAGTTTACCGGGATACCCTTCTTCGCCATCCGGACTGACCAGACTCAACCTCACGCCGACTTCATCTTTCCTGCTGAAGCTTTCAGCGGCCCAGACTTTTTTATCAAAGCCTGCGTTGCCTCCATGCAGATGGTTGGGAGGAATATTCTGAGCCAGTTGATACTCTTTCCCGTTGAGAGTGAATTTTCCATCCTTGATCCGATTGGCATAGCGACCGCAGATGGCACCGAAATACGGGCCTTTGTTCTCATAAGCGGCCAGGGAATCAAAACCCAGCGTGACATTTTCGGATGTTCCCTCCCGGTCGGGCAGGTAAACCGCGGTCACAATCGCGCCATAGTTGATAATATTAACGCTCGTTCCTTTTGTATTAGACAACAGGAACTGTGTGATCTCCTGGCCGCCAGCGGTAGTTCCATAGGGCTCTTCCTGAACGGTCAGCTGGTATTCATTTCCGGTATTCATGTCTGCATCCTTCGCACTGGTTTTATCTGAAGCGGCCTTTCGGGAATCAGGAGAGGACGCCTTTTCCTCTGAACAGCCTGTAAGCAGAATTAAAGCACTGATGATTCCACTCCAATATTTCCGTTGCATCATTAAAAGTCCTCTCGCTACCGATGGGATGTTATTGACAGGCTCGGTTCAAATATCTCTGCAAACCAGAATAACAAATCCCCCTGCAAATGTAATGCAGAAACGAATCCCTCTGGCTGCGTAAAGCCTTTGAAAAAACATCAGGCACCCGGGAAGGAACATCAGCCGCGAAGTCAGCCCTTCAGAGGAGACCGCCGGCTGCTTTCGGGTGAGGGAATCCACGGTGAAAAGAGGGCCTCACAGCGGACTGGAAAGTCCAGGAACAGGCTTCAATAGAGGGACTCTCAATAAAATTCGCAGTAAATTATGAACCGCGTAAAAAAACAGCCCCCTTTTATTTTCCATCCTGTGAAACGCTCAACGGGGGCGATCTATATATTCGCCCGCACACTAATTTCAGGTTAAAGTTTCACGACATTCGTGTTAACAAGAAATGTAAAGTACTGATATATAAATACTTACAATTTTATAAAACAGATTCTCTGAATCCTCCCCAAAACAAATGAGAGTAAGTTATAATTAAAGACAGGCGAATTGATTTGGAGAATATTTGATTCCCTTCCGGAATCTTTACTAAATTCCCATCATTTCTCCTCTCTCTGGCGTAGTAATAGACAGAGCGTGTCAAATAACGCGGAGAGGGGAGGTAGACATGCAGTTAGAAATGGTCGATAAAAAAATTGAGGAACGAGATTCTTTACCTTCAGGGGGCGTGACAAGTGATGCCCGTCTGGTGGAAGCAGCTCGCAAGGGTGACGACAGCGCATTTGGCGAGTTAGTCCTGCGTTATGAGCGCAGACTGATCCGTGTGCTGATTCAGTTCGTCAAAAGCCCGGACCTGGCAGAAGATCTGGCACAGGATACATTCCTGAAAAGCTATGAGCGTCTCGATCAATTCGATACATCCAGGAGATTTGGTCCCTGGCTGTTCCGGATCGGGGTCAATCAGGCTCTGGATTATCTGCGAAAACAGAAGCGAAGAGGCTGGTGGCTGTTATTCAGTGACAGTCCCTCAGACACTCCTTTCGATCCCTCAGTCCCGGATCCAAGGAACAAGATAGATATCAATCAGGAAGTCCAGGCCATCTTGGAAGAGATTCCTGAAAAGTATCGGACCGTACTCGTATTGCGTGATCTGGAGAATTTCTCGACTTCCGAAATCGCAGCGATTCTGGACCGCAAAGAAGCAACGATTCGCTGGCGACTGGCAGAAGCAAGAAACCGTTTCCAGAAACTGTGGTCTAATCGTCAAAATGTAGAAAGCTCCATGTCGGGCAAGGAATAACAAGACATGTACTGCGCACAATGCAACGGTTTGAAGTCGCGCGTTGCTCTGGCAGTCGGAAACGACCTGTCGGGCACCGAACTCAAACTACTCGAAAAACAACTACAAAACTGTGAGCAATGTCGCTTGCAGTATGAACAGCTGCAAAAAAGCTACGAAGCACTGCAAAATCAGTTTGACAGCGCCCCGGTGCCTTCTTTACAGGACAGCGTGTGGCCTCAGGTCTCTGCTAAAATTGCGGCCCGTCGCCGGAAAAACCGACCCACGCGTTTTAATGTCCTGCTACCGACTCTGACCACGGTGGCGTGCTGTCTGGCCCTCATGCTGGTCACGAACAATCCCCGGCCAGATCAGCAGACATTTGCTCCGGCTTCGGAATCCATCCATCCTGTGAATGTTCTGGATAATCATAATTTCTCAAATGTGAACCTGCGTGATTTTCCGGATCAGCAGTGGGGTTCGCCGGAACAGATGCTGGAACATCAGATGAATCCTTACGGATACGAGCTACCTCGTCTCCGCCACGATTCACGGAATACCCATCAGTTAAATTCCGTCAAATTTTAAGTTCAGCTCTTCATTCCTGAGCTCAGGCTGGTCAATCGACCAGCCTTTTTTTTATGATATCTGTAAATGTCGCTTCCCTTCTTGAAAGGGTCGCATCAATCAGCCTCAGGGAATGAGCTCCGCTTATGTCGATCACTGTCTCCCAAGCGTCACCGGAAGAGTGGCCTGAAGCATCAGCGTTCATTTTTGCTGATGCCTCAGAAGTGGATCAGAACCTGCAGATCGACGAATTCCTCGCTACTATCAAAGCCGATCAGAACGGTCGCAAACAGCTGCTGATCGCCCGTGAGAATGGGATTCTGCTGGGAGCAGGCGTGCTTGTTTTCACGGATGCGGCAACCGCTTTTTTCTGGCCTCCCTTTACGTCACGTACTGATTGTGCCGCGGCACTGCTTCAGGAAATGGCAGCCCGCATTGATCAGTCCGAAATCAGTATCGGTCAGGCACTGCTTGAGCCAGGACAACTGAATCTGAGGCGGTTATTGACCCAGAACGGATTCCCGCATCTGACAAACCTGCTGTTCATGCGGCACCCTCTGACCGACGTCCGCCTCAGTGAGCCACTGAAAACCGAGCAGATTCAATGCGTTCGTTTTGATGGACAGGCAAACCGTCACCGTTTTCTGGAACTGCTGGAGCAGACGCACCAGCTCTCATTTGACTGCCCGGCTCTCAATCACTGCCGCACCACGGAAGAATCGCTGGAATCACATCGCAGTTCCGGCGACTCTGATCAGAAGTACTGGTATCTGTTTCAACGTGATCATACCGACCTGGGTGTGCTGCTGTTATCGGAACATCGGGCTGAAAATCTCTGGGAAGTCGTCTACATGGGAGTCGCTCCCGGGCAGCGTGGAAAGGGTTATGGCGCCGCATTCATCGAATTCGGACTGCGACAGGCTGTCGCCCATAATCAATCCGGTTTAATGCTTGCCGTTGATCACAAAAATTCCTACGCGATAAAGATTTACGAAAAATCAGGTTTTATCAGACAGCACACATTGAGCGTGCATGCGCGTATGCGTTCGCAATTCTCAGAAAAAAAACCAGAAATTCATTAACATGTTTTGCACAGGCAAAAGATGAGTCCGTTAATTATTTTTTGGATCAAAACTGTGATTTTCTGCTGGTAAAACAGCTTTTGATTTCGGTCTGAAAATTCTGAAAAAATTCCGATGCGTTTCTGTTTGACTCTCTGCGGATTCAAGCTAGTATCAGTCCCACTGAATGAGTAAACGCAGCGTCGATCAAGACCAATGCCTTAAATCTTTTGGCGCTGTAAACAATGGAGCTTTTTAGCGCATCATTTCTACATATACCTCACAACCATGATCGATACGGAACGAGCAGGATCTGGCTTTTTCCTGTATTATGGGCGGGAATGTTGCGCGCGGGGGGAGGGTGCAAGATGCAACCCACGTCTTTGGCAGTGGAGGGTACGCTTTGTGCTGAATCAGCAGGGCGACCAACGGAAGCCAAGCTGGGGCCTGTTTTAACCGAATCAAACGAGCAAGCAGTCTTTCGATTGCTTGCGCAGCAAGTCGGTCAGCGCAGTTTCCAGAACTGGTTCGCAGGAAAAGTCAGTCTCAAGCTGGAAGCAAGTCTCCTCATCATCGGAGTTGCCAGCCCGTTCTTACTGACCTGGATGCAGAAAAAGTTCTCCTCCGAGATCTATGCAACGGCGATCGCCTGTATCGGTCCCGCGGCAGAATATCGGTTCGAGGTCGATCCGCAACTGGCCAGCCAGGAATTGAGTTCGAAAGCACAGCCGGCAACTTCCCGGGTCAACGGGGATACTACAAACCGCAAGCTGATGCCCTCTTCCGACCAGAAACCAGAACGCATCGACGGCGGTCATCAACCGGTTCAACAACCGGCTCAAGCGTCTCCCTATAAAGGCAGACGCTTTGCTGACCTGTCGACTTTCCTCTCAGGAAAATCGAATCAACTTGCCTACATGGCAACGTTGCAGGCGAGTGAACAGCCCGGGGCCCTGTATAACCCGCTGTTCATTCACGGCGGAGTCGGCCTGGGAAAAACACATCTGCTGGAAGGTTTCTATCGGAGAATTCGACAGCAGTACCCTTCACTGCAGGTTGTGTTTCTGACGGCTGAATCATTCGGAAATTACTTTTCCAAAGCATTACAGGAACGCTCACTACCCAGTTTCCGCCAGCGGTTTCGCAACGTGGATGTCCTGATTATTGATGACATCGATTTCTTTGAATCCAAACGCATTTTCCAGGAAGAGCTATTACATACGATCAAACATCTGGAAAGCCATGGCAGGCAGCTGATCTTTTCCTCCGACCGGCATCCGCGGCTGTTAACGAAAATGAGTGAAGAGCTCACCACCCGGTTTCTGTCCGGCCTGGTCTGTCGGGTTGAAGCTCCGGAAACAGAACTGCGATTGCAAATTGCCCGTCAGCGGGCATTACAGCTCAAAACCCCCATTACCGAGGGC
>TARA_R100001132_G_scaffold26868_1_pt1 | contig 28993 bp, 20 predicted proteins | sample TARA_R100001132 | Tara Oceans TARA_R100001132 (sample SAMEA2621247) | marine metagenome | biome: marine biome (ENVO:00000447); feature: mesopelagic zone (ENVO:00000213); material: "saline water (ENVO:00002010), including plankton (ENVO:xxxxxxxx)" | depth 800 m | reverse complement strand
ATGTCTATTTACACTATTAAAACGGTTTTGAGATGACCTCTAGTGAAAATGCAGGTAGACTTTCAACCGGCGACCCCAACCCCGTCACCTTTGCTTCCACGCACCCGTCACATGAGTCGTCAGTGAAGTGCGCAGCAAAATAGCCTCCATTTTCAATCGCATTTGCGAATGCTGACGGACTTAGGGTATTCAGATCAGTTGGTACTTGTGTGATCGAGCCGTTCGGGTCCACGCGATGCCGGATGTTGACATATTCCGGCGACAGGCGGTCAGCACCAAATGCTGGTATCTCAAGGCTGGACTCCGCAAATCGATTTCGAGGAAGACCACCACCGGGTCTAACGATGTTTCGTACAGGCGGGACCTCGAAGTGAACGATTTGGAATTTGTTAGTAATGGAATTGCGCTGTGCTACTGTTCTCACGAGTGAAGTTGCTGGTTCAGGAACTACTAACACGGATGAGCCGACCGGAGATAGCTGTGTAAGTTTCCCCCCATTGGTGGAGTCTCGTACGTAAGGAAAACTTGTCAAGTCAAATCCGGCGGGAAGGGGAAGTCCGCCTTCGTTGGCAGAGAGCCGGTGTGTCATCCGCAACTTTTCATTGCGATGATACTCGGAAAAGTCGATCGAAATATCCCGACCATCCAAGCACTCTTTCCCCGAGAATAGTTTGTGAACAGGAAAGACATAGTCCGCATCGTTCGCACCATCATGGCCTCCTTGTACCGAGCCTGCGGTACCTGGCTTAGCCCAACGGGCCAAAAAAGCCGCGTAACGAGCTGGCAGGACACAGATAGCCTCGCTCCCATTCTTTGGTAGTACCCAAAAGCTCCTGCGCCTCGCGTCGTAATTGGGTTTAGAAGTCCCAATCCTGGCAACACCTGTTCGCGAATAAGCTACATCAGCATGTCGAAGGTGTGGTGTTCGGCTTGCTATACGGTACTGGTAAGCAAAAACGGCGATAAAGGTATCGTCCAGATCTGTGCGGTCAGACACCAGGCTATAAATGAAATTTTCGATGACATCCAACTCTTCCAGCGTCGGGTAGTTCTTTGAATTTCCCGATGGATTTCCGTTTGAGGTTGGATGGACGGCAGGTGACGCCAACGCATGGTAAAACAAGCTTTGCGATGGGCTGCCGCCAGTAATCGCTCGGTCGGCAGTCGCGTGAAAGTCTTCTAATCCTGGCTTCGTGCGATTGATTGATGAGAGAGGTGCTGTCAATGCTGCGAGAAGTTTCGGACGCGACGACTGAATAATATCCAATTCTCCCCCTGTTGCATCCAGGAAATAATCTCTCCACCCACGTCCCTCTAAACGATCGCAAATATCTTTAACGTCATTGATGATAGGCATGGTTGTTTCCTTTACGCAAATTCACTGAACTTTTATGAGATTTTGGGATACGTAGATCGATTGCCGTAGCAGAAAGGCTCGGCGTCCGCCAAAACGAAGAGCCTAACAAAACCTTGCTTTAAAATTTCGTGTCATTACCAAGTGATTTGTTATAACGGACCGCCGGGTCACAAGATTCGATGTAGTTAATCGTGGATTAGGCAACACTTTTGATCTGACCGTTTTCTTACCTTAAGGGAGCGGACAGTTCGGTTCTCATGGTCGCACCTTTTTTTATCACTGCTTAAACGACAAAGCGTTCTGAACGCGGCTTAGCTCTGTATGGCTGGAGCGACTTCAACCTCAGCCTTTGAAGGTGCTACCTTCTCCATTGTATTGATGCTAATGTGTGGCCAACGTATGAGTCCCGGCAAGCCATCGCGTCGACTGAAAAAATCAAGCAAGACTACCTGGAGATATTGAAGTCGCAGTTTTGGTTTCCCATGCTTGTCTTTTTCGACCAGTTCTTGAATCCAGAAAGTTGACTTCATCGACGCTGCATTGGCCTGCCGGACGACGAACGGGATATTGTGAATGCCTCCGGTCTCCACAGTTGTGTCGACTGATAGCGTTGTCGTTCGTTTGATTTCGACACCTTCATTGGCCGCTCTCAATAGGTCGGTGGTTCGATGGGGAAGAAAACCCGGAAAGGCTGGATCGGACACCACTCCTTTGAACGGATGATCGATGAAATTCTTGTAAGGGGATAGGTAAGGATTCCCTTCAACGTCAGGCGAAACTCCGACAGGCAGTCCACTGACTTCATCAGGAATATCTGGAGGGCCGTCTTCGACTTTGCTCTTCCCCAGTGCAAGCACCGAGTCTCCGTGAGGAATGGTCGCAAGTCGACCAACATCCAGACCCAATGGCGTTTCGTTCAACATATAAAGCCAAAGTCCCGGTTCGTGGTGAATTGGTAAATCGGCGGGGCCTGCTAACCCACTATCGGGAAAATCCGCGGCGCTAATCTGTTTGACCTGTTGTTCATAGTCGAGCGTGACGACAAACTGATCGCTTTCTTGTGTCGTGCCAGAGGATTCGTCAACGCTAATTCCGCGATTGGGCACGCCTTTGTCTATCAACGAGAAAGTCAGCACCTCGTTGTACTGATTCATCATTAAACGATAATTAAAACCCGCACCTGGTGCCGTCGCAAACGGCAACGCGATAATATTCCAGCCTCTTCCTGAAAGGTTTGGCTCATTCTTCCAGATGCCTGGCAACAGCTTAAGCGGACCAAGATCATCATCACCCGTATCTGCTGGAGCGAGATAACGCCGCTGACCTTTCATTTTCGACAGGATAATTTCTTTTTTCATTTAGTTCTCCCGGGGTAAGAGATGAATCAAAGACTCGGTCTGAACAGAAATTCTGTCCCACTATATAACCAACACTGCGAAGTACCTAGATACGTTTGATCCGGATACTTCGATATTGAACGACCTCGGTGTGACATTGCAATCCAATGAATCCTCGACGCAATGCATTGCCGATTTCTCCCTCACAAACGATTTCGTTATTGCACCTGACCGTGATGTCTTGACCTTGGACCTGTATTACAAAGTCGTTCCAGTAACCAGGACGCCCATCGCGGGGACTGATGGCTCGACTGCACGAGCGAGTAGCAGGCAGTCGCCCGTACAGAGCACCAGTCTTGTGTCGGGGACTGCCATTTGCATCCGAGACGACATCAAAACCTCTTTCGTCGATCTGTACTTCTAATGCTTGATCGTAGAAACCGCCCAGGAGGAACAAGTTCCCAACCGGTTCAGGAGCACGCAGAAAAATTCCACCATTCGCGTAGGGTGAAAACGTTCTCCATTGAAGTCGCAGTTCAAAATCATCAAATTCTTCGGAGCTGAAATAGAGAACGCCAAGCAGCGGATTTTGGTTTTCCACACCTGCGTTTAGTATTGTTGGTTGGCCTGTTTCTGGAATAGTAAGAAAGTTAGCTGCGTCAGCGCTCCGCCAATTGCTGAATGTGCCATCGAAAAGGTCGTCGAAGCCACTCTCCGTAACCGAAACTGTTGGACTGCTAGTGAATCGCGAGGTTATGCCGCGCGCTATTTTCCTGGCAAGCGCCAACCCTGTTGGAACCGGATTGGCCGATCCCGCACTTGGAAACAAAGACTGGTCGCACGCATAAGCGTTTGAAACATGATGAAAACGTCCGTGGACATCCGTAACCGATCCGTAGGGATCCGTACCCATCCACAACGTTCCGCACTCATGATAAGTCGTTCCAATGCCATCCTGCTCCACATTGCTGTCCGTGTAATATCGAACTTTATTACCGGACGCCAAAAACTCTTCAAGTGTTTTAAATCGTGATCCTGTTTCGGAGATCGGTACATCGAACATCTCTGCAATCAATTGAAATGCTGCAGTGGTTTGATCTTCGCGTACCGCACGATCCGATGGTGTTTCAACAATCCGCACGAAGGCCCGTGGAACACGTTCGATGATATTGCCAAATCCATCCATAAATAGCTCGTCTGACACACCGGGGACCGGCGTATCCATCCAACTGAACAATTCCGCTGACGGAATGGTTTTCTCCCGTTCTCCAAACATCTCTCCGCATGTCCGAATACCAATCGCAATTAACTCGTCATTCTGAGCCTGCAGAATGTCTTGAATCTCATCGAAATTCGGAAGCAAGCGATATAGATATTCCTCAGCATCTAAAGGCCCTGATCCAGAATTTGGCGGCACATTAGCCGATGCGTAAAACTGAAAATGGAACTCGCCCTGGCGGCCTTGTTGTGTCACCGTCCGAGACCGACCTGGAACATGCAATGCCGCATTACCCAATGGGGCACCCGTAGGCATGGACAAAGCCTCTCGTTTCACTTGCCAAACATGATTTCCACGTACGTGCGCCATCAGGTTTCGTCCCATCAACTCTGGTCCCACGCCGATGGGACGCCGAAACGAATTAAGCGCGATGCGTGTCGATTCAATCGCATGCCCCGCCAATACGACCATGCCGCCCGGATTGATTTCAAAATTCTCAATCGAGCGAATGGTTTTCGGCGCATTGCGATCAAATGGAACTCCGGATGCAATCCGATCGACCAACGCGACGCGAACCCCGGTAGCGATACCTTGATCCATGGTGACTGATGTGACGTGTGCATTGGGGACTAAAAATAGGCGGCGATTTCTATCGTCACCCTGATGGTCACGTCGGATGGCGTCCAGCAGCAGGATCAGACTGGAGTACTTATCAAACCCAAAAAGCCCCGATTGGGGGCCCGTTCCTTGGACTGCAACTGGTGGAGGCAGTGGAGTCATCAAGTGCGTTCCATTGCCGTTACCCAGCGTCACCTCGCTAGCAACCGCCTTTGCTCGTGTAAGTAATGTATTGTACAAGTCGCCTTGAATGAAATCCGTTGACTCAGACGCTCCAATTTCCCACTCGACGAACGGATAGCCATCATCGATCTCTTCAGGCGGCACCCCCGTTTGAAACAGGTAATCGACAACTTCTTCCGGCCAGGGGCTATCGGCACGTCGCAAGTTGTCTTCAAGCAAACGCGGTGTCCACCCGCCCCAGAAAAGCGATTTCCCGCCCACGCATTTCGCATGATCAACAAGATTTCCCGCGTTCAAATAGTGGGCAGGTTCCTCAATTTGCCGCTGCGACGTGGGTCCGACCAACGGCTCAAAAACGAGGCTACCGAGGTCACCGGTCCGCGTCAGATTTTGGATATGTTCAGATATCAGAAACGGCCCAGATTCGAGCACAGCGATCCGAGGTGCCGCCGACCCAAGTGCTTGTCCAAACTCATGAAGCTTGGCAGCAAGGTAGGCACCGTACATTCCTGATCCGACAATAACGATATCGAACCCGCGGGTTCCGCGTGCGTCTTCCAACTCTTCCCAAGTATTGCAAGCGAATCGGGCCACACCATCAACAGAGAAGGTCGTCGCTTGGACGTCCCGTATTCCATTACCAAAGAAGGAGCCCGTCTCGGCCAGTTTTTTCAGCGCCATGCCTGCCCCCAGATTTTTAATGAAGTTCTTTGTGATGAACTAAAGATTGTGTAAGGAACTCAAGGGGTCAGACAATACGCAACATCTCTGCGCTTTGGCAGGCTTTCCCCAGGTTATGGCAACGACCTTTGAGCTGATATCCGTATTGATCGTAGACAATTGGCGTTCCTGATCGCCGATATACTAAAGTTGGCAGACGCGTCACCCTATTCGATTACTGCACTATCTCTACCGGAACTTCCACAACAAGGTCATTACCATAAAAAACTTGAACGGTATCGTAGTCACCATTGACCTTGCTGTAACTGACCGGTTTCCAGACCACGAACTGTGGCCAAATGCCAGGACGTTGATGGAGATGAATTTCCATCTGCAGAATCCTCGGGTTAATCCCCTGCGGTATTCTTGGAAGCAGCAGTACATCAACTCCAGGGTTCGGAACCTGCACTTCACCGACAAGATGGAACTGGTCAGGCCTGGGTGGCATCGTGTTGTTCCATGCATACCAGTCACGAGTCACTATGTTGCTTGTCGAAATGACACCTGCTTGAGTTTCGTTCGTTCGGCTCAGGCTGACCAGATCGCATTCTTCAAGATTAATAGAAGCTTCTCCCAGACGAACGCATGAAACACGATTGAAGTTGGGTACAGCCTGAATCAGAGCGGCAACATTTCCTCCAGAGGATACCTCAACTTGAATCGAACTGCCCTCGGTCGAGATATTGCCAGAGGCCATCGGCGTACCGTTGACAAAGAGACTTGCAAGTGCCCAGGTATTCGGGCATAAGCTGCTTTCAACATTTCGCAGGACAATCATTTTTGAATGAGGGCCCTTGATCGAATGTATCAGCAACGCGGATGCTCCTGACTCTCCCACACCACCTCTGGCAACTGAAGTACATGCTCCCGAATCAGCGGACATAAGAGTTACTCCCAATCACGTGTAACATGATGTGTAATCCAGCTCACTTATCTCTAAAACGTTAAGGGCATACTTTGCCAACGTTAAGAATTACATAAGAAGCCAGAGGGAAGCCAATGAATATTTCCAGATGATCTCTCCAATATTAAATCGCAAAATAGTTCCACGAGAGATCATTTAATTTGAAAATTCCTGCTGATAAGAATGATTTCAGCAGGGATGCAGCTTGCTTCAGTGCAAATCATTTCATGATTCACCAATATTTTCTCTGCAAGTATGAGAGTCATTCATACTTCCACTGCGCGAACCTGGATGGTAGATATTCCATGTAAAACACAGGAAAAACGCCTGAGGATAATCGGCTTAAATTCTTACAGAACAAGGAAGATTACTCTCTAACGAAACGGTATACTGATGGAATTGAGTATGCCAAATACTGAAGGGGCCATTTTTTTCTGTTCCAATTTCAAATCAGATATTAAACATGGATAAAAACGAAGAGACTCCTGTTTCAAACTGGCTGGACACACTGGGGAAGGATCAGAAAGATACAGTCCAGGGGATCTGGGATGAGTTCTATGAAAAATTGATTCGCTATGCAGAGACACGTGTCAATACTTTCCCGACCGCCACACTGGATGCCGAAGACATCGTGCTTTCTGTCTTCGAAAGCGTGTGGGCTGCTTCACAAGAGGGCCGTTTCGACTCAGTGCAGAACCGAGACGAATTATGGTGGTTATTGATTGCCATGACCCAGAGAAAGGCTGTGAACCACATCCGTCGCGAAACAGCCCAAAAACGAACCTCTGTCAACGGCAAATTGCCAATCTCAATGACTTCACTCGAACATTTTCAGGTATTTGTAGCAACAGATCATTCTCCAGAATACTTCGTGATTATGGAGGAAGAATATCAGCGCGCTTTAGGGAAACTTTCTGATGATGTTTTGAAGAAAATTGCGGTTTATAAGATACAGGGTTACACTCATGAAGAAATCGGTGAGTTATTGGATATTTCCCCTGCAACGATAACTCGAAAAGTGCGACTGATCAGAAAAATATGGAGCCATGACGAATCCCCCCTATAATCCCGTAGATGATGATGATCTTATGGCAGTTGCCATAACGATAGACCGCATCTGTGACAGTTTTGAGTCATCCTGGAAACAGGGCCGCGCCCCCCTGATTGAGAGTTTCCTCAACGAAACAGCCGGGAAAACTCAGTCGATTGTCTTTCCAGAATTAATCAGATTGGACATTCATTATCGAAGTCTAAACGGCACCCTGATCTCTCTGGATGAATACCAGTCTCGGTTTCCCCAGTACAGTGAGATCCTGCAGGATTTTTCCTCGCAGCTGGCCGACTCACATCAGCAGATCCGCAGAATCGGCCGCTATCGTCTGGAGAAAATAGTCGGTCGAGGTGCCTTTGGCGTAGTCTGGAAGGCCTGGGATGAAGAGCTACAGCGGATCGTCGCTGTCAAAATCCCGCGAAATCAATCACTGTCAGAACAGGAAAGAAACCGTTTTTTCCGGGAAGCCCGCTCTGCAGCCAGGCTTTCTCATCCGGGAATTGTATCGATTTATGACTTTGAAGAGATCGACGGGTCTCCCGTACTGGTAACTGAGTATATCCAGGGCTCGACCTTGCGCGACTGGACGCGGCATCATGAAGTCGATTTTATCGAAGCGGCAACCATCTGTCGTGATCTGGCCAGTGCGCTGCATGCCGCGCACCAGGAATCAGTCATTCATCGGGACCTGAAACCGAATAATGTTCTGATAACTGAGGACGGTCAGGTTCGTATTACTGATTTTGGACTCGCCAAACGCTCCGATGTCGAATCAACGATTGCCGTGGCTGGCGCCATCATGGGGACCTTCTCATATATGAGCCCGGAACAGGCTGACGGCAAAGCCTCCTCGGTCGATGGTCGGTGTGATATCTATGCCCTGGGGATCATTTTATATGAATTCCTGGCAAATCGGGTTCCCTTTAAGGGAAGCACCAGCCAGCAGATGATATCTCAGATCCTGCATACCGAACCGGTTCCCCCCCATAAATGGAATGCAAGTGTCCCCCGTGATCTGGAGACGATTTGTCTGAAAGCCATGAGCAAAGTCGTCAGTGATCGCTACAACACTGCCAGTGAACTTGCTGCCGACTTGCAGCGATTCATCGAAGACAAACCGATCACGGCACGTCGACTTGCACCGCAGGAAAAATTATGGCGCTGGGTTAAACGAAATCGATTATTGAGCGCCGCCTGCACTACGATCTGCCTGCTTCTCCTGAGTGGTATGACTGCCATGATGGTGATGCATGATGACGGAAAATGGCAGGTCAACGTCCATACGGATCCTCCGGATGCACGTATCCTGGTCTACCCTCGCGATCCCATCAGTGGGGAACCTGATACAAGCATCAAATTTGAAGCAGATGGTACCACCCCTAATACACTGCGTCTGGCTCCCGGTGAATACTATGTAGTGGCGATTCTGGAAGGGACGCCGCGGTTTCACCACGTGTTTCGCAAGGTGCCTCCCCGTGGGACTGAAACCCCCATCGGGAGTACCAAAAACAGGTTCTGGCAAAAGACAGGCCCAGATACGATTGATTGGCCTGAAATTATTATTCCAACCCAAAGAGTTCTGGATGAGATGGTATTGATTAAAGGAATCGAGAATAGCGTTCCAGACCTGTTTGTCTCAACTAAAGAATTCACAAATCGAGACTACTTAATTATTCGCCCGGATACATCTTCCTCGAAGCTAGCCCGACAATCACCTCCGGACGAACCTTATTATCCCAAGGGGCAGGATTTAGCCATTCATTTTGCTGAAGAAGCAGGTGGTCGATTGATGACCGACAAGGAGTTCGAACATATTGTTCATTCTATCCCTTCGTATCCTGACCTGCAGAATTTTCTTCAAAAGGGAGCTGAATGGACCGCTTCCCGAGCGACGCCGGAACAGATCAAATCATCCGATGTGGCACTAGAACTGAATCCAGAATTTCGTACTTCCAATTTTATTGGCCTTTCTGTCTTCCGAGGAGATATTTCTCACCAGATTGGCAGCAAATTAAATGCGAAACCAACCGCTTCGTTTTCAGTTAAAGCCGCAGTTTGTTATGGTCGAAGTTCTGAGATTGGTTTTCGCCTTGTCCGTCTGGCTGGCTCAATCCCTCCCAAAAAACAACCCCCAAAATAAGATAGCTCAGGATCCATACCTTGGGGGCGGTTTAAACTAAGATGTTAACTCAACTTACTACTTAGAATTTTTCTGATCCTGGCAGTCTATATTTCTATCTTCAGGTTTGACTTCCTCTTTAAATCGAATCAGGAATTGGGAACCAGCGTAATTGATAAACGCGTATTCACGGCATTTACCATCAGAACTATCAGGCATGTAATAGGTAGCTCTTTTCTCGGAATAGGAATAGGGAAGCATAACTGGAATCTTGTCCGCTTTTCCATATACTTCAAATCCATACCAGAAATAGTATGCGTCAGATTGTTCGGTTGGATTTTCAGATTTCGAGGCACATACGAAAAATACCTTTGCATACTTTACACGCGACATTGGTGTTCCAAATTGCAAAATACGTGTTTCTAATATATCGTAATGTAGCTTAGTTTCAGGGGGATAGAGATCCAGCCTGGCGGTAGGACTAGCTGGCAAAGGATGCATATAGTGAGTGATCGGGGGTTCAACGGAGCTTTTTTTCTGGTCATTCTTATCTTTTGGAATAAATCGTGGTGAGCATGCGCCACAACCACTTGATCCATTACAAAATTCTTGTGGATAGGTTGCAGTTTCGTCATAAGTATCATACTCAATCACAGAAACAGCAGTGGCAGCATTACAGTCTGTATCATACTGATACTTATAGGCCATCCACATCCAGAGATCTACACCGACTGGTGCAAGGCGAACTTGGTTACACACGCAGGTTATCAACTTGGGCTCTTCTGTCTTATCCTTGGCAACACTCTGGTTTGCATCACCTGCCAGGCAAAAGAACAAGAAACAGGTTCCCATAGAAAAAGTGAGTTTAAAACGATTCATCATTGTTGGCCCTTTTCGTTGTGAATTATGCGAAAGCACAGGATAGTTTGTAGGAATAAGTGAGTACTCTTCAAAGACAATTCCGGTTTCAGGTATTGATTTCTGATTCACTCCTTTACTGGTTAATATTCTCCCAGCACTTTTCCATCGTTGCGGGTACAGAGAAGTTTCAAAGTTTCCAGATTCATATTTTCGCTCAGAAAACGTACTGAGCCGTCAGTGAGCAGACATTGAGCCCCTCCACTGTGCGCAGAAATCAAGGGGTTGTTAGGCCCCCCGTCAGTATGAATTCCCGGCAATCCCCCGTCCTTGGTGCCGATGGGGTAGCGAACGGTCGTCAGATTAAATACAGGGAAGGCCGGCGTGAAACCCCCGGGCCCCAGCAACAGCGGCGGCGTCCCGATATTCACAGTCCCCGTGGCCCAGCCACTGGGATTACCCGCATCCACGCGGATTTGCACTCCCGACTTTTCAACAGTACTGGAAATCTCCCCCACCACAATCGTATTAGAAGTACCATCTGTGATATCTCGGATCGTGACAGTTCGATTAGGAACCAGCACACCTGTAGCTGAAACTCTGCCATCCAGGTGAGGCAGACAACACATGGAATTTGATGATGCGGGAAAGAGATCGTCTGAAAATGAATTCCTGCTCCCTGAGACAGTGCCGGTATTCGTCGCCCCAGAGATACCGGCATAATGCGGCATCGTCATATTAACTCCCGGCAATAAAACACCGTTGACTCTCTCATTCAGTGGACTGGAAGGGCACAGCATGACCATCATCTTGACATCAGCTGTGAGAGCCGGATTCAGGGGGGTGAATCCACAGCTGGCGATCTCATGGTCATACAGCTCATAGAGTGCTCCATATTCAAGATAGGGGAGCAAGCCAACCCACCAGCTGGAGCCAAATCCGAAATTCTGGTTTCTGACTCCCAGAGGAAAATTCTGAAAGGCGCTGTGATAGTTCTGAAGTGCCAAACCAACTTGTCTGAGATTATTTTTGCACTGTGAACGCCGCGCTGCCTCCCGTGCCTGCTGAATCGCAGGCAGCAGCAGCGCAATCAGAATTGCGATGATAAAGATTGCGACCAGAAGTTCGATTAGTGAAAATCCACGTCTTTGATCAGGTGTGCTTATCATACCCAGGGCCCTTGATTTTATACATATATTCACATTCTGGATATTATGGGGTGTTTAAATTGGAATAACAAGTACTCCCCTGAAAATTTAAAAGTGAGTGCCCTGACTCTGCTTCATGGTTCCAGCAGTTTCTATTCTGAATATCCGGTCGCGCCCCGTTAGCGATATTTCCACAACATCAATACCGAAAAATAATTAGATTTCTGATCAGATCAGATCGATTATTTTAGAAAATTCAGACTAACCTTCTTTTTTCTGACATGCAACTGGTTCAAAATACGGTTCGTTTGATCTGACACTTCAGGAGCCGTTCTGAACAGTGCTTTTCTGGTTTGTGATGAATCCGCAAATAGGTATGGCTTCCAAGCTTAGATAGGGACTCCACAAATTTGTCCGTTTTAGTTTGCAGCTCCGCAATCACAGCGTCTACCAGGGCCAATGCAACCTCATCTGAAACGATTCGCTGCATCAACGTCAGCGGGAAACGGACCGAATTTACTTCAGTACCTGATTGAGCAATGGGCCCCCCAAAATCAAAGAACTGCGTTGTCCGAACGATTGTATAAGGAATCGTACCCGCTTTGATCAATTCTTTCTGAGCCAGCGTCGCAAGGAAATTCTGCCTCGACTTCTCAATGAATTGCAGCGAAGCCTGGCTTCCGAACAATGGTGAATTTGCAATATTTATGATCACACATCTATGTCTGTCATAACTTCAATCAATCCTTCGCCTGTGATCGTGTTGACTCCTGAAGACGGTGATGCCGCAATCACCTCATGGCCGCGATCCCGCAGTATACTCACCACTTTCAATCCGATTAATCCACTTTCTCCGATGACTACGATTTTCTTGACTTACCTTTCTCTCATAATAGTTATTTTGAAAATGACTCTGATTAAAAACGGGCACTGCAGGTTTCGAATTCACTCGCTGAAGCTGCCCGGAGCCTGGGAGTCCACATCTCTCAGATTCGTAAGTAAATGGAAAGTGAAATTCATGCTACGGGACAAAGGTCGCCATCTTTGACAGAAGATGAAAAAGCAGATCTGAAGCGGCTACGTGAAGAAATACATCGACTTAAAATGGAACGGGATATTTTAAAAACAACCACCATTTTTTTGCGAAGAAAAATCAAGAAAGTTTGCCTTTTTCGAAGAAAACGACCAGTCCTTTGAACTCACTGCCATGTGTCAGATCTTCCAGGTTTCATGGAGCGGTTTCTCTACCTGGAAACGACGCGAGTCGAGTATCCGTCACCTTCGTCAGCAGAAACTGCTTGAAGAAATCCGTGTGATTCATCATGAAAACCGCCAGGTTTACGGCTCATCTCGCATTCATCAGGATCTCCAGGAACGAGACACAATTGTAGAGTGTATAACGTAGTAAGATTGATGCCGGAAGCAGAAAAATATGCCAAAACAACGAAGATGATATGTGTCACTACAGATTCAAATCACCAGTTGCGAGTGGCTGAGAATCTGGTGAATCAACAGTTCGACTCTCCCACGTAAGCCGACCAGATCTGGGTGAGTGATATCACATCTTCCTGGACCGATCAGGGTGGGTTGTATTTGGCTGCCGTGCTTGACTTATACTCCCAGAAGGTTTTGGACTGGTCGATGCCAAAGACCAGGAATGCTGATTTGGTATGCGGTGACTTGAAGATGGCTATCGGCGGGCAGCATACATTCCGTCACACTTTTATATCGCGAGCCCTCGTGGCAGGAGTTCCTGAGGCAATTATCCATAAATGTGTGGGGCATGTTGTTCTTAAGGCACTGAAACACTACACGCATATTGCTGATCAGGAGTCACAGTCTGCGATGGAAAGGTTGAATTGGCCGGACGCATAGTGTCTGGCCAGGAAAGAGTATTTAGAACGAGACGGCGACCTTAAGTACTTCGTTCTTTGAAAAACACAGGGCCGGGGGCTCTATAATTTTCAGAGTCCCCGGCCAGTATTTAATTGTGGCCGGATGGATCAGGCCCCTTTGTACGACAACAATATCAAAACTTTTTTCTACAGGGGGGGGCACAATAAACCAGATTTCTACGAAGCAGATTTCTAATCAGCACAAATCTAGCACAAAATCAGAATCTTCAATTCCGGTTGATTGTTTGGTCCTACAAAAAAGTCAAAAGCGGTCATGTACAAATGAATGCGGAGAGGGGGGGATTCGAACCCCCGGTACCTTGCGGCACACCGGTTTTCGAGACCGGCACATTCGGCCACTCTGTCACCTCTCCGATTGGCTGATCCCGGATTCGAGATCAGCCTGTCATTTATTCGAACTGACAGCATAGTCAGATCTTTGTGCAGCGTCAAATTCGAACGACAGTACTTTATTCTGCCCGCATTTGAGGTTGTCTGGCCGGGCTGCCAACTATCTTTGCTGTTTTGTCGTAAGAATTTCAGTGTGTCTTTGTCTCAAGATCCCTTTATACAGTCAGAACCTGTTGAACGACTGGAAATATAAACGTTTCCCTGCATCTTTCTTGCAGACTCCCTGTCGTCGGGATATGCTGTTATTTATAGATATTTTCTGTAAAGATTGGTTCACCATCATCTTTGGTAAATCATTTCACACAGAAAATAGCGATCTGACAGCGAACATCTGGTAGATGAAGTAGGTATAATGAGAGCCAGGGTATGTCCATGTTCTGTGTGGCAGCCTTCAAATTCGTGATATCACAGGTCTAGCATCCTCTCTTTCACGACCCCGGTTCATCCGTTTATTAGCGATGGAATTTATAATATGCGTCTATTCCATATTGTTTCAATCGTGAGTCTGTTTACGATTCTGACAACAGTCTCTTCTGTTACCGCAGAGGAGCAATATCTCGAGTTTCTTCAGGGATTACGTGATAAAAATTATCACGACACGGCATTAGAATACCTCGATCAAATTGCCGCTGACAAAACCACGCCAAAGAAAGTACAGGAACTGATTCCCTTTGAGCGGGCGATGACCCTGTTAATGTTTTCGCGTACTCAGCGTCTGCCGGAGGAACAGGAAGCCACATTAGACCTGGCACTGGCACAACTGGCATCCTTCACCAAGCAGTATCCCAATCACCCTATGGCGGGGACTGCCAATACTGAACGCGGTAAAATTATTCTGGAAAAAGCGGAAGTGGAAGGCCGCAAAGCGCAGTCGCCTGCGGAACAGAATAATAAAAAAGCGCATCAGGAAGCAGCACGAAAGCTGGTGGCACAGGCCAGGGACATTTTTCAAAAAGCCTATAATCTGCACGAAAAAACCTGGAAATCATTTCCTGCGACTTTCATCGATAAGCAGAAAGAACCGGAAAAATACGAAGCCCGGGCTAAAGCCGAAATCCAATTTATGAGTGCCCAACTGGATCTGGCGCAATGTACTTATGCCGAGGCACAGACATACGATCCCGGCAGTGCTGACTATAATCGGCTTCTGAAAAAAGCTTCGGAAGAGTATGCCAAAATTCACGAACGCTATCGCAGCCAGGTGGGCGGTTTGTATGCCCGTATGTGGCAGGGAAAATGTTTTGAAGAGCAGGGTGAACTGGGACGCGCCCTGGGGATCTACAATGAATTACTGGGACACCCAGGTAATTCCTCGGCGATTAAAGCATTAAAAGATAACTGCCTGCAGTTCCGGTTGATCTGCCTGAATGACGACAAGAATAAAGACTATGAACTGGTGATCAATGAAGCCGAACAATGGTTGAAAGAAAATCGTTCCCGCAGCCGCACAGCCATTGGCCAGGGGATAACCTGGGAACTGGCGCGTGCTCAAGAGGCTTTGGCGAACCAGGAAAGCACGAAAAAAGGTGATCAGGAACGGATTCTCAGGCAGGCTCTGGCAAATGCCCGCTTTGTGAATGCCTTCCGGGGCAAATATCGAGATGTTTCCCGGCTGATGGTAGGCCGCATCAATGCAAAGATTCAGGGGAATTCCGGTGGAGATCCTCAGGATTTTGCCACTGCATATGGCTTGGGTCAGGACCGTAATAAGCAGACGAAGGCCTTAAAAGACAAGCTGGCAGCAGCCAAGTCAGCAGCGGACAAGAAGAAAGCCCAGGTCGAACTGACGCAGTTTATGGAAGAAACGGCGCGGATCCTGCGGATTGCCTTGAAGCTGGCGGATAATAAAACGGACCCCAAAGAGCTGGATCATGCCCGCTTTCTGTTGAGTTATACCTACTATAACCTCAGACACAGTTATGAATGTGCAATTCTGGCTGAGCTGGTTGCCAGGAGTGATGATAAAGTCAATGGGGGCATGTCACTGGATGCAGCCTACCTGGCTCTGGCCGGTTATCTGCAGGCTTATAACGATTCCCCCAAGGATCAGCGCTACGTTGATAATCAGCATATGGAAGAGATTTGCAACCTGATTACCAGCAGATGGCCTGAAAGTGGTCGTGCGAATGACGCCCGGATCCAGCTTGGAAATATCTACAGCTCCACCGAACGACCTGCCGAAGCAGCAAAATGGTTTTCACAGGTTCCCCCCGCCGCGCCGCAATACACGGATGCCCAGATCAGGGCCGGTCAGGCATACTGGAACAGCTATCTGACTGCAATGTCGCGGCGATCCGAAACGAAACCGGAAAACGCAAAAGAGTGGTCTGAGCTAGCTGAAAAGCATCTCCGCACGGGAATCGCAGCAACATTGAAATCACTCCCTGCGGAAGCAAAGACTCCTGAAGATTTAACGGCCGCAAAAACGTCACTCGCACAAATTGCCTTAAACAACGGAAAATATCAGGATGCGATTGATATCCTGTCCAAGGATCCGCATGCGGTTCTGAAAGCCATCCATGTTGCAAAAGGAACCAAGCGACCTGCCAAAGGCGTGCAAAGCAGCGAGTTCGCAAATCTGGTCTACCAGCTGCAGCTGCGGGGCTATATTGGACTGCAGCAGATCGACCTGGCCCGGAAAGCGATGAAAGAGCTGGAAGAATCCGCTTCAGGTTCCGGTGGAGAATCCATCACGGAGATGTACCGTCAGCTGGGTGAGAAAATAACTGAAGAGATTGAACGTCTCAAGGCGGCTGGGGACACCAAGCGAATCGACGATGTTCGAAAATCGCTGGAAACATTCCTGACAGACATTTTCAAACGCAAAGATCAGACCTACGGCTCACTGGTCTGGATTGGTGAAACTTATTACGGCATGGGGCAGGGAGCCAGCGAAGACCCAGCGGTGGCACGGGGCTATTATGACAAAGCTGCAGCCGCTTTCGAAGAAATTCTGAAACGCCAGGCAGCAACAGGCGATTTTATCCCAGGTGATTTTCAAGTGGGGATCACCCTGCGACTGGTAAACTGCAAACGGGAACAGGGCGAATACGAAGCAGCTCTGAAACTGCTCGCCCCGATACTGAAAGAAAAAGAAAAATCACCGGAAGTACAGTTTGAGGCAGCAAATCTCCTGCAGACCTGGGCTTCAAGCGGTCAGGGTGACAACAGTAAAAAATATATGGATGCCATCAATGGAATGGAACTGGAAAATGGTGCGGTAATTAAAGGCTGGAATTATCTGGCGCGACTACTGCAGAATTCGATGGATACACCAGGTCGTGAAGACCTGAAAGAGATGTATTACGATGCCCAGTACAATAAGGTAGAGTCGCTGCAAAAGTATGCGATCGCCGTCAATGATGCTGAAAAACTGGAGCGTGCAAAATCCGAAATCAATGTGCTGGGCCAGATCAGCGTTGACCTGCCCGACGATGTCTGGGAACGGTTCAACAAGTTGTATCGACAGATCCAGGTTGATATGGGTGAAGATCCCCAGGATCTGGCGCGACGCGTGAGTGCCAGCGAAACGGTTGCCGCCAACGATGCGACTCCTCTGGAAACAGAAACGCCGGCGGATACCAGTCAGAAAGTGGCACAGCAGCCGGTGGCACAGGCAACGGGAGGATCCAATACGATGATCATCGTATTGCTCCTGCTGGTCGGCGTTGGTGGTGCTGCCGCGTTTTACTTCTTCGGAATGAAACCTGGTAAGAAATCAACAAGGCCTTCGTATCAGCTGGCAACCAATGTCACGATGCCTGCCGATATTCCGGCTCCTGCGCCTGCGAGTCCTAAACCAAGTCGATCCGCATCATCGAAGTCGGCGGCGCCCGGCGTCTCTGTAGAGAAATCACGCAGCAAAGCAGAACCCGAGAAGTCCAAGACCAGGCAGCCGACTGAGAAAACAGATTCCGACAAGAGTGAATCCGGCAAAGAAAAACGCAAGCTGACTCCGGAACAGATCGCTGCCCGCAAAGCAAAGCTGGCGCAAATGTCGCCTGAAGAAATAGCAGCCCGCAAAGCGGCGATTGCCAAAAAGAAGGCGGCTCAGGCAAAACAACAGAAACAGTCACGACCTCGTCCTGAAAATGAATCTCAGGATAGCTGATATTCAGCTGGTATGACTCTGAATAATAGAAATCATCTCGAGATGAGACATCAATTATCGTTGAGGAGCAACAAACTCATGAAACGTCCGTTCTGGTCAAGTTTGATTCTGCTGGCAGGAATTTCAATTCTGACAGCGTCAAATGCTACTGCCGCAGATACGATTTATCAATATGATGGCAGCAGCCCGTTGCTGGGAGATGTCACTGGTTACACGAAGACTGAGTTGACATTAAAACGCGGGGCCTCCGATGTCAAAATACCGGCGAATGAAATTGAACGCGTTCGCTGGGATGGAGAGCCTCCTCAGTTGAATATCGCCCGCAATCAGGAGCAGAATGGGAATTATGCAGCCGCTCTGGAAGAGTATAAAAAGGCAGAAGGCTCTGCGAGCCCGAATCTGAAAAAGAGTCTGCAGTTCATGGTTGCCCGTGCCACGGCCCGCAGTGCCAAATCGAATCCTGCCGGCCTGGATAATGCTATTAAGCTGCTGGATGATTTTGTCAAAGCCAACGGTGATCACTTCCGATATTATCCGGCAATGAAACTGCTGGGGGAAACTTACCTGGCGAAAAAAGACTATGCGGCAGCGAATTCGGCATTTGGTACAGTGGAGCGATCCCCCTGGAAAGATTACCAGATGGATGCCAAAAATATGAAAGCCCGGGTTCTGCTGGCCCAGGGAAATACCAAGGGGGCGCTGGCCGCTTTCGAAGCCGTTGCCAAAATGGACGGCAAGACACCAGGCGAACTGGCCACTAAGCATGCTGCCCAACTGGGAAGTGCGATTTGTCTGGAAAAAGATGGTAAACCTCAGGATGCCATCAAAGTTCTGGATCAGATCATCAAAGAAGTCAGTTCACAGCAGAGCAGTCTGCTGGCGGAAACGTATCTGAAAAAAGGGGACTGCTACCAGGCTTTAGGTGAATCAAAAGAAGCTCTGATCGCTTATCTGCATGTTGACGTGCTGTTTCCATCAGAACCCGCTGTGCACGCGGAAGCCTTATACCACCTGTCGAATCTCTGGGGAAAAATTCAGAAACCAGAGCGGGGTGCCGAGGCCCGGGCAGTGCTGCAACAACAGTATCCCGACAGTGAATGGACGCAAAAAGCCACTAAAGGTTGATAAATTGACAGGAAAGTCAGATTGCTGGCAAGATTCGTCAGGTCTTCCCTTTACAATACAATTTTGGCCTATAAATAATAACACACTTGTATTTAAGACACTTTCAGTCCCACAACAAGCTATTCACGATTAACACTCCTTTCAGTAGACCGGAGACCACAACGATGATGATGGGGAATTCCTTGGAACGGAATCAGACTTCACTGGCTGTTCGTAGCCTGAGCATATTATTACTTCTGGCTGTGATTCTGTCACCGTTCGGTCTGACAACGAACAGCTGGGCTTTTCAGGATGAAGCGGCACCGGCTGGTGATGCTCCAGCAGCAGAGAATGAAGCGGCACCGGCTGCTGAGCCAGCGGGCGAAGCACCTGCTGCCGGTGGTGGTGAAGCTGCTCCTGCTGGAAATGCGGCACCGGCTGCTGCACAGGAAAGCTTTCTGGCGTGGATGATTCGAGCTTCCGGCTTTTTCGGTCTCATCCTGTTACTGCTCTCATTTCTGATGGTAGCATTGATCATGGCAAATGTTCTTTCGATCCGTCGAGACAACCTCATGCCTCCCGATCTGATTGGTGCCTTTGAAGAAAAAATCAACAATAAAGATTACCAGGGAGCCTACGAACTGGCGAAGAGTGATGATTCGTTTGTTGCTCGTGTATTGGCTGCGGGCCTGAGTAAACTCAACCAGGGTTACTCTGAAGCAGTTGAGGGGATGCAGGAAGTTGGTGAAGACGAAAACATGGCCATGGAACACAAACTGAGTTACCTGGCTCTGATTGGTGCGATTGCTCCCATGATCGGTCTGATGGGTACCGTGTATGGTATGATTTTGAGCTTCCAGACCATCGCCAACTCAGCGACATCACCCAAGCCCTCCGAGCTGGCAGACGGTATTTCCACCGCGTTGTTTACAACACTCGAGGGTTTGACCGTGGCGATTCCTGCGATGATTTTCTACAGCCTGCTGAGAAACCGGGTGGCCCGTTTTTCACTGGAAGTCGGCATGATCAGCGAAAGCCTGATGAACCGTTTCTCCTCCAGCAGCAAATAATATCGTTATCGATCAAACAGACAGGCTGCGTGTCGCAGTCTGTCATACCCTGATTGAATAAAGAGTGATTCAATGAAAATCAAGACCAAAAAGCCAGCGGTTGCTGACGTTGATATGACGCCGATGATTGATATCGTGTTTCAGCTGATCGCGTTTTTCATGGTAATTACCAACTTCGAGCAGATTCAGGCTGATGAGCGCGTGAAGCTGCCTTCGGATTCCCTGGCAAAACCGCCGGTAGTCAAAGCCGCGGACGAACTGGTATTGAATATCGGTTTTGATCGGAACGCTGAAGGGGAGATTACGGATCCCCAAGCGTATATATTTTATAACGGTGAGCAGATTCCCGTGCTGAAATTTGGACCGAAGTTCGAACAGGAAGCGCGTATTTACAAACAGAAAAACCAGGACCCCAAGGATGTGCCTGTGATTCTGAGAGCCGATGCACTGGTTAAAACAGGTCTGGTTCAGGATCTGATAAAGCTGGCACAGGAAAACGGCTTTACCAAGTTTGCCTTCAAAGCAACTCAAAAAATTGAATGACGACTCTTAGAAAACTACTGTTGGCTAAACAGTTTTTAATTTGTCAGGATCAATTCCTATGAAGTTACGCAGTTCAGGTCGAGAAGCAGAAAAGATCGAGCCACAGATGGCACCGATGATCGATGTGGTATTCCAGCTTCTGATCTTCTTTATGTTGACATTGAATATCGTGGAGCCGGAAGGTGATTTTAATGTCAACATGCCTATTACTGACAGCACGGAAGCTTCCGACGAACCTGTGCTTAAGACGGATATAAAAGTCAGGCTGGTTGCAAATGAAGATGGTTCTCTCAATACGATTCGTGTGGGACAGCTCAATCTGGGTAATGGTCCCAATGTATTTGCCGGCCTGAATCATGAGATCCTGAAAATTATCGGTAGACCAGGGAGCCCCATTACCAAAGATATGGAGGTCGAGCTGGAATCCGATTACAACCTGCATTATGAATATACCCTGAAAGCCGTGAGTGCCTGTACCGGACGCCTGGATCCCTCCGGGAAACACATCATCCGTTACATAGAGAAAATCAAGTTTGCACCACCGGTGGGTGGTCCGAATGCGGGCAGTTAACCCTCTCGGGAAAATCAAGAATTCGCGCAGCTCACGGATACATCTGTCTGTGGGCTGTTTTCATTGTATAGTACCAGTGGAAATAAAATCAGATCTCTTGAGATGCTGCCTGCAGAATGTTTGCAAAATTCATGTGAGAATCAATGGTTCTGATTTCCTTTTCAGTAGCAACCGCAAATTTGATTGGCTATAGTGTACGATTATCCTTTGCCTGAAACGGGTATCAAGGTTTTTAATAACAGCTTTGTATTTCACGGTTTAACAGATCGGAAAACGACAGCTGATGTCTGTTGTGTGTTTGGGAGATCACACAATGATTTTGTTATCTCGCACTCTGTGAAGGGAAAGAGGAGTTAAAGTCGGTCGATAAGAAGAAGTTTCAGTGAAGGAGCAGACGAGGTCCTGAATTGAAATCTGACTGACTGTCACAAATCAAAACATAAACAGAGGGGATCAGGTGCGGTCTGGAGATAAACAACTCCGGATCAGGACTGTTCACAAGGCGGGAAGTAGAGCGGGAATTGCCCGGTCTGCTGTCTGCCTGTTAGAGCAAAAATCAAAATCATTCCCAAACTCTCTGGATGTCTGAGACTTATTTCCGGAGAACAGGGATATTACTGAATCGGATTCAAGCGATTGAAATCGGCCTGAATCACCTGTTTTTTACAATGAGTTTCGGCATGCGAGAATCGATGGGAACAAGTAACTGAAATCTTGCCTTAGACTTAAAGTGACTCATTTGTAATGTTGTTAATCAGTATTCGAGTGCTCTACGCATTTGTATGTGCAGGGGCCATCGCCACCTTTGTCAGTTCCAACCCGCCCAGCCCCGTTGATCAGTATCCACTGATTGCCTTTGTACTGCTGATGATTCTGACACAGGCTGTAACCTGTCTGGATCTGCTTATCAGCCGTAAACGGATCGAAGTGATGTCGGCCATTTACTTTGGTCTGCTGGTGGGAGTGTTGTTGAGTTACCTGCTGATCCAGGCGTTAAACCCGGTGATATCCAAAACACCGTGGGGTGAGGGAGTGGTTATGATCACGACCCTGACGCTGCCCTATCTGTGTATCTCTTTTCTATTGCAGACCAAAGATGATTTTCGGTTTATTGTCCCTTACGTTGAGTTCTCGCGAGAACTGAAGGGGGGACGTCCCCTGGTACTGGACAGCAGTGCCTTGATTGATGGACGGATTGCAGATGTCGTCGAGACGAAAATTCTGGATTCCGAAATGGTCGTTCCCGACTTTATACTGAAAGAAGTTCAGGATATTGCCGACAGCAGTGATAAAGTTCGCCGCGTCAGAGGTCGTCGCGGGCTGGACATTCTCTCGGCTCTGCAGAATAACCCGAACGTCGATATTTCCATGTACGAAGCCAAGGAAACCGACAAGGAAAAAGGGCTGACCGTCGATCAGAGACTGGTGGTTGCTGCGAAAAAACTGGGTGGTAAGGTTGTCACCAACGACTTCAATCTGAATAAGGTTGCCAGCGTACAGGGGGTCGATGTGATCAACCTGAATGATGTTGCCAACTCATTGAAACCACGTTATCTGCCAGGCGAACATATCCAGCTGAAGATCATCAAAGAAGGAGAATCACAGGCTCAGGGTGTCGGATATCTGGATGATGGTACAATGGTGGTATGTGAACAGGCCAATCACCTTGTAGGACGTGATGTGGATGCTGTCGTTACCAGTGTTCTACAGAGTAGTGCAGGTCGTATGATTTTCGGTCGCGTCACTGACAATCGCTGAGACAGGCACAGCTCTTCCGGCGGAAACGGAGCGCTATCATGAGTAACCGGAAAATAAGTCATATTGGAGTTGCCGTTGTGGAATATCAGCGGCGATTCCTCGTGGGAATTCGCAATGGAGATTCGCCTCTGGCAGGCTATCATGAATTTCCAGGGGGGAAGTGCCACACCGGAGAACCCTCGTCAGCCTGTGCCGCCAGAGAATGCAGGGAAGAAACCGGTCTGGAAGTCATACCTGTCCATGAACTGCTGTCGGTTCAACACAGTTACGACCATGCAGAACTGGATCTGGATTTCTGGCTCTGTCGGCCCGCCGATGCCTCTGATGAATTATTCCAGCAGACTCTGCATGGCTTTCACTGGATCCCGGCTGCTGAACTGCCTGATTTGAGTTTCCCGGCGGCAAATTCTGAGATCGTCGAGTTGCTGGTGAAAGAGTTTGCTTCCGAATAAACCTGCAGCTGAATAGACTGCATCCTGATCTGGTTTCATTGACCGGAAGAAGGCGAACAGAGAACGCCCGCTTTGATTTGACTTTTATCCTGTGTGACCTAGGTTTAATCAACATATCGCGCGATTGTTTTCACATCTCATCAGAATGCATTGACAGGTTTCCAGGGCATGGGCTATTCAATCACTCAGGCGACCCCGAGTGACGATCAGGAAGAACTGATTTCCCTGATTAATCGGAATTTTAAGAAAACCAGCTCTCAATGGTTTAACTGGTCTCACCATCAAAACCCTTTCGGTGAGAACTACTGCTGGCTCGCGCATGAAGAATCAGCCGGAAAGCTGATCGGTTCAACGGGTTTATTAACCCGTCGCATGTGTTATGGTGGGAAACCGTTTGCCGTCGGTCAGGCCGAGTCGATTAATATCGATGAAGAGCATCGCTCTGCTCAGGCGGCTTTGAAGTTGCAAAGAGCATTGATCGCGCACCTGCCTCATACCAACTTCAATTTTGTGTACGGCATGACTGATACCGCGACCGCCGTATTCAAGCGTTGTCGCTATCAACAGGTGGGTACATTCCAGCACTGGGTGAAACCGATTCGGACGGAATACAAATTCAAAGACCGAATTTCATCGCCGCTGATCAGAAAAGGAGTTGCCAGTCTGGCAGATCTGGGCTTACGACTTTATTCGCAGGAGACGCGGACGTTTTTGCCACATCAGAATAAAATTAATTTTGATGCCCCGATTGATGAACGCTTTGAAGCCCTGTTTCGAGAGCATTCCGCAGGACTGGTCATGGTTGAGCGGACGCGTGAGTTTCTGGAATGGCGATTTCGCCAGGAACCCACTACACGGTTTCAGATCATGACTCTGGAAGACCGCAACCAGAGGCTGCTGGGGTACATGGTATTTGTACTGGGAGAGACGGGGCGCAGTGGTGATTATGCAGCGGGCATTCAGGATTTTTTCTATCGAGATCTGAAATCATTTCGGCTGATGCTGACAGCTTTCAGCGGTTATTGTCGACAGATTGGTATGGAGACGATCGTGATCAATTACTTTGGTCGCGAAGAAGTTTCGAAACTGCTGGCCCGTTTCGGATTTTTCCAGAGGCACTCACAGACGAACGTGTTTGTGTATGCGAATCCTGCCTGCCCGGATTTCTCACTCGAACCACTTCTCAACCCGAATCGCTGGCACCTGACGAACGCGGAACTGCTTTCCTGAACGCGATGTCTTTCAGGAGCGACTTACTTCTGTTACTGCGCGCCACGCTGCTGCTGCTGTTCCCGGGCGATCAGTTCTGCTGCCGCCGCGGATCCTGTATTAAAATTTGCGGTAGCGAGGCTGGGAATACCATAACCGTGCCCTTTCAGTGGATTGAACCAGATTTCACGTCCAGAGAAGGGATCCAGGCAGTAGGTATAACCGTCGATTGAAACAAAGAGCTGGTCTTCGTCAATGAGCATCGCGAGAAATTTGGAACGACCTTTGGGTGATTTCCATGACCAGAGCAGCTTACCGGTATCACGGTGCAGAGCGACGACCCGTGAATTGAAACTGACTAATAACAGGTCGTTGATATCCAGTCCGTTTGCCGGTTGGGAAGGATGAGCTGCATACTCATTGTCATCCAGAAATCCGCCACTCATGAAGACCTGCCTGAATGAATTGAACTGTCTGAAAAAAATGCGATCTGAGGAGAATCCAGTTTAGAACAGATCTGGATCTGACTCTTATTGAATGGGCCGAATCACAGGTTTGCCGGCTGTTTTTTCTTTGTCCAGTTTTCCAGGGCCAAGGGAAGGGTCGATGGCAACAGCGCGTTCGTAATCTTCCGCTGCTTTTTCGTACTCGCCACGTTCTTTATGTGATTTAGAACGCATCAGGTATGCTTTGGCGACGATTTCATCGATCCGCTTGGCGCGTTCGAAGTCACGCAACGCGTGTTCCACATCTCCGCGCTTCATGAATGCATCCCCGCGAACAGAATAGGCTTCCGGCTGAGGCTGAATTTTGATGGCCCGGGAACATTCCTGGATACAGCGATCCAGCTTATTTTCTTCAAGATAAAGGGCACCGCGAATATAATAACCGCGGCCCGTGTCCTGTGTGAGTTCGACGATTTTTGCATAATCCTTCATTGCCTGCTCACGCATCTCTGATGCCAGGTAAAACTGTGCACGCTCCAGGATCAGCTCTGTATCTTCGGGGGACTTGGCCATCCGCTCGTTCAGTCCCGCCAGCTTCTGCAGCCAGACAATTTTTTCTTCATCTGCTTTCTGTTTCTCAGGCTGTTCTGACTCCTGATAGACCGCCATTCGCTGTCGGTAAAATTTCAGACTGTTCGGGCTGAGTTCGATGGCTTTGGTAAAATCAGCAATCGCCTTGTCATACTCTTTGCGTTTCTTCCAGACCAGTCCCCGGTTATCGTAAGCGTTGAGATATTTGGGGTTTTGCTCCAGAACTTTATTCAGAACTTCTAATGCTTTGTCAGTTTCATTCAGATTCATCAATGCGAATCCGAGATTATTCATTGCATCAATGCTGTCTGATTTGATTTCCAGAACCCGTTCGAAATCTGCGCGGGCCTCCTTAAGCTTTCCCGTGGTGGCAAACAGGAGTCCCCGATTATTCAAGGCCTGATGGCTGTCTGGTTTAATTTCAATGGCTTTAGTAAAATCTTTAACTGCGAGTTCGGCACCCCCCCGCGTCATGAAGAACAGCGCGCGTGTATAATAATATTGTGCGTTTTGGGGGTTCATCTCAATAGCTTTAGTCAAATCGACGATGGCGCTGGCGTCCTGCTTTAAATCGGCCCAGGCGCTGCCTCGATGAAAATAGAACCGTGAGACCTGGGGATTCAATTTGATCGCCATGGTCAGTTCCTGAATCGATTCTGCCAGCTTCCCCTGTTTCTGGAATTCCATTCCGCGCAGGTAGAATTCTTCGGCTTTCTGCAGGGCTGCCGCATCGACGTTAGCCTGTGTATTGGGGGATGCGTTTGGTTGCGGTTTCTGTCCTGACGCAGAATCTGATTTCGCAGGATCTGGAGTGCCAGCCGCCGCTGTCTGGGTTGTGTTATTAGTGGTGTTCTCTGGCTTAACTGCTTGCTGTGCAGAAGGATGTGACTCAGAACCACATCCGCTGAACAACGATAAACCGACTAGCATCCCTGCAATTTGACGATTCATTTTTAATATCACCTACTTTGTATATCCGCACTTTTTGCATAAAATGCAATTAATTGACCGAAGGCTTGTAAAACGACAACGAAAATCTGTCAATCCCAATTGATTTTTCGCATTTTTCATCAATGGACGTTGAGGCCGCGATCTTTTACAATCCGGGAGCCCGCTCACGGGCCGATAAGCGGCATTATCTTATAAGGAATAAACAACTTGCAATTACCTCGTAATCCAACCAGAGAAGTGAGAATTGGTACAGTCACGATCGGAAACGCGCATCCGATCGCCGTCCAAAGCATGACTGCGACCAAGACCAGCAACATCGACGCGACGGTTGCCCAGATTCACTCGCTCGAACAGGCGGGGGCAGATATCGTGAGAATTGCAGTCGATAATAAGCGGGAAGCAGCCGCTTTAATCGAAATTCGCAAACAGACCACGGTTCCATTGACCGTGGACCTGCAGGAAAATTATCGCCTGGCGGAAGTGATCGCACCGTATGTCAATAAGCTGCGGTACAACCCGGGGCACCTGTATCATCATGAGCCCGAAAAAGCCTGGCAGGAAAAAGTCCGTTTCATTGCCGAAGTCGCGAAAGACAATGATTGTGCGATGCGGGTGGGCGTGAACTGCGGATCCGTCGATCCGGCCAAACTGGAAAAATATGATCCCCATGATTCCATTTCACCGATGCTGGAAAGCGCGCTGGATCATTGTGAATTTCTGGAATCGATTGATTTCACGCGGTTCTGTGTTTCACTGAAAGATTCTGATCCTGCGAAAGTGATTGAAGTCAATACCCGGTTTGCCGCCAAACGGCCCGATATCCCACTGCATCTGGGAGTTACGGAAGCGGGCTTGCCTCCCGACGGAGTCATTAAAACCCGGATCGCATTTGAGCAACTGGTCAGCAAAGGCATTGGTGATACAATCCGCGTTTCTCTGACGGTACCCAATGACCGCAAAGGAGAAGAGATTGAAGCCGGGCATTCCATTCTGAATGATATCGCTGCAGGCCGGGTTCGCTCCGTCGTCGATTTCGACCAGAAGGGATTGAATATCATCAGCTGTCCCAGTTGTTCCCGCGTCGAAAATGAAGTTTTTGTCGATCTGGCTGCAGACGTTAAACAGATGACCGCTTATGCCAGAGACCATAAAATCACGATTGCCGTAATGGGTTGCCGCGTCAATGGTCCCGGCGAAACGGACGACGCGGATCTGGGACTCTGGTGCGGGCCGAATTATGTGAATCTGAAAAAGGGGAGCAAAGAACTGGGTCGCTTTTCTTATGATGATATACTGCCTCGCCTGAAAGGCGAACTGGACGCGCTGATTGAACAGCAGTCTGCACAGATTTAGTCTTTCGCCTGTAGTGCGCTCTTCTTATTCCTCAACTCATTTCTCGAAAAAACACGGATGTAAGTCTCATGGCCAATTCAAGCCCCTCAGTCGACCTGACTACTGCCACCATCCTGATTTTTGGTGCGTCAGGTGACCTGACAGCGCGTAAGCTGATACCCGCGTTATACGATCTCTGGAGTGAAGGCTTTCTGTCTGAAGAGCTGCCGATTATCGGGCTGGCCCGTCGTTCTAAAACAGACGAGCAGTTTCGCGCTGAGCAGCGTGAGTCTGTTTCGCAGTTTACCCGTACAGGAACGGTGACCGATGAGAAATGGACGACTTTTTCCAGGCGGCTCTTTTATCGCGAAGTCGATATCACCGATGAAAGCGACCACGTTTCTCTGAAATCCACAATCGAAGATGTGGAACGTGAAGCAGTGGGAGATGTGATTTCAAAACGCGTGGCTTACCTGGCGACAGCGCCTTCGCTTTTTTACCCTGCGGTACAGGCACTCTCTCGAGCAGAGATGATTCCCCGCAATTCCGATGATCAATGGTTACGGGTTGTCATTGAAAAGCCGTTTGGACACGATTTAGAGTCGGCACAAAAACTGAGTCAGGAATTAAGTGAGCTCTTATCCGAAGATCAGATCTATCGTATCGATCATTATCTTGGAAAAGAGACTGTCCAGAATATTCTGTTGTTCCGACTGAGTAATTCGATCTTTGAGCCTCTCCTGAATCGCAACCATGTTGATCACGTGCAGATCACTGTCGCGGAATCACAGGGGATCGAGCACGGGCGTGGCGGTTATTATGACCGTTCCGGAGCCTTGCGGGATGTCCTGCAGAATCATGTTCTGCAGTTGCTGTGTCTGATCGCCATGGAGCCACCGGCGTTATTCAGCGGGGAAGAAATCCGTGACGAAAAACTGAAAGTATTGAAAACCCTGTCTCCGGGCTCAAAAGGCCCCATATCGGAATGGGCGGTCGCCGGTCAATATACCGCGGGGCAGTCGCAGGATCAGGCGG
>TARA_R100001132_G_scaffold27573_1_pt1 | contig 29704 bp, 22 predicted proteins | sample TARA_R100001132 | Tara Oceans TARA_R100001132 (sample SAMEA2621247) | marine metagenome | biome: marine biome (ENVO:00000447); feature: mesopelagic zone (ENVO:00000213); material: "saline water (ENVO:00002010), including plankton (ENVO:xxxxxxxx)" | depth 800 m | reverse complement strand
TGGCTCGGTAGAGAACGCGGGAGCCGTGACGTTCGGAGATGGGAATACTGGTGTGACTGGCGTCGTATCCGTGGCCAATAGTCTCGTTGGGGCAACGAGCTTTGATCATGTGGGGAGGGATGATCTCACAGAGCTCTCCAACGGGAATTTCCTGGTGACGAGTCTTTCCTGGGACAACGGTGCGGCAGCTGACGCGGGGGCCGTGACGTTTGGAGAGGGGACGACTGGTGTGACTGGCGTCGTATCCGCGGCTAACAGCCTCATTGGAGAATTCGCAGATGACAAAGTGGGTAGCGAGGGTGTGACCCTGCTCCCCAATGGCAACTATCTGGTAGGCAGTGTAGAATGGAACCGCTCACGTGGGGCGGTGACATTCGGAGACGGAATGACCGGCGTAAACGGAGTGGTCTCAGAGGCTAACAGTCTGGTCGGTTCATTCACTGGTGACAAAGTAGGAAGGTATTATGGAATAACAATACTGACCAACGGCAACTATGTGGTCAGCAGTGGTTACTGGCACGATTCCAGGGGGGCGGTGACGTTCGGAGATGGGACGACGGGCGTGACTGGTGTCGTCTCAGCAGCAAACAGTCTCATCGGGGAATCTGTAGATGACAGAGTGAGCAACGGTGGTGTAACGGCGCTCTCCAACGGCAACTATGTGGTGACAAGTTCCTGGTGGAACAATGGCCCGGTAGACCACGTTGGTGCGGTGACGTTCGGAAATGGAACCACAGGCGTGAAAGGCACCATATCAAAAACCAACAGCCTCGTCGGGTCAACCGAAGATGACCATGTGGGCAACGGTGGTATAACAGCGCTCTCTAACGGCAACTACGTGGTCAGTAGTTCTACCTGGGATAATGGCAGCATTATTAACGCCGGTGCGGTGACATTCGGAAATGGGACTACGGGCGTGACAGGTTTTATATCAGAAACTAACAGCCTTGTCGGGTCATCCATATCTGACCTAGTGGGTGCAGATGGAGTGACGGCGCTCACCAACGGCAACTATGTGGTCAGCAGTGGTTTGTGGGACAACGGCGAGGCAACTGCCGCTGGTGCGGTGACGTTCGGAAACGGGATCACGGGAGTGAGTGGAGTGGTCTCCGCAGCCAACAGCCTTGTCGGGTCATCTAAATTAGACTTTGTAGGCCGTGGTGATTTTCATGTTGCTGAGGGCGGTGGTCCTAGTGTGTTGGCGCTTCCCAATGGTAACTACCTGGTCCGCAGTGGTTGCTGGAACAACGGCATGGCAGAGGAAGCGGGGGCTGTGACGTTTGGGAACGGGACGACTGGTGTAAGTGGTGTGGTATCCGCAGCCAACAGTCTCGTCGGGACAACGAGCTTTGATCATGTGGGTTTTCGTTCCAGTGTGACGGTATTCTCGAATAGTAACTATGTGGTGAGCAGTGCTAACTGGGACAACAACATGGTAGAAGATACGGGTGCCGTGTCGTTTGGAGACGGGAACACAGGGGTAAGTGGGATTGTATCCGCAGCCAACAGCCTCATCGGTTCAACGAGCTTTGATCATGTGGGTAGTGATGGTGTGACGGAGCTCTCCAACGGAAACTATGTGGTCCGCAGTTCTTATTGGGATAATGCCCTGGTAGAGGATGCGGGGGCCGTGACGTTTGGCGACGGGACTACCGGTGTGACGGGAGTAGTATCTGCGGACAACAGTTTCGTTGGTTCAACAAGATTTGATAAAATTGGTAGTAATGGTCTCATAGAATTATCCAATGGGAATTTCCTGGTGAGAAGTTATTATTGGGACAACGATGGCATGATTAACGCAGGTGCAGTCACATTTGGAGACGGAAGCACCGGCGTTAGTGGCATCATTTCGACGTCAAATAGCATCGTTGGATTTGAGCCATCCTCCTACTATCTGACAGCAAAGTTAATGCAGACCATACTCGATGATCTTAATAACACATATTATGTCACAATGAAGGATGAAGGAAGGGTCTGGGTTGGTTCGCAGGTAGATGGTTTTCCACCGAGAATCCTTGACGAAATCAGTGATGTCATCATCAGTGAAAATTCAACAGAGCAAACAGTCAGCCTCACGGGTATCACCGCTGGTAGTCGCAGTGGCAATCAGTTACGTGTGACCGCCACCAGCAGCAACCCAGACCTGATTCCCGATCCGGCCGTATCCTATATATCTCTGGATACCACAGGCAGCCTGACATTCACTCCCGCCGAAAACCAGACAGGCACCGCCACGATCACGGTGACCATCGAAGATGGTGGCCTCGACGGTATACTCGATACAACTGAAGACAACTTCATGAGCCAGCGAACATTTGATGTTCTCGTCACCATTCCTGTCGATATCGATTTACGAGTTGTGAGTTCTCCTGCGAGTGTCGGACCAGACGGTCAGACTTCTATTTTGCCCGCTCATCAGGACAGAGTTGATGAATGGTCGTCTTTCTGGTTAGAGATCTGGGTGAGTACGACAAACATCGAAAGCCCGGGGATTTTTTCAGCAAGTCTCTATCTGGACTATCAGACGGAATATGTCTCACCGACAGTGATTGAATATGGCCCGGGCTTTTCTCTGAATCAAACAGGAACCATCAACGATTCTAATGGAGTCATTGAAAACCTCTCTGCAGAAACAAATCAGACCGGTCTGGGCATCTCTGATTTTCTTCTTTTTGCACGCATCAAGTTCGAATCTCTCGCTGAGGATGGCGTTCATCTTGACCTTCTGAATCAGCTGATTGGCCCGTATGATCTGGGCTTTTCAGTTAGCACGCCTCAGGTGAGTGATGTCACAGGGAACCCGGTCAGCACGAACATCAATTCATTTCCGGGAACCAGCATTTGGGCGAATCCCTTTGATTTGAATGATGATGACAAGATCAATTATCGCGATCTGATCCTTTTAGTCGGTGTTTACGGTACGATTCCCAGCGAGTCAGATTCAGACTATGCCTGGGTTGCGGATCTGGATCAAAGTGATCGCGTCGATTACAGAGATTTGATTTCATTTGTTGGGAATTATGGTAAGGGAAAAGTGAATGATCCGGATGTGAATTATCCCAGTAATTATCCCGAAGCCTGGAATAATTTGCTGCGTGTCTCTTCAGAACCGCAGAGGAGTATAAAAACAGCCAGCCTGACACAGGCAGAAGCTGATCAGGTTTTAGCGCAAGCGATCGAGCAGGTCAGTGAGCAACTCACTCCCGAAATGAATCAGTCGTTGTCAGGCGTTGAAGTCAAGGTGGTTGACCTGTCGGGTACGACCGTGGGGCGGGCTGTAGCAGGTACGATCTACCTCGACGTGAATGCCGCCGGTTACGGCTGGTTTGTTGATACTACCCCACTTGATTCCAGTGAATTTGCAATCAAAAATCAGTCATCCCTGATTGCTTTACCTGACAGCGCTGCAGCGGGCCGCATCGATCTCTGGACCGTGATTCTGCATGAACTTGGCCACCTGGTGGGTTACGAACATAAATCTGAGGGGGTCATGGAAGAAACGTTAGCCCCGGGAGTTCGTAAGCTGACCGAGTGGGATGAAGATTCCGATCTGTTTTTTGCTTCCGTTCAGGAAGAAGCGGAATTACTCCCGTTTTAGCTGTGTATCGCTTAAATCACAGATGCCAGATATTCATCTCTGGTGGACCGAGTGACATCCTATCGAATCGCTTCGGACTCGGTTTGTCTTGGCTATCTCTTCATGTTTTAGTTATTTCAACTCTGTTTTGCAGGAAGTGCCAAACTTAAGTAGATTCATAATTGAATTGGGCTTGCTCCGACTCACTGCAAGTTGAGAAATAATGAGTTTCATATGCTTGCATGAATGCCGTTTTATTATTCGTTTTGATTTACTGTCCGGCAGGTAACGAGTTTCACGAACAAAATTGAGCGGTCATACTGAGATGGATCAATTTCAGATCAGATCAATGTGAAGCGAAGCCGTTTAACGGTCGTTTAATCCGGATACAGAACGCGTCGACTTTACCTGGGAAGACATTGATTGAGTTGAATCTATACTATTTACAGAAAGCTGTCTCAGAGATAAAGAAAAACTTATTTCTCAGGAAACTGTTCTCTGATTTTCCTGATTTCTTCATGCTTCGGGTCACTGGGGGAGGAATCAGACGTTACAAGCAAATATTTGAACCAGACATTATCTTGCGGCTTTCCCTCGGTGATGCGCAGATAACACCATTTCATAGGCATGAATTCCGGCTGTTGAGCTTCTTCGGTAAGCTGGAGAGTGATCGCTTCTGTTTCCGGATCGAGTTTCCACTCACTCTTTTTGACTGACTTGATCACTTCTCCGACGTAGGCGCCCCAGAGATAAGCCCGCGCAGCGGGAGTGATATTCCGTTTGGGTTCCGGATCCTGCAGATACCTTTCGTGCGACAGCGCAAGAATCTGTTCCACGTCTTTCACTGACTCTTCCGAATAATCTAATTCGATTTTGTATAAGTCAAATGCCAGTCTGACTGCCTCATCTGCCTTGTTCTTCATATGACCGGAAACTCCCAGCCGCTGAATTTCCGGCAGACTGACATAATAATGGCTCAATTGCACACAACTTACGAAGCCCAGCAGTACGAGCAGTAACGTGAAGTAGATTTTCAGATTACTTTTGGGAGATGATACAGCTTCATTCATGGAATCAACTTGTCTGGAATAAAGTCAAATCTTCCGCGTCTTTGTATTTTATCAGTCTAGTGACCAACGAAATATGTCAGACTATTGATTTTTTATGCAGAGACAGGAAGAGATATTCCACTTTAACTGAAATATTCCATATGGATTAGCCTGGAACCGCTCCAGGCATGGATTGTCTTTAAAGTGTAACCACTGCGATTCCCGGTGTCTAAAGTGAAGTGATTCTTCTCCACTTTTGCTGACTTTCTGTTGTTGAAATTCGGAAAATGACCGATGCGTTGAACCGGCCGAAAGATGTTTCCGAGAAAACGTATGGCTTCTCGGGGCACTGGTGGTGTCCGTTATATTATTCGTTAAAAATGCTGCACCGCAAACGGCGAGTTTTGCGAACAATATTAAGTGGTCAGGCTGACATGAATCAATTTCAGATCAGCTCGATGTGACGCGAAGTCATTTAACGGTGATTTCTCTGGAATATTCTGGATCGCGTTTTTTTTTCATGTTACGATCAGTACATATTGGACGGCCGAGTACTCTCCCGGTTCTACCAAATCATTCAATATTCTCTTGTTATCCAAGTTTTCTGGAGAACTGACGATGGGGAATTCTGAGCAGTCTGCTGAGCAATCGAATGCAGTAACCGGTAAGAAAAAACGTTCTCCAGTCGAACGCGCGATTGTCTGGGGGCTGATCGCAGTTGCCCTGTTAGTCGTTCTGATCGAATGGAATGCGCGTGCGGGCTACAGTAAAACACTCGCCGCGTTACAGGAACGGATTGAGCTTTCCGACAAACAGAACGGCGAAGCCTTTCTGCTCGATGAAGCCAAAACAATGATCAGCGGATTTCCCCTGGGCAAAGAAGAGTTGACAAACAAGGGGAAACGCCTGCAGTATCACTGGTTCAGCCTGTTTCGCAGCTATGACATCCAGCTGACAACCGATGACGAAGATATTGTTCTCGCGCTGAAGACGGAAGCAGTCCCAAACGAAGATGCTCTACCCCAGTTCGTTGCACCACAGAATCAGGCGCAGCCCAACAAACCACCCATCGCCGCGCATCAATTGTCACTGCCGGACAAAGGACTGGACCGGGAATTCAAAGATGTCGTGGTAATGTCAACAGATCAACTCGACTCGCAAGTCGACGAGTTGAAGGGAATTCTCACGAGAGAAATCGTACGCCAGGCACTGCTGATCGGCGGGCGGGATGGACTGGGACGAAAGACCCGCGATGCCTCACTGCGGGGAGACGTCAAGCTGGTTGAAAATCCGGAACTGTTTCCCCTGCAGCTGATCACGCATATCAATCGCAACCGGGAAGTTTCGATCGATCTGATCTTGCCTTTCAAAACTGAACTGGCTTATCGCTGGAATTCAGAACCGTTCACGCTGCCGGAAGAGTTTGCATTCGAGGCGCTCGTCGAACACTCGGAAGCACTCTCCCGCGGGGGATTTGTCGAAGCGCTGCAGGAAGCAGGTTATTCAGGCAAGGCTGCCGAATGGAAGGATGAGTCTGACCTCCCGGAAAAGACATTGAAGCAGATTAAAGAATGGAGTTTTATCTCACAGTACACAGTCGCGCAGGACATGCATTCCGCGATCGCAGCCGAGGGAGAATCTCCCGAACGGCTGGCCATGCTGGCCCGCGCCTATGCCAACCTGGGCAGCCTGACAGAGCGTTTAATGAGCCCTGCGCATAAGGTACTCAAAGCACGGGCCCTGTTGTACGCAGAACGGTTGACAGACCGCTGTGAAGACTCTCCCTGGTCTCTGGCATATCGCGCTTATGTCAGGACATTTGTCGGCCGTCACCACAGTGCACTCGCTGATCTGAACACGATTCAATCTCAGGCTGGGGAAGGTGATGGGAAACGCCCGCTGCCGGAGTGGCTGGATCTGATCGAAGCGTACTGCCTCTACAAACCAGAGGTGCTGGAGAAAGCGACACGTGACGAAAACAGGAAATACATGGCTATCTATTTATCGGCCCTGCAGACAGATCCGGAATTAGATGCGAAACAGGCTATGTCCAGTTATGAAACTTTATTGAAACTGGAACCAGCCTGTATACGGGCGCTGGACCAGATGAACGACGTCCCCTCACTGGGCAACCTCAGCAGTGTCACGGGAGAGCGACAGTACGAGCTTTGGGAAGAACTATTTGAAAAGCTACAGGCAGGCAACCTGCCTAAAATTCCGAGAGATCACATTGACGCACATCTGGCATTCTTATTTAAGAGTAAAGCAGCACTCTCTTTCCGGGAACGGATTACCCGACAGATGAAAAGTTCTGATTCGACACAACATGAACCTTCGGCCAATGCCCTGGGACAACTGCTGCAGGAAGTCTCATATCTGCTTGTCTGCCGGAAAATGCGGTTCCTGACAGATTTCTTCAGCGTCAATCCAGACAATCAGATTGAGCTTCATGAGTCGTTAGTGGCAGGGCACCCCTATGGTCCTTACCTCAAGATCTATTCATCGATCCCGGCTGATGTCGAAGCTTCGTACAAGAACATGTTCGGCTCCTATGATCCAAATGAGCTGGAAATTTCGGTCGGCAAGCTGATCACGGACAGTTACGGTTATCTGCAATATGAAGACTACATGCAGTTGAAGGATGCCGCTGTCAATAACCTCGACCCTGTGTTCTATGACCAATTGCAATACAGTCGTTTTCTGGTCAAGCAGCGGGCTTACAGCAGAAACCTGCTGGGAGATATTGCCCGGACGATGCTGGAAATCAGCCCACATCAGCCTCAAACAATCGCCATGAATATTGACGCCAACAAGGGCTATGCAGATCAGCATCATACAGAGATTCTGGAAAAATATGGTGACAAACCAGAGATCCTGTCTGCCATGGCCAAACGACACCTGCGAGAACTAAACGATGAAAAAGCAGAGGATATCCTGCTACGCCGACTTGCTCTCACCAAAGATTATGAGACATATGCTTCACTGGCGGAACTGTATCAGCGACAAGGTGAAACAGGAAAATGGCTGGACACCCTGAAAAATGCATTGAGAGTCCCGACGGTCGGGCTGGAAAATGCCAAGATTCGCAGCAAGATTGCCTACTATCATATGGGGCGAGGTGAATGGGAACTGGCTGAACCATATGCAATGGATGCCGCCAAAACCTATTCCGCCTGGGGCCTAATCTGCGGTGCCCGCTACCACGAAGCAGTGGGTGAACTGGATGCTGCGGAAGAGTTAATGGAAGGCTGCTCCAAACGCTACGAAGGAAATGCTGCCGACTGGTATTTCTGGTGTGTGCGCACCAATCACGGTGATCAGAAAACGGCCCGCCTGCTGGCCGAACGGATGATCCTGGAGCATCCATATCCCAATCACTATACCCGCACCATGGAAATCGGCGTAATTCATTTCATGCAGGGCTCGGGTAAGGAAGCCTACGAAAACTTTTTAACCGCCTATCAGAAACACAACGATAGCTATTGTGGCTTGCATGCAGCTCTGCTCGCCGATGAGCTGAATATGACCTTTGAGCGGGATGAACTACTTAAGGAAATCGCAGGACTGTGGAACAAAGATTATGCTTCCGCGGAACTGGCTAATTATTTTCAGCTGATGCTTAAGGAACCGGCCCCCTTCGAATGGGACCCGGATCGGTTTCAGTCATTGATGGTGCAGTTGCCTGAAGGCAGCCCGACCAACTTTTATTTCTTTGCCGGTAAATTCCTGAAACTTCGAGGCCAGGAAGCACTGGCAGAGAACTATCTGCAACTGGCCGCTGCTTCACCTGAAACGGGCAAATATAACTGTGCCCTGGCCAGTCAGTATCTGCGCGCCCTGGACAAAAAAGTCAAACCGCGTCGCATCGAGGAACTCCCTGACGGTTATCACGAAGTGAAACAGCAGTCTGGGCAGGCTGATTATCTGGTCAAGAGAGGCAAATGGAAAGATGCGATCCAGATTTACGACGAAATTCTCAAATCTCACCCGAAGCTGACGGGCATCCTGATCCGCAGAGCTCAATCAAATGAACAGATGGGAGAATACGAGCCAGCGATCGCAGACTACAAACGGGTGATTGAAATTGATCCGGTAAACTGGAAACCACATACATGCCTGGCCATCGTTTACGGAGCGAGCGAACAGGATGAATTTCGCAATGCGCCTCAGTCGCTGCAACACGCACAGCAAGCGTTTGACATGCTGCCGACCAGATACTGGGTTATGTATGGTGCGCTGGCAGTCGCTTACGCCGCACAGGGAGAGTTCGATAAAGCGATCGAGTTTCAAAAGGAAGCGTTGGCACGAGCCCCCACCATGGAAAAAAACGCAGTCAACCGAAGATTACAACTGTTCAATGAAGGCAAACCGTATATAAGGTCTGCGACAGAATGATCTTACGGAATCGTAGATTACTCCGAAGAATTCGCAGTGCTGTTTGTCACGACATTTCAGACATTTTCGCGGAAGTTCTCGCGCCTTGGGATAGTCAAATCCTTTCGGAAAGGAAATGCAGGTCATTGTTCTTCTCAACTTCTTTCAGGCCTTTACCCGATGACTGCAGCCAATCCCGCTTTAGTTCTCTCTTGAATAAGTCGTCGCTCGAATTGGGCAAGAGCAGAGAAAACATGAAATATCAGTTCTCCTGAAGGTGTTGTTGTATCGATGATAACATCACAAATCGAACGAAATCCGATTTCTCGTTGCTTCAGGTCTTCGATCATAGTAACAAGATGACGCAAGGAACGCCCTGGACGGTCGAGCCTCCAAACAAGGAGAGTATCTCCACGTCGCAAGCTTTCCATGCAAAGCAAAAGCCCCGGTCGATCAGCTTTAGCTCCCGAGAGTTTGTCACAGAAGATGTTCTCGCGTTTGACCCCATGTTCTAACGAATCTCTGAATAAGACATCGGTATCAGAAAACGTGATCTGATCTCAGAGATGGTAGACTGGTATTTCTTCATCTGCCTGACCTGCTCCCAGCGGGGATCAGACCGAAACGAACGCCAATGTTTTTCGTGTTCCACTTCATTTTGCGCAGACAGCAGATAGGTCAGGTTGGGAAGCTGATTCCCAATCAGGGTTTCCCCGAAAAAGACAGGAGCCAGACCGGCTTCGCGCATCAGTTCGTCAAGTCGACCTTCGTTGAACATTTCCACTGTCAGCCGCGCCAGCTTCAGATTGGGACTTTCATAGGTGCGCAATTCAAACAGGTGAGGAGTTTCTCCATTCGATAGCTCCAGAACCGGTGAACCGGAGAGTCCCTTCAACAGCTGGCTCTCCATCCGCTGCGATGCGGGAGCCGCTGCGGTCTGAGTAAAATAGTCTTTCGCTGCTTGCTGGAACGTGATATCAGCGATCAGTCGCTCATTCCATTCCCCAAAATCCTGCAGTGAGGAAAAAGGAATTACCAGAGTGAGACATCGATCTTCCTGCATGTTTATGTTTTGAAACACGCCTGTCGGAGAGCCTGTGATACGTTTCAGCGCCGGCAGCAGGGCGTGCTCCAGATAATCACTCAACCGTTTCTGGCATGTTTCGTCTGAAAGATAAAAAGTACGCAGTTCGTAAAATTTCTGCTTTTCAGCAATTGTGTCAGCCGGGAATGCTTGAGTGGCTCTCAGCGCGAAAATCGTCGAAAGTGAGCAGGTCAGAAAACGGCGCCGCTGTAATTGTTCTGAATTCATGGCGTTCATTTTTTCTCTATTTTGTTCCTGTCAATAATCACCAGGCTGCTCCCATCCCGCGAGGCGACATACAGCAGGTGATCTCGGACGGCCGCACCGTAGGTTCTCTGCATCAGAACATTGTCGCGAACGGAAGTCAGGAATTGTGGCTTTTCCGGATCCGAGATATCAACAACGGCAATCCCGTTTCCATCTACCATGGGTAGATAAGCGCGATCGCCTGCTACGACGCAGCGGTTCGGTGCCCCCAGCTGCTTGTCAACCAGTTTGGCATACAGCTTAGGGTTGCCTGCATCGGCTACGTCAAATATCAGAAACGCGTTTTTGTCCCAGTTGACAGAATAATATAGCTCATCCACAACCTGACCGCTGACATGACCAATTTCCGGTCCAAAGACCTGGGTCGTCAGGCGAGGCTGTGCGGGGTTGCTGATATCGATGACGGCCAGTCGGCTCTGCGTCCCGCGGATGGTTCCCACCAGGGCAAAATCTCCGCGCAACAATACGCTGAAGGGTTCGTCAGCCCCAGTGGTTACAGTGGCAGAGCCTACGACCTTCGGGTCCTGCGGATTACGCACGTCGACCACGAAGAGCTTTCTCAAATCGGCATTGGGAATAAAACAGTAACCGTTGCGGTAGGCAAGCTTATACAACCTCCCTTTGCCTCCAATAGCGACAGAACCCAGCAGACGCAGGCTGGTTTTGTCGGTCGCGTCCAGTACCAGCAACTGGCTAGTGTTCATGGATGTCACGTAAATGGTATTTCCATTCCTGTCGAAACCCGAGGCGGCCCCCAGTAGCGAGTGACTGAAACTGGAAACCACCCTGGGGTGAGCGGGATCTTTGATAGAGCAGATTGTCAGCCGCTGTCCCTGTCGACAGGGGATATAGGCATAATCGCCATCAAGATAAATGTCTTCGGCTCCGACCAGGTTGACGGCATCAACCAGTTGTCCCACAACAGGCGATTCAGCGGCAGCCAGCGGCTGGTGTGGTGTCAGGTAGATTACCGCAAACGCGAATACAAAGAAGACTCGATCAGCAAACATTTGAAAACCTTTATTCATGGATGACCTGTTATTGTTGACGACAGTCATTATTAAATTCCAGACACGATCAAAAAACCTGAACCATTACTTTTCCAGAGCCCGTCGATTCAGGATCACCAGGCTGTCGCCTGCGCGAGCCCCGACAAAAACGTATTCACCGCGTGCAGCCAGACCGTATGGTTTTTTCATCAAAGGGTCACTGTATGATGTCACAAAACGGGGAGTTGCAGGATCGGAAATGTCAACCACACCCACGCCATGTCCAGCAATGATCGGAAAATATGCTCGATTCCCAACGACGGCACAACGATTGGGCTTGCTCAATCGGGGGTCGACCAACACACCTTCAATGTACGGCAGTCTGGTATCTGACATTCCAGACAGATTGATCACCATCATGGCGTTATGCGGCCAGCAGGCGATATAAAAGCGGTCATCTACAATGGTTCCAATTGCCTCGGAAAGATGAGGATCTGTCAGTTCCCCCACCATTCGTGGATGGGCAGGATCCGCCACGTTCACCACTGCCAGCCGATTGCTCTTGCCAAACACTGTCCCGACTAATGCATAGTCCCCGTTCATCGTCACGCAGTAGGCTCCATCGCCTTTTGTTGTGACCTGGATATTTCCCACGACGTGTGGGCGAGATTTGTCTCGGACATCCACAATATACAGCTTCTTCTCTCCCTGGTGAGACATATAACAATAGCCGTCTCGATACGCCATCTTGTAGAGGGGACCTGTACTCCCCTTCTGACTGATACGGACTTTTCCCAGCAGTTTCATTTTCTCAGGAACGGTTACATCGACGATAAGTAAAAAATGACTGCTTTGCGACGCGAGATACGCGGTGTTTCCATCCAGGGCAAAACCAGTGACATCGTCCAGGTCCGGATCCCGGAACGTTCCCACCACCTGAGGTTGGGAAGGATCTTTAATGGAACAAATGGTCAAACAGTGCCCTTCACGACAAGGTAAATATGCCAGGTCGCCATTGAGAAAAACATCTTCCACTCCATTCAGATTTTCACTGTCAACCAGAGAACCGACGATCGGCGAGGCTGCAAAAACGACGGCAGCATGAGTCAGGCAAGAGGTTCCGAACAGAATGATGAGAGTCCCTTTAAAAACGGCCTCGACAGCTCGCATAATTTCGCTCCCGATAACTAACAGTGTTACGCTGCTACTGTCACGCAGTACGTAAATTTCATGAATCTATAAATCGCCTGGTCGCGTTGCTGAGGGATCTCTACCAGTCAGCGTCATTCAAGATTAAAGTCGTATGTTGTTTCACCCGCTTTGACCTCTGCTTTCAGCTTGCTGGTGTTGGTGTTATGGTATTTTTGAGGTATGTTTGCAGTTCCCGGCGGTAAAGGAATTGTCTGGTCAAGCTCATCTCTCGTGGAGGGGGGAGAAACAGATACGAGATATTCCCCTGGTGGAACTCCGTTACCATATTGGGACTGTATCTGATAACTCCCGTCTGCGGCAATTGTTGCGATCGCCGCGAAGCCTTTTTCGGCATCTGCAAACGTGATAATCGTATTGGCAGCCGGCTTCGAATTAACCATGACCTGGCCGCTAACAGGCACAACGGAGGGCTGATTCGAGTCCGCACAACCCAATGGGAAGCCACAAAATAATCCACCGGATATCACGATCACGAAGCATTGAACAGACTTTAGACATTGCGACATTACGCCTCTCCTCTCAACATTACATTCAATCTTGACCCATTACAGATCAAGCAGATTTGTTTCTTCCGGGGATATTCCTGACCACTTCAGCAGAACTGATGCATTTCATCCTTGATCACAAATCGGCTCGAGGATTTAGGAACCTATTCAAACCAGTAGCCATTGATAGTCTTCAATACCCCGGTTTTTCCAGCTCGGAATCGGGATTTTGTATCTGGACCCGGATGGCAGTCCCCATTTTCTATCAATTAATATTCACCCAGAACCAGACCATCGTTCCGAACGGCCAGGGGAGTCAGGATCGCGTTAAAATCGATGCTCTCAGAAAGAAATTTCACGCTGCCGTCACCCCTCAGTACGTAAGCCCCACCGGCATGAATTGACTGGATCCCATTGTTCGTTCCATACTCAAGACTGCCGCCGGCATCATTTGTCTTGGTTTTGAAGTTCACTTTGTAGCGAAGCGTGGTGACATTGTGGCAGTCATTGGCAACTGTTGTCAGCCAGTTCGATGTTCCCGGATGTCCGGCAGCGCCTGCTCCCATTGTGAATCCCCAGCGCCAGGAATTTCGTATATCCACCTTCGCACCTGAAGAATCTGTGACGTGGTCAGACTGTTCTCCAACAATAATGGTATTCGACAATCCGTCGGTGAAATCATTGGAACGAATCGACACGTTGGGAGGCATCGCGCCGTTGGAACAGACAACCCCATACAGCCCCTGGATACAGCGGGCTCCGACCGTCGTTGAAATCGGGGCACTTGCGGTGGGGGCCCCGGAAATACCAACATAGGAGGAAGTACTGAATCGAGGAGAGACCGCATCTCTCGAGAGGCTTTCCAGTGTAGAGGAGGGACATTGAAAGCCTGAGATGACTTTATTTTTAAAGGCATCGACTGTCGTGGTTGGTGCCTGGCTTGTTTGACCCCCCCTTGCACCAACGAAAGTCCATTTATTGTAGAGCGCATTCTCTTCTAAATAAGGTAGAATGGCGACCATCCAGGAAGACGCGTATTGATAAGAGCTTCCAATAGGAAAGCCATTGAACGAGTCGTGGTAGTTGTGCAATGCCAGTCCCAGTTGTTTCAGGTTGTTCTGACATTGTGACCGGCGAGCTGCTTCCCGGGCCTGTTGCACGGCAGGCAGCAACAGGGCGATCAGAATGGCGATGATGGCAATGACCACCAGTAATTCAATCAACGTAAAGCCTTGTTTCTTTTGACGACTCAGTAACATTATTTTTCTCCCGCGTTAATGGATTAGAATACACGCCGGTATTATCCAGAGATTTATGTACGTGGAATGAAGAGGGTTTGTTTTTTTCGATTAAGGATAATAAATGTTTTTGACGATCATAAAATCTCCCACATCAGTTTTGTCGGAAAACCAGTCAGGGCGAATACTCAACTCGTTCAATTGATCTCCATAACGGATGCCATGCAGCGTGCCCGACTCCTCTTCCCATAGCGTAACCCTGCGATTCCATTCACCGGTTTCGTTTTTCTCCTGTGATTCCGCCTGTGCGATCAGTACATCCGAATTGACAGGCGTAAAATCGATATTTTGGTTGTTAAGATGTAACTGCCATTTGCTGGATGCTTCGTTGAAATGTACTTCTACAAAATGTTCGGCCTGCCTGTCCCAATGATTCGGATTGGGAACAGCTCCGCTGAAGCGTTCAGCAACCGGTGTAGCCGAAAACATTATGTAGGATGGACCTTGAACCGGTCCGTTCGGCAACTTTTCCGTATCAGCTCGATAAATAAAAGTCACCTTTGTGCGGCGGAGATAGGAAATTCCCGGAAAAAATGTATTGTTCAATCCCTGAACGGCGGCAAGAAACCGGGGCGATACGTTCTCTGACGGCTGCCAGTGATTTGTGGAGGCCTCCGCAAACATGGTCTCTCCCTCTGACAGTGAAATTTTGTCGCCGGTAGAATCTGCCAGTTCCACTTCACCTTTGAAAACCTGGACGGCTGAGGCTTTTGTCTCGTCGACCTCGACCCCGAACACGGTTCCCAGATCAACGATTGAGCCGCTGGGAGTATCGACGGTAAACCCTTTCCCGGCGGGAGTCGTCACTTTGGCAAACAGCATTCCCTGCATCAGGCTGAGTCTGTTATTCCCAGTGACCTGAAACGAGGAGTGAGGAGAGATCAGAACTTTGACGCCTGTCGGGAAACTCAATTCCAGACTTCCATCTTCCAGCAGACGTTGCTCAACCTGTGGAGGACTGAGATTCTCCCGAGAGGCAATTTCCGTCTGCTCCGTTTCGAAGGAATTCGAATAGACACGGTAGCCAATGTAAGAGAGCGAACTGCAGGTCACTAACAGACAGCTTGTCACCAGCAGTAACATTTTTTTATGGACTGCTTTACTGGATGATGTTTTTCGCTGTTTCCTGATTACGCGCGTCTGCGATAATGCATTTGAAGGAGTTACAGGTATCGGTGAAGCGCTGAGAACCAGGTTGGAATGAATGTCGATCAATTGTAGATAAACTGTCTGGGCTTCCGGGTCCTTGCGAATCAGATCGGCGAGTTCCTGCTCCTGTGCAGGCGTTGCTGTTTCGTCCATCACATCGAAGACCAGTTTCACAAGTCGGGCGTGTTTTTTGAGGAGGCGACTCATGATTCACGATCCTCCGACATTTTACGTTCAATACACTGAAATAACAGTTTGCGGATCCTGCCTAACTGCTGATAAATATTCCTGCGCGTACAACCCTTCTGCTCAGCAGCATCCTGTGCACTTTCCTGCGAGTTGTAATACAGATCAAGCAGCTTCAGGTCCTGCTGATCCAGTTGCTCTTTGCATTCTTCCAGAAACTCCTGTCGCAGCTCCAGAAGCTCATACCTTTCTTCTCTGCGGATGGAGAGTTCTTTAATCAATTGCTCATCAAAACCGACGATGAAACGTCTTTGCTTTCGCAGAGATTCCAGTACAACCAGACGGGCAATCCCACAAGCCCAGCGTGTGAAATCGCGATCCGGCTGAAACTCTCCAAATTTCTGCCACAGAACCACCGAAGTTTCCTGCATGACTTCGTCGGCATCTGCTTTTCTGGGAACCAGGGAATAGATATACCTGTATACATGAGGGTATGCTGCTGAGTAATATCGCATAAAGGGACAATGATCGAGCTGCGGCATTACCTCTTCGTCATCAGGAATTTGAGACGAAGGATATTTTTGGCGAATGATATTGTGTGTATACATAGTTGCGTACCTGAAGCCGTGGTCAAAAAGACTGAGCTACTTGTATCGCAGTAAGCACGGGTAAATGGAAAAACAAATTGATTGGTTTTGTTAAATTAACGGAATCTGAACAGTTTTGAGTCTGCAAAAAAAGACCGAATTTCTGTTCAATATAGCGTTTTTATTATGATCTGAGTTCGGTTTATTGAAAAACGTCAGCAGGAATTCGTGGAAGAAAGAGAGTGCTGACGGGGAAAAGCAACGATCATAAAGTGACTGGTACAACCATTCCCAGACAGTGCCGTCTTCGGAACTTTCGAGGAAATTTGAAAGGCAAAACCCAGTTTCTTCTGAATGGCCCTGAACGCGTTTTTCCGGGGACTTGTCGCCGAGGTGGCTTTATGCAGTTCTGTTTCCGTAGAAACAGAGTAAGGCGGTGAATTTTGTTCGAAATTCCCTGGAACGCGACCTGACTTTGGAACATCGGGCCTATCGTGTCCAGGGATAATCCCGTTCTACACAACAGAAGTAGTGTGTGATCTTCTCTCATAAATCCCGACTGACTTGAGAGATCATCGATCTGGTGAGTTAGTTTTGGTGGGGCCAGATACTACACTGTATAGACTACTTCGCTGCGTTGATGAATGTCACCGGACAGAAAGTTGTGAAGTCAACTGGCAGCGACAGAGTCTGTTCTGAGTTCTTGAATGACAGCGGTGTGTCTGCACATAGAGTTCGAAAAAGTCGCTGCTGATGAGTCCGAGAATCGGACACTTTCACTGCTCCGAAAATCGTTCGTTTTCGCGGACAGCAAGAAAATCAGTATCTCATAACTTTACTCTACACGTAGTGATTTCGAACTTGCTGTAAGTGAAATCAAAATCTTTTATTCGTCTGGAGATTCCCGCTTTCGATATTACAGGTCGATTCCAATCCTAAAAGGAGTTCTTGATCTGTATCATCAATCGTTCAATTCAATTGATGGCTGGTCAATCATCTCGTCACCTGGATGCCTGCTCCTGGTGACATTCGTCGAGGGCTGATGGCTGTTGCGGCTATCATATCAGGATTGAAGTCCACGTCAGCTTTTTATCATGATCAGCAAAGATTACAGGTCAATTACCAGTGTCCATTTCGGCGACGCATGCTTTGAGATACCATAGTGGAATGATTTTCGCGGATCATCTGAATTCGTCCCGGGAAATCGAGTTCGACTACTCCAGTAACAGTGAGAGATCAAATGAAATTGTCAGTGGATGTGATTTCAGATGTCATCTGCCCCTGGTGCTATATTGGAAAACGCCGACTTGAAAAGGCAATCAGGGATCTGGATGACCAACATGAAATTCAGGTGCGCTGGCATCCCTTTCAACTCAATCCATTGATGCCAAAAGCCGGGATCAGTCGCAAAGAGTATCGTACGAGAAAGTTTGGAAGCTGGGAGCGCTCAAAAGCACTGGATGCCAGGGTGGTCGCCGTGGGTGCAGCGGAAGGAATTCATTTCCATTTTGACGCGATTGATAAAACACCCAATACGGTTGACGCGCACCGACTCATTGGGTTGGCCGAGCAGCATGGTTGCCAGGATCAAGTTGTTGAATCCCTGTTTCAGGCCTATTTTGTCGAGGGTCAGGATATAGGCAACCACCAGACGCTCATACAAGTCGTGTCTGCAGCAGGCCTGAATCGACAGGCTGCAGAGGCACTGCTGTTGTCTGATGACGGGATGGATGCGATGGACCAGGGCAAAATTCTGTCTCAGCAACACCGGATTGACAGCGTTCCCTGTTTTATTATCGACCGGAAAATAATTATCTCAGGGGCAGAGCAACCTGAGGTATTCCTGGCTGCATTCACGCAGATCGCTGCTACTTAGCCCTGGAAGCATTCCCACCCTGTCTTTTAGACTGTGTCCAGTTTAACTGTAGCCTCTCCAGGTTCATTCGGACCGTGTATAATAGATCGAGAGACGCTATGGTTAATTGCGATACGCTTTAGAAAGATCCGGTCATGCCACCGTTAAAACTGATATCGAAGTATCTGCTCGCGATGTTCATGATCGGAGCGGGCACAATGCACCTGGTCAATCCTGGTTTCTTTCTGAAGATCATGCCGCCATACTTTCCTCTGCATGATGAACTGGTATTTGTGAGCGGTGTCTTTGAGATTCTGCTGGGAGGACTGCTGCTGGTTCCGCGGTTTTCTCATCCGGCGGCATGGGGGATCATGATTTTGTTGATTGCGGTGTTCCCCGCAAATATTTATCTCTATCAGCATCAGGATATCCTGCCGGCCCCTCCGATCATTCACCTGCTGCGGCTCCCATTGCAGGGAGTATTCATTCTCTGGGCATACTGGCATACCAGAAAAGATTCGCTCACAGGCACACCGGATTAAGCGACCCTTGACGGACGGGAGGCCGAATAAGGTTCTTTCATGTGCTTTTCGTATCATGCCCGATCCTTATGCTTCAATCATCCCGATTCCGTCACAAGAAGTTTGCAGGCTGCAGAAAACTTGAACGTCAGTCAGGGCGAGGGAGTGAGCATCCTGCCGGGGCCGATGGAATATCAGGTTACTGTCACTGCTGGTTTTTATTGAAAGAAAAATAAGCTGTGATTCCTGAAAAGAGTCAACAGTCAGTAGATAAGATTTCGACAAGAAACAGACACAGCATGACCGCAGCTGGCAGCAGCGTATTCGCTCAATAGATTGTTAATTGGACCCGAATGATTAAAAAATCAGGATTTTTAAACAAATCTCCTATGGAAGCTTACTCCATTTATAAAGTAAGGCTCTCGTTCAGCCCGAATTGCCATTAATTGACAGGGTTGGTTCCCAGAGTCCAATAAAGTGAGTGCATTTCTTTCACAGTGTTCTTCATGTGTTTTAGCCATTGTTGGAATCTTGAGCATGCAGATCCAAATGATTAAAAGCGACATTATTGCTCTGGCAATGCAACATTATTCCAACTGCCATCTATGTGAGCATCATTGCGGTTGCAACCGCACTCAAGGTGAATCCGGGTTCTGCAAAGCAAGTTCAGAAGCTCGTGTGTTTCGGCACCGCGTGGAATATGGTGAGGAAATGGAACTGATCCCCTCTCATCTGTTTTATCTGTCTGGTTGCGATTTACGATGTGCATTTTGTATTGCTGAAGAGAAGGCATTTAATCCTCGGATAGGAACCGTTCTCACAACGGAATTTCTGGAAGCAGCAATCGAACAGGGAAAATCGCAAGGGGCTCACAATATTCAATGGGTGGGAGGAGAACCAACCATTCATATTCCCGCCATTCTGGAAGCAATGAGTGGCTGTTGCAATCTGCCTCGTGTTGTCTGGAAGTCTGATTTTTATGGCACCCCCGAGGCATTTCAACTATTGGAACCCATTGTTGATGTATTCGTCGCGGATTTCAAATTCGGAAACAATACCTGTGCCAGACGTATTTCCAAAGTGAATTCGTATGTTGAAACGCTTCAACGCAATTTAAAACAGGTTTTTAGCCACTCTGATTTAATTGTGCGGCATTTATTATTGCCGGAACACGAAGAATGCTGTTTTCGTCCCATTGTCGACTGGATCGCCGTTAATCTGCCTGGTGTTAAATTCAGCATTCGAAACGGATATCTCCCGAGGTGGCAGGCCAGGCATTATGTGGAACTGTCAAAGCCACTTGAAACGAGAGCCGCGGACTCAGCGATCGCTTATGCTGAGTACCGGGGTTTGAATTTAATTACCTGACACAATCATTACGTTCGCTCGTAAACAACTCGTTGAGGAAAAAACATGGAAGCCGAAGATGAATCCAACATGACGGAACTGGAAATTCTGCCCGATGGTCGGATTTGTGTATTTGGAGCCTCTCGGGAAGTGCTGGAGATCTTTCAAGCTATGCCGATGCTGTCTCAGGATACGATTTTCAAACGCTTGAATCAGATCCATATCAGTGATCCACACGATGTTTCAACGCCCCTAACGGCAACGAAGTTGAAAATGAGAGAGACTCCGAGGAAGAATTCATGAGTGAAGAACAGCTTGAACGTGATCGGCAAAATAATATAACTCGAAAGCACAGGCTTAAATCGGCGACTTCAATGGAAGAGCGTAAACAGGTAGCGCGTGTCTCGGATGCCCAGCAGGAACTGGATGTTTTGATTCGTGCCAGATATCCCATCATTTATGTCGTGACCTGGGAAGAAGAGCGAGTCGAACGTGCTTTACGCCAGATTGCAGCATCGCGGGAAAAGAAACTTTTCACCTGGACGATCACGCAGGGGATCATCAAATCAGGAGCTGAAGCACAAAAAAGCAAATCCGGGTGTGGAAATACCTCTGACCCACTGGCGGCATTGGATGATGTAATCCATCAGGTTGAACCAGCCATTTATCTGTTTAAGGATTTCCACCGTTTTACCCAGGATGAACGTGCCAATCTTTCGGTTATCAGACGGTTGAGAGATGTCGCCTTTCATTTACGAGACACCTACAAAACCATTGTGATTACCTCACCTCTACTGCAAATCGCTCCGGAATTGTCGAAGGATATTACCTTGCTGGAGTTTGGGTTGCCCGAGCCTACAGAGTTCAATCAATTGCTGGATCGGATTATTGATGACGTGAAAGATAATCCCAAAGTCACGATCAATCTGGAAGGGCTTTCACGTGAAAAACTTTTGAGGGCCGCCCGGGGGCTGACTTTAAGAGAAGCAGAGAATGTATTTGCGAAAACGCTTGTCACCGATGGAAAACTCGACGCGGACGATATCAATATTGTCTTCAGTGAAAAAGAACAAATCATTAAAAAGAGTGGTTTATTGGAATATTGTGACACGAAAGAAAAATTTAATAACGTGGCCGGTCTGGAAAACCTGAAAGACTGGTTGAGCAAAAGAGCCATTGCCTTTACTGACAAAGCCAGAAAATTTGGATTACCTTCTCCCCGCGGAGTCCTGTTGCTGGGAGTACAGGGTTGTGGAAAAAGTCTGTGTGCCAAGTCCGTATCTCAATTATGGGGACTTCCCTTATTGCGATTTGATCTGGGGAGAATGTTCAGCAGTCTGGTGGGGTCAAGTGAAGAAAACGTGAGGCAAGCCATTCAAATCGCAGAGAGCGTTGCCCCTGTTATTTTGTGGGTTGATGAAATAGACAAGGCACTGGCTGGTTCCACTGATTCGGCAGGCAGCGATGGCGGAACATCCGCACGCGTTTTTGGAACATTATTGACCTGGTTATCAGAAAAAACATCTCCCGTATTCGTGATTGCCACCGCAAACGATATCAGTCACCTGCCACCAGAACTACTACGAAAAGGTCGACTGGATGAAATCTTTTTTATCGACCTGCCTAATGTGCATGAACGTCGTGATATTTTCAAAATCCATATTGCCAGGCGCGGCAGAGACACCACCCAGTTTGATCTGGATAAACTAGCTCAGGTAACGGAAGGCTTCAATGGTGCCGAAATCGAAGAATCCATTGTTTCGGCTTTGTTTGATGCCTTCAGTAATCAATCAAAGTTATTAACAGAGCATATCGTTCAGGCTGTTGCAGAAACGATACCGCTTTCCAAGACGATGAGTGAAGAAATCAACGGCTTGCGAACGTGGGCATCGGGACGTGCCCGTCCTGCCACAAGAGGTAATACTCAAACGGAAAATGAATCGCGTCGCAAAATTGAATTTTAAGATACGTAGAATATGGAATGCTGTTCCAGCGGCAGAAGAGATGACGAATGGATATTCGTAAATCCTGAATAAACCGAGGAGGTCTATTATGAGTTCCGTGATTGTTGTGGCTCCTATCATTATTGCCAACTGGCCAGCCATCGCTGCAGCGGTAGCGGCGGGCGTGGGGACTTTGGGATTTTCTGTCATTAATACCGCCGAACTTCAGTCCGCTATGAGTGAGAATGTGACCCGCGAAGAAATTGAAGTCGAAAACAGTGAAATTCTCGACAGTGCGGCAGGAACCGGAGAGCAGATGGTCGTCGAAAAAGATGGTATCAAAGCAACCTTCACACGCGATGCACGCGGGGCGCTTAAAATCTGCATGGAAGGGAAGGGGAAGTCAAAGACGGAATTACGCCAGATGGGTGAAGCGCTGATGGGGCGGGTCACACAGCAATATGCTTACCATCGAGTGGTGACCGAACTCAAACAGCGAAATATGACTATCGTTGAAGAAGGTATGACCGAAACCGAATCCGTGAAAATACGCATCCGAAACTGGTAAAGGAATGGAAGATGGCTCAAGAAGAACTGGAAATTGAAATCGACAAGTTCGGGAAGGTGACCGTTAAGACCATTGGTATCAAAGGTCCGCGCTGTCTGGAAGTAGCGGAATCGTTCGTCCAGCTTCTGGGGCAAGAAGAATCCCGTGAACTGACGAACGAGTATTACGAAGCGGAACAACAGGTTCGATCTCATATCGACATTAAACGAAAATACTGATGTATTTTGTTGATCATCATCTCTAAGAGCTGAAGCCGAAGATGCAATGTCCGAGTTGCCAATTTGAAAACATGCCAGGCAGTGCCCTTTGTGCACGCTGTCGGACATCGTTGAAGCTGGCTGATGCTGACATTGATCTACACCCCCCGCGCGCCCATCGGAGAACACTCCGTTTCCCGGGTTGGGCTCGTATTAAAATTGCGACATCAGAACTGCTGTCAGATCAAATCGATCACTCGATCGATTTTCTGTCCTACGGGGGGGCGCTGCAGTTCAGTAGACACATGATCGTTCGCTGGTTGATACCTGGTTGGCCTCAATTGACATTTAATCGCCTCTTCCGTGCCAGATTCTTTTTCTGCGGATACTGCTTTTTTTTGATATTCGGTATTCTGCTGATGGGAACGATTCTGGGCGCGTGGTTGATTGGAATGGCATTCGCAATGCATTTCGGATCAATCGCTGACGCTGTTTTCACCGCGAAGTCAACAATGATTGAAAGACTCGGGGCAGGAAGCCTGCTCGGACTCTGTCTCTTCCTCTTGCTCTACCTGCCTGTGGGATGGAGCATCTCGCGATTTGTTCGCCCGCAAATTCTGGTAAATAATATCGGTTCTTTCCAGGCCGGAGATATTGTGTGGATCTGGCAGGATGCAGAACCCGTCCCGGGAGAATATCTTCACTATGTGAATTCGAGTGCCTTGATTAATAATTCAATTCCTCAGTACCGGACTAATGGCTCCGGTGTGAGCCTGGTCCTGGCAGGACCGGGGCAGGTTGTCAGCATCGAAAATGGAATATTATTGATCGATGGTAAGTCCTGCCCCGTTTCAATAGACGCTCAATTTACCAGGGACCAGAAGATAACCTTCAAAGTTCCGGTGAATTCCTGGTTTATTGATCCGACGGGACGCATTCCCGTCCCGAATGCTTTGATTACTGAGCAGAACATTCAGCAGGTGTGCCTGATCCAATCGGTAAATATTCGTGGCCAGGTGATCTACCGTTCCTATCCGTTTTCCCGGATTACATTCTTTTGAATATCCGTTCGTGAAAGGTTTGACCGTGCGTTTCGATAAATTGGAATTTGGGCCTGCTCCAGAAGATTCTGGGAATGAAGCTCCGTTACCTGTTGAGAAAGACTTTTCCTACTGGTTCCGGGAAGCGGATACGAATCGCCGGATCGGCCAATATGAAAACGCGTTACGCTATTATTCCCGTGCGTTAGAAGAAGATAAAGCACAAGTCCTGGCCTGGGTCGGACAGGTCCAGATGCTGGTATTACTCTCTGAGTACCCGCAAGCCAGGTTGTGGAGTCAGAAAGCGCTCGAGCTGTTCCCCAATAATCCGGACCTGTTATCGGCCCAGTCTCAAGCGGAGTGCCGACTGGGTAATATCAGTACGGCACTTAAACTGAGCGATGCCGCATTGCTTCAGAGAGGCGAATCTGCCTATCAATGGCAAGTACGCGCAGAACTCTCGGTCGCCACAAAGAAAACTGGTGATATCCCGAGTTTTGACAAGGCGGAACTCGCCAACCGAGACTGGCTGGTTTCTCTCGAATCTTCCATCATTTATCTGTTTTATGATTGCTACAGTAAAGCGCAGCAGCGTGCCAGAGTCGCAGTGGAAAAAGCACCTGATGCCTGTTATTGCTGGTATATCATGGGAGTCTGTGGACAGAAACTCGGATTCATTGAATCCGCTCAAAGGAATTACTCTCGTTGTCTGGAATTGTCTCCGCACCACAGAGAAGCGGAACAGCGATTGTTTGAGATTAATCAGAGCGGCTGGAGTGTAGGTCGACTTCTCAGGCGCATGATTGGCAGGAAATAGAAAAGCCGGATATCGATAATAACGAAGTGCCACATCAGGTACAGTAACCTTGGGGGCTGTATCAGCGGGCATATTTAATGATTCAAATATGCTGGGATAATTAAAATGAGCTGGACGCTGGAAAAGATTCTGAAAGGTGCTCGATCATTTAAGGCAAGCGATATCCATCTGGTACGCGGGTTGTCTCCCTCTCTGCGGATACATGGTGAAATCCGCCCGTTTGATGGTCCCCCTCTACTCAAAGAGGATCTGATTAATCTGTATCAATCTGTTCTGAATGAGAAGCAGAAGAAATTCTTCGAGGAGAACTGGCAGGTTTGTTTTTCTGATTATACGGAAGGAGTTGGACGATACCGGGTGAGCGTGTATTATCACTCGGGGATCCCGGAATTCTCGATTCGCTTATGTGAATCCAGTGTCAGAAGTAAGGAAGAATTAAGACTTCCTCCCGTGATTGACGAGTTGACACGCCTGCCAGGTGGATTAATCCTGGTCACTGGTCCTACCGGTATGGGAAAAACGACAACGCTCAATTACATGATCCATTCAATCAACCAGCAACGTCGTGCCAAGATCGTCACGATTGAAGATCCGGTTGAATTCACGCACGATAATATCCGCAGCATCGTAATTCAGCAGGAGATCTTAGGAGATGTGTTGAACTTCCAAAGTGCACTAAGACATGTATTACGCCAGGACCCGGACGTCATTGTGATCGGTGAAATGCGGGATTTGGAAACAATTGAAACAGCGCTGATTGCTGCAGAAACCGGACACCTGGTGATTGCCACGCTACATACACCTGACTCAATTCAAACGATCCAGAGAATCTACAGTGTCTTTCCCGCCGAACAGCAAAACTCCATTTCAGTTCAATTAGCCAATAGCATCCAGGCGATCATATCGCAAAAGTTACTGCCGCATGCCACAGGCACAGATCGTTTGCTGGCTTGTGAAATTTGTATTGCCACTCCTGCCATCCGAAATCATATTCGGGAAAAGCAGGCACATCAAATTTACAGCGAAATGCAAACAGGCCGCAAACATCAAATGAAAACGATGGATCAGATTTTGATGGAACTCTACCAGGCCGGCGAAATCACTTATGACGTCGCGATCTCCAATGCGCGCGAACCAAAGGCGATTTTGTCATCGACGAACAAATCTGATGCCGGTTGAACCAACCAGGATCAATATCCTGTCAAATCCCAAGATCGTGAAGGAGGTTTGACGAGTTGATGAAAATGGGACTTCAGGGCATGTTCTTGCCAGGCAGCGTGGGGATACCGCACTGATGTCTGCCGATCGGCAACCCTGATTGCAGCGATAAAGAAACCGGCCACCGGAACCGCTGATTTGCTGTCAGGTACACGCCAGCGACATCACCAGGGAAGAGCCTTACTTCTCGCTCGTCAGTTCAAACGTGAACTCATTCTCGCCGGACTGGATTTCTTCCTCCAGCTCCGTTTTCGTGTTGTACCGGGCGGGGACGTATTGCTCCAGAATCGGAATTTTTTCTCCAGGATTGGATTCATCAAATTTTCCCGGCACTTCACGTCTGGCAGTGATTTGTATCTGTTTTGATCCCGGGGTGACTTCCAGACTGAACTGGCCGTTTTGAATTTTCCCGCCCGCGCCAGAAGCGACACCCGCTGGATCGCGAAAGACAATCCGGCCATCTTCCAGCGGTTTTCCATCCAAGGTGACAGTTCCCGAAACCTGCGGCAATCCCGTGCCCGAGCTCAGCATTCCACAGCCCAGGCCTGGCAGGCACAAACAACTAACCAGAAAACCCAACAGCAATGTTCTAGGTAACATTCTCATCCTTCTTACTCAGCAGGGTTCATCCTTATCTCCGTCCCTGTAAGGCCGGAGCGAAGGAACTGCTTTCATCGGTGGTTTATAGTGAATGGTCTTTGCCTCACCAGGCACGAACAGAAATTGCATCGCAGCCCGTCCGGAAGCTGATGCGCCAGAGATTCTAGAATTCTCCAATGACTTCGCCACCTTCGCGAGTGCTTAACGCCTGCCAGGTCGGCATATGGATACTGTCTGAGACAAATCGAACGGCTCCGTCACCCATGAGAACCATGACCCCACCGGTGTGATAACTGCGGGCGTAATTGTAAGCCGGTTGACTACTCCCTTGCGGTTCACAGGGAGCTTGCAGATTATCTTCTGTTTTGCAGGCATAAATCTGATCTGGTACCGTAGTGTTGGGGCGTTCCCGCGTTGTGAAACCGAATTCACCATGAGCGCCACCATTCCAGTAAGATCCCGGTTCACCAAACGCGGATGCGACGGCTCCCGAGCGGGCAATCACTTCGCCCATTAACATCGTGTTGGAAGTCCCGTCCACAACATCACGCATTCGCGTACTCGAACAATGCCAGAACATTCCCAGTAAATTGGATCCCTTGATCTGCCCCGTCCCCGTACTGACCACATAATTCCCGACGAACCCTCGATTAATGACCGGTCCACCTGGATTCGAAGGGCACATGGCTGTGGCCACGGGAGTAGACGCGATGCTGAGTGGTGTCTGATGCGTATAGGTATTGTTGGTTCCCATATATCCGCCACTGGCCTGGTGATCTTTATGGTGAGTCCAGTAAGCGTTGTATAATGTCGCTTGTTCGAGTTGCGGCAGCAGATTGTGGAAGAAAGTATCCCGGCGCGTTATTTCCGCGGCACCTGTTCCACCGACTTCTCGATACCCATAGGGGAAGACGCTATGAGCATCGTGATAGTTATGCAGCGCTATCCCGAATTGCTTCATATTGTTTCTGCAAGAACTCCGCCGGGCTGCCTCACGGGCCTGCTGGACCGCCGGGAGCAGTAACGCAATCAGAATGGCAATGATCGCTATGACCACCAGTAATTCAATCAGTGTGAATCCCCGTTTCCCGGCGAGAGGCGGATGATGAACTTCAGCACGCATAAAAAACTCCTAAAGCTGGAAGAAGACAAGCGGTATATAATGGTTAATTAGCACATTTATCCAGTGTTGCCATTTTATACCAAACTTAATGCCAGGGCAACATACTAAACAACCTTGCTTATTTCTCACACAAGCAATAACTCTGAAAAAGAGCACATTTCAGCAATACTCTGTAAGATGGACACTCAGTGTAAAGTTCCCCAGAACAAGGGGGCCTTTCACAATGGGAAAACACTTCAAAGTACCCGAAGCTGCCGCGTGTCGGTCTGAAGCCTGATAAATGTCTGACGATTGGGGCACCTGTCTGCAGCGCTAAAGAAACCAGCCATACAACCGCTAACTTGCTATCAGGTAACCATTTGCTACACTGGGGATTCGTGTACACTCCATTGGTTCCTCAACTGGCTCTCCGATGAATGATTTGTAGATGCTGTAGCAGAGACGGCCCATGTATAAGATCGATAAAGCAACCAACCGAATTATTGAAGTTGACTCTCCCAAATTCTCAGAACTTGGTTTTACCGAACGGCACCATCTGCAGGAGTGGCTGGCCCACACGCCCGCTGCCCTGGGAGAAGAGTTGCTGATCATCCAGAAAGAGTTCGACGGCTTCGATGACACCAAAGAGCGTCTGGACCTGTTAGCGCTCGATAAAGACGGCAACCTGGTCATCATCGAAAACAAACTCGACGACTCCGGCCGCGACGTGGTCTGGCAGGCCCTCAAATATGCCAGTTACTGTTCCACATTCACCAAAGAACAGATCATAAAGTCCTACCAGGAATTCCTGAACAAGAGCGGCCGCAGCGATGAAGACGCCGCCTCAAATGTCATCGAATTTCTGGAATTCTCCGATCTCGAAGAAGTCGTCCTCAACAGCACGAATACACAGCGTTTGATGTTTGTCGCCGCCAACTTCCGAAAAGAAGTCACAAGTACGGCACTCTGGCTGCTGGGTAACGGAATCTCGCTGCAGTGCATCAAAGTTACTCCTTATCGCCACGAGACGGACCTGTATCTCAATGTCGAGCAGATCATTCCCACGCCAGAAGCGGAAGAGTTGATGATCAGCATCAACGCGAAAGCCAAGGAGGAAAAAGAGACGGTGGGTAAGCAGCACAGCCGCTATCGGGTTCGTCTCCAATACTGGGAGCAGGCCGTCATTGCCTTTCACAAAAGCGATTGCCACCTGTTTGAAAATATCAGCCCCAGTAAAGACCAGTGGATCAGTGCCGGGTCAGGTGTCAGTGGTTGCACCTTTACCCTCATCTTTGGAAAATCGGAATCACGCGTCGAAGTCATTATGGGACGTTCTGATTTGAAAGAAAACAAGTTGATCTTTGATGCGTTAGCCTCGCAAAAAGTAATCCTGGAAGAGAAGTTCGGGCATCCGTTAATCTGGTATCGCAATGATGATAAAAAAGTATCGCGTATCCAGTATCCTCTAGATATTGATGGCTACGACAAAGAAAACTGGCCGACACTGATCGACTGGATGGTCAAGCACATGACCCGACTGGAAAAAACCTTCAAACAGCCCCTGCTCGAAGCCGCTGAACAGATGAAGAAAACCCTGCAGGAACCAGTCAACACCGTCTGATAAACGGTCCGTCGAGACATTCGTGTCATTTCGAACCCTTCGAGAACACAAAAACCGGGTGGCAGGGTGGCTTGCCGACAGTGAATACAGAACCCCGGACAGACATCTGAAAACCGCATTGATCATCAGCACCAGGGAACCATAATGGCGAAGAAAAAAGCAGCCCCCCAAAAGAGTGACAAAGGGTTTGAGGAGTCCCTCTGGGATTCCGCGAATCGGCTGCGGGGCAGTGTGGAATCTTCCGAATATAAACACGTCGTTCTCAGTCTGATCTTCCTCAAGTTCGTCTCCGACAAATTCGAGGAACGCCGCGCGGAACTCATCGACGAAGGCAAAGGCGACTTCACCGACCAGGTCGCGTTCTACACGATGAAAAACGTCTTCTACCTGCCGGAGAAATCCCGCTGGAGCTATATCCAGCAGCAGGCCAAGCAGGGGGATATCGCTCTCAAGATCGACACCGCGCTGACCCAGGTCGAAAAGAACAACGTCTCGCTCAAAGGGGCACTGCCGGACAACTACTTCTCACGTCTGGGGCTCGACAGCAGCAAGCTGGCCGCGCTGATCGACGCCATCAACAAGATCGACACCGTCAAAGACAAAGAGCAGGACGTCGTC
>TARA_R100001132_G_scaffold27581_1_pt1 | contig 29759 bp, 35 predicted proteins | sample TARA_R100001132 | Tara Oceans TARA_R100001132 (sample SAMEA2621247) | marine metagenome | biome: marine biome (ENVO:00000447); feature: mesopelagic zone (ENVO:00000213); material: "saline water (ENVO:00002010), including plankton (ENVO:xxxxxxxx)" | depth 800 m | reverse complement strand
TAGGTAAAATCAGACCTGTATGGCAAAAGAAGATCATATTGAATTCGAAGGCACTGTCATTGACACCATGCCTAATACTACTTTCCGTGTCGAACTGGAAAATGGTCATGTTGTGACAGCACATATTTCGGGGAAAATGCGTAAAAACTATATCCGCATTCTTACCGGAGACAAGGTGACTGTTCAGCTGACTCCCTACGATTTAAGCAAAGGCCGCATCGTCTATCGCGCCCGTTAATCGCTTAAGCTATCAATTCTCTTTACTAGTTTTGTTGTTCAATTACGTTTTAATGCTGTCGCCAGGCAGCAGCAATTGCCAAAACTAACATTCCCACAAAGGCCAGCAGCGTCCACGCAGGTATACTGAGGTTCAGGAATGTCCATGACACTTCCGCGCATTCTCCTGAGCCTCTTAACACTAAAGACAATGCGTCGGACAAGGGAAAGTTTTCCATAATAAAGCCCATTCCCGGGCCACAGCTTGGTACCTGATCGGCAGGCAGGTTTTGTAACCAGACATGTCGCGCAGAAATTGCCGCCCCCAGTATCGCCGAGAAACTAATTAGCCCTGCATAAACTTTAATCCCTTTTTTTGCCGGATTATGGATTGCTGCTACCAGAAAAAATATCCCCGTTATTAACACCATGACACGTTGCAGAATACATAATGGGCAAGGTTCTAATTCAAGTACATGCTGCATATAAACAGATGCCAGCAATAAACTCAGACAAAATAAAAACCCGCCAAACAAAAGCTTGCGTGCAGTGCTCAAAACGGTTTCCTCCGTTGGATTAATTTGTGCTAAGTTAACTTAAAAACCGCAGCAGATAAAGGGTTAAGTCATGTCAGATAATAACTTCGAAGAAAAGTTCACAGCGGCCTATGACAAAATGATGGAACGCATTCATCATTTTTTTGATGATGCCGAAAAAAATGCAGTTCCCACTCTCAAACAACGTATTGAGCTGGCGAAGCTAAGAGCCATTGAGCTGCGGGAAATAACGGCAGAAGAAGCCGATAAAATTGCTTATTATGTCGAGCGTGATTTGCAGGATGCCGCGAATTATCTGGAAACCACAGGGAAAGAATTTTCCACCTGGTTCAATTTTGATTTACAACTGGTTGAAGACCGGCTTTATGAATTATTTGCCTCTGTTGCCGACCGGACCCGGCTTGAACTTGGTCAATTAGCGAATCAGGCGCAGATGGCTCAGCAATATCACACCGGCGAAATTACCGGCATAGGCTCTCTGGTTTGCGATTCCTGTGGTTCAGAAATGCATTTTAAAAAAACCGGACGCATTCCACCGTGCCCAAAATGTCACCATACTGAATTCAAGCGCCATTCAAAATAAGTTTTAGACAAACTCTTCCGGCCAATAGAAGGCACCTTCGGCAATCAGTTCACAACAGACATCGGCTAATACAGGATATTTGCGTAAACACTGCCAGTCCTGATGATTAAGCTGGGCTTTAGTGGTGAACCAAGAGAGATGTTCTGCAGCGGCAAGTTCAACGCAATAGGCTTCCCCGGCTACAAATAAATACGCCTTGGCAGAGTCTTTATGCCAGGCAAAGCGAATATACACATTGCGTTGTAAATATTCGCCGTTATTAAATCGTTTCTCCAACTCATCGAGCTTAGGTTTATCGGTGATAAATTCGTCGGCCAAAACCTCTAAAGTTGATTTTGTCTCGGTGACCAGCCGCCCAACAGCTAATGACATCAACCCGGTATTTTCATTTATGGTGTCCAGCAATAATTTCTGAAACCGCTGTATTGCGTTAGCATCAATCTCCGTTGCTGAAAACGTTACGTTTATATCAGCATCGGCGTAGAGTCGCTCGGCAATATCCTGCTCCTGCAGTGTGTGACTGAAAGCATCAAGCAACTGTAACTGCGATGGGGCTCTAAAACCTACCGAAAACGTCAAACATGGATTTAATGCCACACCATGATGCGCATAATGAGGCGGTAAATAAAGCATATCACCCGGTTGCAAATCCCATTGTTGTTCCGCTGAAAACTGCTGCAAAATACGCATATCAGTATCATCTCTGAATATGGCGTTATCTAACGGTTTACCGCTGATTTGCCAGCGTCGCGTCCCCTGTGCCTGTAACAAAAAAACATCATAACTATCGGTATGCGGTCCAACGGATCCCCCTTCCGGTGCATAACTGATCATCACATCATCGTGGCGCCAGTCTGCCAGAAAGTCAAAAGCCGCCAGCAGATTCTGTAACGGTGGATAATGCTTATCCATATCCTGAACCAGCAAAGTCCAGTGCGTTTCGGGTAATGCAGCAAAATCGCTTTCATCGAAAGGGCCATGTTTTAACTGCCAGGGCTTTTCCCCAAACTCCTGAATCAAACGTGACTCAATATCCTCGTCGCCAGCAAAGCTCGCCAAATCATCGGGGGTCAGCTCGCTCACAGGCAGAGGAAAAGCCTGACGAATGACGAATGGTTTTTTTTGCCAGTACTCAGCCAGAAACTGCTGCTGGCTTAAACCGGTATTAAAAAACGCCGTCATAGTTTTCCTGCATGAAACTGTAATTGGGGATAGAGTCTGGGGCCTTCGTTGTAAATAACAATACGGCTAACCGAGGCATAAGGAACCTGGATGCGAAACATGGCTTCCAGAGGCATCGCCAGGACCTGAGTAAGAATCATACGAATAACACCTGAATGGGCAACCAGCAGAATATGTTTGTCAGCATGCTGTTCCAGCAAGGTTTGCCAGGCCTGTTGAATGCGCCGTTGAAAATCGAGCAATGGTTCTGCATTGGCAGGTGTATTACGGATGGGATCTTCATAGAAAGCATAAAATGCCGCTTTATCCTGTTGTTCCAGTTCACTGGCCGTTTTGCCTTCCCAGTCACCAAAACCTATTTCGGTAAATTGTGTATCCAGTTGTAGTGGAATGGCATGCTTAACTTCAAGCTCTTTGGCAAAATCCGCACAACGACTCAATGTCGAACTGACAATTTGCTGCCAGGGTGGATTATCCATGGTGGCAGATCGCATTTGCTGCCAGCCCAACTCACTTAACGGATCATCCAGTTGACCACGATATCGTTTACCGCCCTGGGGTTCACCATGACGTATCAAATCAATCAAAAAAGCCATAATGTTCAGATAATTATTTCAACGTTAAGAATGACGCTATCCACGGAGGTAACCTGAACACGGGTACCTGTCGGGCAATCGGGACCGTGTACCTTCCAGGTCGAATCATCGAGAATGACTTTCCCTTGTCCATTCACAATAGGATGGGTCAGGGTAATAATACGACCGACATGTTGTTCACCACGGCGATTTAACAACGGCTCATCTGTTTTAATCGGATGTTTTACGTAATACCTGCGCCAAAGCACGATGCTGAGCACTGATAACACGGCAAACATCAGCCATTGAAACTGCCATGGAATCTCGGGAAACAGCAGTAATACCAAGCCGGTGATAAACGCCGCAATTCCCATCCATAAAGCAAAAAAACTGGGCAGAATCACTTCCAGTGTAATCAGTACTACAGCCAATACCCACCAATGCCAGAAGTCTACGATAATCGGCATATTACTTCTCTTTACTGATGAAGGCTTCCTTGGCAAGCTCGGTTATACCTGCCAATGACCCTATTACACTGCTCGCTTCCAGTGGCATCATGATGATCTTATGATTATTTGCACTGGCCATATCTTTAAGTGCTTCAATATATTTTTGGGCGACAAAATAATTCACTGCCTGCAAGTCACCTTTGGCAATGGCTTCTGACACCATTGCTGTCGCTTTGGCCTCCGCCTCCGCCAAACGTTCACGCGCCTCCGCATCACGAAAAGCGGCTTCACGGCGCCCTTCAGCATCTAATACCGCGGCTTGCTTTTCCCCTTCTGCGCGCAGAATTTCAGACTGACGATGTCCTTCAGCTTCCAGAATATTGGCGCGCTTAATCCGCTCAGCTTTCATCTGCCGGCCCATAGCTTCAATCAGATCAGCCGGTGGCTCAATATCCTTGATTTCAATACGGGTAACCTTAATTCCCCACGGCGTTGTTGCATCATCCACTACAGTTAATAATCGAGTGTTGATTTCATCGCGTTTGGAGAGCAGTTCATCCAGATCCATTGACCCCATCACTGTCCGCACATTGGTCATGGTTAAGTTCAGAATCGCATTATCCAGTCCACTGACTTCATAAGCCGCTTTTGCGGCATGAATGACCTGATAAAACACCACACCATCAACACGCACCATCGCATTATCCTTGGTGATAATACCCTGAGAAGGTACATCCAGTACCTGTTCCATCATATTGATACGTGCACCCACCTTATCAATCACCGGCACAATCAGATTCAAACCGGGACGTAAGGTTCGGGTATAGCGGCCAAACCGTTCAACCGTAAATTCCCAACCCTGATCAACTGACTTTACGCCCATTAAAATCAGGACGACGGCGAGTACCAGCACGACGATGACAAATAGCGAAAAACCTTCCATTGAGTTTGCTCCATTGTGATTTTTGATGTTCACTGGATGATACCAGCAATGCAGAATATCAGGGGCTATTGATTGTTCATAGCCACCTAGATCTTGGACTTTTTCAGGTTGGCGTTAGACAATAGTCATATTCGTCATTCGGGATCACTTTTCTATGAAATTTATGGGCCTTATTCGCAGCATATTACTTGTCGCTTTAATGAGTTTTGGTGTCGTCGCACAGGCTCAGCAGTGGTATCACGTTGAACTGATTGTATTTGAAGTGCTCAATCCCTCCGACAATGAGCAGTCACCAGTATTTACTCTGCAGGATCCTGCACCATTAAGTGTTGGCATGACGAATAAAGCCATTCAACCGGCTGGAAATAAAAATCTGGGTAATATTGCACAACGTCTTCGCAATTCAGCAGGTTATCGGGTGGTGAGTCATCAATCCTGGCAACAAGCGGTAGGCAACCGTAATCGTGCCCAGGCAGTAGCGATAGAATCTGATCGGGTAAAAGGACAAGTACGTTTCCATATCGCCACCTACCTGCATGCAAATCTGGACTTATGGCTGCAGGATGGTGTCAGATCAGTTGAGAGTGACTCATTCCATACTTTGCATCAACCTCGTTTAGTGGAACTGCGCCGTATTCGCAGTAAACAGGTGCATTATTTTGACCACCCACGGTTTGGGGCGATTTTACAGCTAATTCCAGTATCGACACCGGATCAGGTGTTATCTAATATGACTGGGCCAGAAACCTACTCTCTGCCCTCTGAAGGTGAAGCTACAACAGCGGAATAACACCTTTTAACAGTCGATGTACCTGTACCATAGACTCTTCCATGGTTTCCAGGATTGCTTCAATGGTCAATGGGTGTGAGCTTAAGCCTGCGGCGTGATTTGCCACCACCGCTATGCTGGCATAAGCAATATTCAGCTCTCGCGCCAACACCGCTTCAGGCATGGCCGTCATGCCCACCATATCGGCGCCATCTTTTTTAAATCGGCCAATCTCGGCAGCAGTTTCCAATCTTGGCCCCTGTGTGACCGCATAGCTGCCACCATCGATCACTGACATTTCTTCACTATTGGCAGCCAACTGTATTTGCTGACGCAGTGTTTCATCAAATGGATAGGTGAAATCTATGTGTTTATCTGCCGCAAAATCCTCGCTGGCAAAACTGGACTCCCTGCCCCAGCTGTAATCTATCAGTTGATCCGGTAAGGCAATTACACCCGGTTTGTATTCTTCTGTAATGCCGCCCACTGAAGCAACAGCGAGAATCTGTTCAACACCTAATTGATGCATCGCCCAGATATTCGCCCGATAATTAATCAAATGTGGCGGAATCGTATGGTGTTCTCCATGCCGGGGCAGAAAAGCGACCTCTTTACCCGCAAAAGTACCCACCATTAACGGTGCCGAAGGTTCGCCAAAAGGGGTCGCCCGCTGCATTTGCTCTTGCAGAATCAACCCATCCAGCTGAGATAATCCGCTGCCACCAATCAATCCGATCATGATGCACTCTCCTTAACCGCATAAATACCGGGCGCATTGCGCAGATAGCCTTTGTAATCCATGCCAAACCCAAATACATAGCGATCGGGGATCTGTAAGCCGATATACTCCGGTTGGATGCCATATTTATCAGCATGTTGTTTATCTGCCAACACCACCGCTTTCACCGATATAGCACCACTTTGCTGACAAAATTTACGTAAGGCGGCTAATGTAATGCCTTCGTCGTAAATATCATCGACCAGCAATACATGGCGGCCACTCAGTTCAATGTTTGGTTTTGCTCGCCAGTTCAACTCACCCCCGACTGTTTTATCGCCATAGCGGGTGGCATGTATGTAATCGGTTTCCAGATTAAATTGCAGCTTCGGCAATAGATGTCCCATGGTCATCACAGCACCATTCATCACACAGAGTAATACTGGATTTTTATCAATATAATCCTGATTCAGCCTGGAAGCCAATTGCTCAAGACGTTTATCGATAACCTGCAAAGTAAATAAACACTCTGCTTGCTGCATAATCTGATTCATGCGCTTTACCTAATCTGTATCAACATCAGGCAGTATAATAGGCTGATTTGATTACGGGAAAGCCAAAATGGCTCGTTTTTGGCCGATTCTGGTGTTTATTGCAGTATTTGTTTTTGTCTGGTTGCAGCCTGAAAAACCGCAGCCAGTAAGTAATGTGCCTGCCATATCCAGTCCGCAGCGGATCATCAGCCTGGCCCCCAGTATTACCGAAACCCTGTTTGCCATTGATGCGGGAGACCGGGTGATTGCAGTAACCGACTACTGCCAATATCCCGCCAAAGTAAAAAATCTCCCCAAAGTGGGCGGCTATCTTGATCCAAACCTGGAACAGATTGTTCGTTTACAAACGGATATGGTCATCCTGCTGAAGCGTCAGCATGCGCTGAAAAAGCAACTGCAACAGTTAGGTATTCAAACGTTAAGCATTGACAATTCAAGCCTGGCCGGTATTCGTAACAGCATCCGCGATATTGCTGCCGCATTGGATAAATCGGCTAAGGCTGAAATTTTGCTCAATGATTTTGACCGGCGTCTTGAATCCATTCAGCAAAAAGTTGCGGGGCATCCGCAACCCAACGTGCTACTGGCCATTGCCCACAGTTCAAACACTCATTATCTGGATAAAGTGTATATCGCTGGACAACAGGATTTTTACAATGACTTATTGTCATTTACCGGTGCGAAAAACGTCTATCAAGGCAAACAGCTAAGAGTGCCAGCCTTGTCTACAGAAGGTCTGTTAAGGCTGAATCCGCAAATCATTGTCGATATTTTTCCGGATGCTGGGGTGTATTCCCCCGATATCAGTGAACTGCGCCAGCAATGGCAGCGCCTGGACCAAATTGACGCTGTCCGGAACAATCAATTGCATATTATTCAGGCCGATTATGCGGTGATTCCCGGGCCCAGAATCATTCAACTGGCTGAACAGCTGGCACGGATATTTCATCCACAGCTTGATTGGGACTCGCATGATTAACAGTCAAAAGATATCGGTAAAGATTGGCGATAAAACGCTGATTGAAAGTATCAGCTTTGATATCACGCAAGGCGATTATCTTTGTATTGTGGGCCCTAACGGCTCAGGAAAAAGTACTTTGTTAAAAACCCTGATTGGGATCATGCCAATCCACAGTGGCACAATCACAATTGATAGTCAGACAGTCAGCCAATTCAGCCATAAACAGTTAGCTCAGCGGGTCAGCTATGTACCACAAACCGGCGGCAGTCATCTGACCTTCACTGTTGAAGAGTTTGTCCGAATGGCAAGATACAGCCATCACCATGTATTTTCAGAATGGCAAACCCATGACCATGACATGGTGGAGAATGCCCTTGATATCACCGAATGCCGGCCATTCCGCCATCGCAAAATGTCGACCCTGAGTGGTGGTGAATGCCAGCGGGTCATGATTGCGGCGGCATTGGCACAGGATACGCCCATCATGTTACTGGATGAGCCCACAGCCTTTCTGGATCCGCATCATCAAGTGGCTGTACATCAATTGATCAGCAAACTGAATCAGCAGCATCACAAGACCATTATTGAAGTGACACATGACATTAATCATGCCGCACACCATGCCAGGCATGTTTTGGCATTACTGGGTGGAAAAGGCCTCTGGCATGGTAAGGCAGAAGACTTTCTGGATGCAGCCCGTCTGAAATTACTTTATCAACAGGACTTCTTATTTGTTCAGCATCCGCAGCATAACCGGCTGATTGCTTTGGCGGATGAATCATGAGTATACGGCTTAAACTGATTTTATTAACGCTGTTCACCGCTCTGGTCATGCTGGCCAGCCCCTGGCTGGACTTTTCAGAAGCTGGCTCCGCAGAGATTCAGCAAATGATCATTTATGAACTGCGTATTCCACGGATGTTATTTGGGTTTATCGCCGGCAGTGGTCTGGCGCTTTGTGGCATGGTGTTTCAGGCAATGTTTCGTAATCCTCTGGCCACACCCTTTACCTTGGGCGTCGCCAGTGGTGCATCGCTGGGCGCAGCAATCAGTGTCTATGCTGGCATCAGTTTTACGATATTAGGTTTAACGGCTACCAGCCTCAGTGCATTTGCCGGCGCGTTACTCGCGATAAGTTTTGTCTACAGTATCAGCCGTTTTCGCTTCGGTTTTTCCGGCGAAACCTTATTGTTAACCGGCGTTGCTATCAGTTTTTTCTTTTCCAGCCTGATTCTGTTTATTCAATATCTCAGCAATGTCGCCGATTCATTTCAAATTATTCGCTGGTTAATGGGCAGTTTAACGGTGGTGGGGTATCAGGAACTGAGACAACTATTGCCTTTTGTCGGCCTGACGGCAATAGTGATTATTTATCTGAGCCGCGAATTGAATCTGCTGATGGCCGGCGATGAAATCGCCTCCAGTCGAGGTGTTTCGGTGAAATATGTCCGTTACGCTTTATTTTTTGTTACCTCATTGTGCGTGGGCGCTATCGTGGCCTTATGTGGTCCTATTGGCTTTGTTGGTATGATGGTGCCACATATCTGCAGATTGATAATCGGTGAAGATCACCGTTATCTGATACCGGCAACTTTATTGTTTGGCGGCAGTTTTCTGGTGATTTGCGATACCCTCGCCAGATTAATCATTGCCCCTGCAGAATTGCCCGTTGGCGTTATTACCACGTTACTTGGCGGGCCGTTTTTCTTATGGTTGCTAATGCGCTATAAATCGCGGCATTAATACACATAATGCATAGCTTAAGGGTTGAGGCGCACCTTATGCTGAAACAACTACTTTTCGTTCACAAAATATCACTGCTTCTAATAAATATGGCACTGACGCAATTCGGCAAAAATCTTTTAAAAGAAATGGGATCCCGGGTTGTATAGCCATTAACCAAAACGGTGATGGCAATGAAAGAGCAACAGCAGCTAACCCTCGGCAATTTCCTGCATTAACATTTGTGCCTGTTCATAAAAGAGCTGCATCTGTTTTTTATATTGCTCGCTGAATTGTTGATGATGCAGTTGCATTTTATGGTGCAGCTTACGCAATTTATCGTGAAATGCCCGTTGCTTTTCCAGATCAATATAACTGTCACAGCTAGTCATGCACTGAGGGTCAAGTCCGCATTCATAACGGTTTATGGTTTCTTCATGTTGCATGATTAATTCAATATGTTGATCCAGTTTGGCGGTATGTTCAGGTAAACTTCGTTCCAGTTTATGCAGAACAGCGATTAGTCTTTGAGTATGATGGGTCCATGAATCGGCATCGGCCAACCAGCGAAGATGATCAGCGCGCCACTGTTCACTTTCTTGTTTGAGTTGTTGCAATTCATCCATTTCACACCTCAATGGGTTGATTGGTAAAATTATTTACTGCTTGCTAAGGCTTGCTGTCAAGTCAGCATACACGGCCTGACAATTTCCCTGTAAAATGTAGGGTCTATTTACTCGTTACGGAATACCAACTATGGCTCAAACTGTGGTCTGCGCACTCTATGAATTTGTGACATTAGAGGATTATCCTGCGCTCAAGCCATCGTTACTCAAATTCATGCTGGATCATGAGGTGCGCGGCACCCTATTGCTGGCACAGGAGGGTATCAATGGCACTGTCGCCGGCTCGCGAAAAGCGATTGATGCCTTACTGGATTATCTGCGGGCCGATTCCAGACTTAAAGATCTGAGTTACAAAGAGTCGTATACCGATACGCCACCATTTTTGCGCAGTCGGGTAAAATTAAAACGTGAAATCGTCACCATGGGTGTGGAAGGCATTGATCCGAAACAGTCGGTAGGCACCTATATCAAACCCAAAGAATGGAATCAGTTGATCAGCGATCCGGACGTCCTGCTGGTCGATACACGTAATGACTATGAAGTGCAGGTCGGTACCTTTAAAAATGCGGTAAACCCGCACACTGAAAGCTTCCGCGAGTTTCCGGAATATGTAAAACAGCATCTGGATCCGCAAAAACATAAAAAAGTTGCGATGTTCTGCACGGGTGGTATTCGTTGTGAGAAATCCACTGCCTATTTGAAAGAACAGGGTTTTGAAGAGGTCTATCATCTTGAAGGTGGCATCCTCAAATATCTGGAAGATGTGCCTGAACAGGAATCACTTTGGGAAGGTGAATGTTTTGTGTTTGATGAACGCGTTACCGTCAATCATAGTCTTGAAAAAGGCGAATACGATCAATGCCATGCCTGTCGGCTACCGATCACTGAAGAAGACAAACTAAGTGAAAAATACCAGCGCGGTGTGTCCTGCCCGCATTGCTTTGATAAAACCACTGCCGATCAGAAAGCCCGCTATGCCGAGCGTGAGAAACAGATACAGCTGGCATTAAAACGCGGGGAAGCACATATCGGTATGGAATCTAACGAAGCTGCCGAACAGCACCGACTGGAAAAAGCCAGACGAAAAGAACAGGATAGGCTTGCTGCCCTACAAAAACATCATCGATGAGATTAATCACCAGCCTACTGCTCTATGTTCTGATCGTTCCACTTAGCGTTGCTCAAAACCAAAGCGGACAAGCAGCGATTGCTTCGGCTCACCCGCTGGCAACTGAAGCCGGATTTGAAATTCTGCAACAAGGGGGGAACGCCTTTGATGCCGCCGTTGCTGTCAGTGCTGCTCTAGCGGTAGTGGAACCCGCCGGTTCAGGTCTCGGTGGTGGCGGTTTCTGGTTATTACATCGGGATGCTGACCAGCATCAGATCATGCTCGACAGTCGTGAAACCGCTCCTGCCAATGCCCATCGAGATATGTATCTGGATGACAATGGTGAAGTGGTACGCGACTTATCTTTAAACGGACCATTGGCTGCGGCCATACCCGGCACCCCAGCCGCTCTGGATTATTTAACTCAACATTATGGCAAGTTGCCGTTATCGATAACTTTAGCCCCGGCTATTCGTTATGCCAGAGAAGGCTTTGCGGTTACACCACGTTATCAGCGGTATATGGGGTTTAGAAAACAGGCATTAAATGCCGAAGCTAAAACAATCTTTCTGGATGGCAATGACATTCCCGAATTAGGCACGGTAATTATTCAACAGGATTTAGCCAACACCCTCGAAGCGATTGCCGAGAAAGGGCGCGATGGTTTTTATCAGGGGGATATCGCTCAACAGATGGTCGAATCGGTGCAGGCTGCCGGTGGTATCTGGACCCAACAGGATCTGGCCAATTACCAACTGAAAATACGCCAACCAGTGCAAACACAATTTGCTGGTTACACCATCACCACAGCAGCTTTACCATCAGCAGGCGGACAATTAATCAGCTTAATGCTGAATCAGTTGAATACACTGGATTACCTGCAAGCCACCGCCCAACAAAAACGACATTGGTTGATTGAAACAATGCGCCGGGCCTATCGCGAACGCACTCTACATTTAGGCGACAGTGATTTTGTTGAGGTGCCGGATTATTTAACCGATGCCAACTACGCGGCGCAGCTGGCTGCCGATATTGATGCAGAAGCTGCCAGCAAAAGTGATGATTTACCGGATGAATTCAGTAATAAAGGTGAAGACACCAGCCATTTTTCGATAGTCGATCATTACGGAAATCGGGTTTCCGCCACCCTAAGTATTAATCTGCCTTTCGGCAGCGGCTTTGTCGCTGGCAATACTGGCGTATTACTTAATAATGAAATGGATGATTTTTCTGCCTTAATTGGCAGCCCGAATGCGTATGAGCTGGTCAGTGAATCGGCCAATGCGATCGAACCAGGCAAACGCCCCCTCTCCAGTATGACCCCCAGTTTTGTTGAGGATGATCAGCGTTTACTGGTCATCGGCACCCCGGGTGGCAGCCGGATTATTACCATGGTGATGCAAGGTATCCTGCATTTCATCGACGGTATGGACGCGATGGAAATTGTTACTGCACCTCGATTACATCATCAATATCTGCCAGACCGGATACAAATGGAAACGCCCGGTTTTAGTGAGGCGGAGCAAGATGATTTGATCCACCGGGGTCATCAACTGGATATATTAAACCGGCAATTTGGCAATATGCAGGTGATTGTTGCCGATAAAACAACCCGCAATCTCAGTGCTGCCAGTGACCCACGTGGAGAGGGGCTGGCAAAAACTGAAATCATTACGCTCGATTAAAACTGTTTGATTACAGTTTCATCTCTGAAGGCATCACGCCTTTGCGTGCCTGCACCAATGCACTCCCCTCCAGCACAATCAAGGCGATTAACGTCAATGAAATCGGTACTAAAGCAAACCAACCGAGCACTGAACGCTGAATAAATCGCATGCTCTCATCGGCTTGTGACATGAGTAAAAATGAACCAAGACCAAATATGACGGCGGCAACCAGATAAGCACCCAGCAAGTACCAACATCGTTTCCAGGCAAGTTTCCAATGGGCTTGTACCAATGCAGTCTGGTCTTGTGAGTTGTACGCTTTATAGGCTATTGAGCCAATCATCACAAGGGAACCCAGCAGCGATAATGAGAAAATTAACCACAGGTTTCGGGTGCCAAACAAAATGGCCGGAACAAAAAAATGAAATATCGCCACGTTGAACATTAGGCGCTCATGTGGCTTACTGGCTTCATGATAGATTTCAGACATAAAGTGTTCCTCTGTTTATAAAGGCAGTATTAACATGTTGCACCTGATTGACAGTCATTGCCATCTCGACTTTCGCGAATTTGATACAGACCGCGACACTATCCTGCAAAACTGCCTTCAATCCGGTATCGAAAAAATTGTCATACCCGGTGTCACTGTCAGTAGCTGGCAAAAGCAAGTTAAATTATGTCAAAGCTCGCCAATGCTTTCGCTGGTTTTGGGATGTCATCCGATGTTTATGGATGAGCATCCGGATGATGCTGTGCAACTTCTGGATGACGCTGTACAACAATACAAGCCGATAGCAATCGGAGAAATCGGCCTGGATTTTTATGTTTCAAATGTCGATATGGCTGCCCAGTTAAGTTTGTTTGATGCCCAACTGGATATTGCCGTTAAATATGCTTTGCCGGTTATCCTGCACGTGCGTAAAGCCCATGATGAGGTGTTGAAACTATTACGCCAAAAACAATTACCTGGCGGCATCGTCCATGCGTTCAGCGGCAGCGCTCAGCAAGCTGAGCAATACCGCAAACTTAATTTTCTATTAGGTATCGGCGGTGCATTAACCTACCCAAGGGCACAAAGGCTGCAACGCCTGTTTACTGAGTTGCCACTATCGCAGATTGTGCTGGAAACCGATGCTCCTGATATGCCGCTTTGTGGTCATCAGGGGGAGCGCAATTCCCCCGAAAATATTCCGGTTATCCTGGAAAAGCTCAGTCAATTGCGCGGTGAATCCATCGCTCATATTGCTGAAATCACCTCCGCGAATTGTCGTCAATTATTTAATATCTGATTAATCGTGATGATGGGTGATTTCACCTTCAGTAAACAAATAATCGCGTAATTGCTCATCCATTTTTTTATCCTTGCGACGAATCCATTCCAGCGTCATCGCAGCGTGTTCTTTCTCTTCATCGCGATTATGCTCAAGAATTTTTTTCAATTCCGCATCTTTGCAGGCATCTACCCGCTGGTTGTACCAGTCAACAGCCTCCAGCTCTTCCATCAACGATACGATGGCACGATGCATATCTTTGGTTTCATCCGATAATTCATTAAACGGCTCGTGGTAACCTTCGTTTGACATATAAAACCCTCAAGTAAAAATAAAAGAACCCAAATCAAATTAACATGTCTATTCCGACAACAACAATAACCTATATCAATACAGGACTTTCCATGACGCAAGGCAGCACTGATCGCATACTCCACTCAATTAACGCGGTGATCCTGGGTAAACAACATGCCGTCAAACTGGCCTTATCCTGCCTGATTGCCCGAGGACATTTATTGATTGAAGATTTGCCGGGGGTCGGTAAAACCACGCTGGCACATACGCTTGCCACCACATTGGGTTTACGTTTTCAGCGGGTGCAATTCACCAGCGATATGCTGCCAGCGGATATTCTCGGTGTGTCGATTTATGATCCTGAAAAACACCAATTCAGCTTTCATCGCGGACCGATTTTTACCCAGTTACTGCTGGCTGATGAAATCAATCGGGCTTCTCCGCGCACGCAAAGTGCCTTGCTGGAAGCTATGGAAGAACAGCAGGTGACTATCGAAGGCGATAGCTATCCGCTGGAAGATCCTTTCTTTGTTATCGCCACTCAGAACCCAACCCATCAGATTGGCACATTCCCATTGCCTGAGTCACAACTGGATCGTTTTCTTATGAGGATTCAGCTGGGTTACCCCGATCATCAGGCAGAAAGGGCTTTGTTAATGGGAGAAGACCGACGACAATTACTCAGACAACTCGATGCCGAAATAACCCCGCACCAATTAATCAAATTACAACAAACTGCCAGCCATATCGCCTTGAGTGAAGCGTTAATTGATTATGTGCAGGCATTGTTACGTTACACCCGACAAAGTAGCCAGTTTTATAACGGTCTGTCGCCGCGCGCAGGCTTGGGGCTAATTCAAGCCGCCAGAGCCTGGGCGATGATCAGTGGACGGGATTTTGTACTTCCTGAAGATGTGCAGGCCGTGTTTCCCAGCATTGTGCAACATCGTCTGCAAGCCCGTGAACATCTGCAATCGGCGGATTGGGCGAACGATATTCTGCAGCAGGTGGTGATCCCCTGATGTGGGCCCGACAATACTGGCAGCGCTGGCGTCAGCAGCAGCGTTATCGCGTTTATATCCTGCCCAGCCGTTATGGATTAAGCTATTCGGTGTTGATTCTGGTGATGTTGCTGGGAGCGATTAACTACAACAACAGTCTTGGTCACTTGCTATGTTTTCTGCTGGTCGGTGTCGGCCATGTAGCCATGCATCACAGTTATCGCAATGTGCGTCAACTGGATTTTCAACTTGGTCAGGCTGAACCGGTATTTTGCGAACAGAACATACCATTGCCGCTAAATCTGACCAACCAGAGTCCCCGCCCCATCCGGCAATTGGAGATAGCCTATTTGCCATCAGGTCATCGATCAGCTTGGTGGCCGTTAAAACAATTTTCTCGCTATGTTGCAGTGTATAAGGCCTCAGCCATAGCTGCTGAGCAAACCAGTCAGCATCTGATCCCCATCCCAACCACCCGGCGGGGATGGCTGGAGTTAGGACGCCTCCGACTCTCCAGCATCTATCCTATCGGCCTGTTATTCAGCTGGTTTTTTATTGAGATCAAACAACGGGTTCTGGTCTATCCCAAACCAGTCGGCAATAAATCCCTACCGCTCGCTTCGGCACTGGAAGAAAGTGGTGTATTGCAACATCAGCATGGACTTGATGATTTTGCCGGCTTTCATCGTTATCGTGAAGGTGATGCCAGACAACATATTGCCTGGAAAGCGCTGGCGCGTGATGGTGTGTTACGCACCAAACAATTCAGCAGTCCGGCGGGCCAGTCATTGATGTTGCAGTGGGAAGCTGTGGCTGATTTACCTGATACTGAAGCCAGGTTGTCGCAGCTGTGCCAGTGGATTCTCACTGCTGATGCGGCCGGGATGCAATATGGTTTGAGCATGCCAAATCAAATGATTGCCGTCAGCAGTGGCGAACAACATCGGCACCAATGTCTGCAGAGTCTGGCGTTATATGGCGAATAAAAAACCCGTTATTGCCCCCTCAAAACCGGCTATTCACTGGCTGATGGTGACACTGACCATTATTGCGATTCCGCATTTCTTCTATCAGCCCATCTGGGTTGCACTGATATTCTTGTTCATGATGAGTTGGCGGCTGATGCACAGCTGGCGAGGATGGCCTCTGCCCGCCGATAAACGCTTGTTAAAAGGTCTGCACTCGGTCAGTGCCGTACTGACTATCTTGCTGGTGTTTTACAGCTATGGCATCACCATTGGCCGCGATGCAGGTGTAGCGTTATTGACTACCATGGCTGCCTTTAAGATTGTCGAAGTGAAAAGTCTGCGGGATTATTACCTGAGCTGTTTTATGGGATTTTTCCTGGTAATAACCCACTTTTTCTTTAATCAGACGATTCCGATAGTCATTTTAATGCTGGTCAATGTGATCCTGCTGACCAGCTGTCTGATTACCGTCAACGAAACTGACAGTTCTGCAAAAAGCCGGGTTAAACAGGCTAGTATTATGGTGCTGCAAGCCACACCGTTAATGCTGTTATTGTTTGTACTGTTTCCTCGTATTTCCGGTCCGATATGGGGACTACCGAATGACGCCATGGATATCCCTGACAGTTTGCCAGACAGCATGACATTGGGCGAATTACCGCCACGCAACAGCGCAACCACTGGAATGTCTGATGACATCACTATTGGCAATATCAGTCAGCTGATTCAATCCGATGCGATCGCTTTTCGCGTCAAATTTGATAACAACCGGTTTCCAGACAGACAAAATCTATACTGGCGTGGCCCGGTGCTGTGGCACACCGATGGTAAACGCTGGTTACCGTTGCAGGATAATCAAAAACAGTCCGATGCCGTATCAAAAATCCGCGTTTCTGGAGAAGCACTTTCCTACAGTATGACTCTGGAACCGCATGATCGGCGCTGGCTGTTTGCACTGGATTTTCCAACGGCCTATCCTGCAACCATGCAGACCCGACTGAGTGGTGATGGCGAATTAAACAGTCAGGAAACCGTCAAACAACGCATCCAATATCGGCTCAGCTCCAATACCGAGTATTTATTCAATCCGCTGAATGACCCATATCTGCGATATGGGTTAAATTTACCGGAAGATCATCATCCCCGCAGTCAGCGACTAGCCAGACAACTAATCGAAACAAGTGAATCAAATGAGGCTTATATTGATGCGGTTTTAGCATATTTCCGTCAGCAGAATTTCAGCTATAGCCTGACACCACCGGCTTTGCGTGGCGACACCATTGACCAGTTTCTATTTGAGACCCGGCAAGGGTTTTGTGAACATTATGCTGCAAGTTTCACCATATTGATGCGTGCCGGGGGCATTCCGGCCCGAATTGTGACCGGTTATCAGGGGGGTGAGATCAACCCAGTCGATCAGGTTCTGACCGTTCGGCAACGTGACGCCCATGCCTGGACTGAAGTCTGGCTTCCCAACAAAGGCTGGCTCAGAATTGATCCCACCGCCGCAGTATCGAGTAATCGGGTAGACTTCGGTATGAGGGATTTATTGCCAGCTGAACGACGCTCGCCCAGAGCGATTGCCAACAATGATCGGTTGGTGGAAATGTGGCAATCCGCCAAAAACAATTGGGATGCACTGAATAGCGCATGGGATATGTGGGTAGTCAGTTATGGACCGGAAAAACAATTGGAATTGCTTAAAAAGCTTGGCATGCAGCAACCGGACTGGCAAAAAATGATCCGCTGGCTGGCAATTGGTATTGCAATGGTATTCATCTGGATTGCCTGGACCACGCTAAGACTGAAGTCTCATTCGACAGACAGGGTACAGCGCGCCTATTTGAAATTTTGTAGCACACTGGCACGACATGGCATCGAAAGACAGCCGAATGAAGGTCCAGAGGCGTTTGCCATACGTGCGCAACAGGCTTTTCCTGCTTACCAGCAACAAATTTCTACCATAAGCACACTGTATATGCATGTCCGTTATCGTGGTGATGCCAGTGAAAACGATTTTATACAGTCAGTAAAACAATTTAAGCCTCAACATTCAGCCTGAAATAAGCCGGCTTTGCCATTAACGGGCGGTTATCGGAAAATAGCGGCAATTAAAATTGGTCCAGAGGTAAATTCATGGCGCACAACAACCCATTATTTGAGCGCACCCATATTTTGCTTGGCGATACTGGTATTGAACGGCTGCAAAACAGTCATGTTTTTCTGGCCGGTATGGGCGGCGTCGGCTCTTTTACGGCAGAAGCTTTAGCGCGCATGGGTGTGGGCAAAATGACACTGGTGGATCATGATGTGGTCTCAGCCTCCAATATGAACCGTCAGTTGGTAGCACTGAACTCAACAGTCGGTAAATTAAAAGTCGAAGTCATGGCACAACGGATCGCAGATATAAATCCGCAATGTGAACTGAACCTGATTACTGAATTTTTAACGCCGGAAACGATTCCTGACACGCTCAATCAAGGCTTTGACGTAATCATTGATGCGATTGACAGCATGAGCAGCAAAACCACCCTACTGGAAACCGCATGGCGTAATCAGTTGCCGGTATTCTCCAGCATGGGCGCAGGCGGCAAACTTGATCCGAACCAGGTGCGTACCGGCGATTTAATGAATACGTCTATTTGCAAACTCGCCAAACAGTTACGTTCACATTTACGCAAGCGCGGTGTCGGTAAAGGTATCCAAACCGTTTATTCGCTGGAGTACCCGTTACCACCATTGCCCCCGGAACCAGTCAGTCGCGGACGGGCCCGTGCTGTAAATGGCACGGTGAGTTATATGCCCTCTATTTTCGGTTTAACGCTGGCAGGCCTGGTAATTAATCATATTATTGGTGATGCCCGACGTGTCTGATCCGCAAAATGTGGTGAATTGCACAGCGTATTATCAGCAACATCTGCAAACACTGCTTCAGCCTTACGGTATTGAAATCAAACCGGTTGCTGAGCATGAAGCCATACCCGGCAGTTTCTTTGGTGAACGTGAAGCTGGACTGCTAGGCAATCAATTATTGCTGCGGCTTGATACGCCAGTACATTCGGCACTACATGAAGCCGGGCACTATATCTGCATGGATGGTCAACGGCGCATTACTTTAGATACCGATGCGGCCGGTGATTACGACGAAGAAAATGGCGTCTGTTATCTGCAGATCTTACTTAGTGATTTTCTGCCTGATCTCGGTCGAGATCGGATGATGCTGGATATGGATAGTTGGGGTTACAGTTTCCGCCTCGGCAGTGCCAAAGCCTGGTTTGAAGAAGATGCCGAAGATGCGCGGCAATGGTTAATCAAACACCACATCATTAATGAAAACGACCAGCCCACCTGGCAACTCAGAGAATAAAAAAACCATTCATTGCAGCAAATTAACAGCCTGCTTATAATGCCCCCTGTCTTAGGGGAGTAGTCTACCCATCTTAGGGCCTGTTTATCTCTCATCGACGATGAAAGACAAACAGACCCTAGTGCGTGAATCTGTCAACATACTTGTGTCCTCAAGACGCATGGCAGATTCGTGTCATTCGCTGGAATGGCATTGGCAAGACCTGAGGCAAATAACAACTCCATAGGCGGGTAGTTGTTATTTGCCTTTGGTTTTTTATCCCGCCTGAGTAGCCAAATCATGGAAGCTTTTTTTGTTTCAACCACCACCGTTGCCCTGGCGGAAATTGGTGATAAAACCCAACTCCTTTCGTTATTCCTGGCAGCACGTTTCCGTGCCCCCATTCCCATCATTTTCGGCATCTTATTCGCTACCCTGCTTAATCACGGTCTCTCCGCCTGGCTGGGAGTATGGATCACTGAATTCATCTCTCCTGAAACTGGCAGGTTACTTATTGGCATCAGTTTTATTGCGGTTGCTTTATGGATATTAATTCCTGACAAAGAAGAAGATGCTTCTTCCAACCTGAATCGTTACGGGGCATTTGTCGCAACTTTAGTGTTATTTTTTCTGGCCGAGATCGGTGACAAAACGCAAATCGCCACCGTTATTCTGGCCGCCCAATATCAGCAGTTCTTCCTTGTTACATTGGGCACAACCCTTGGCATGATGCTGGCGAATGTCCCTGTTGTCTTATTTGGTTATCAGTTGATGCAAAAATTACCGTTAAATGCAGCGCGTTATGCAGCTAGCAGTGTTTTTATGGTTTTGGGGCTGCTCACTTTTATGCTTTGACAGTTTCGGTGGTAAATTCATACAGTAAGCGTTTTCGAATCACTTAGATGGAGAATCCATGAGCCAGACTATCAGCTCCCCGGTCACTGAATTATTAACTCAGCAAGCAATAGAGTATGAAGTGATCGAAATTCCACTCAGTGAAGATAAAAAACCTATCCGTAATCTGGAGGAATTACTGAGTGGTCAGGGCCGTAATCCTAACTCGGTGATTCGTAGTCTGTTATTTAAAACCGGCTCGGATAAATTTATCTTACTGGCAGTCGCCGGCGGCGGATGAGCCGATTGGGCGGCTTTACGAAAGCATCTCGGTGAGAAAAAACTGCGCATGGCAGAGTTTGATGAAGTCTCAGAGGCAACAGGCTATGTCGTTGGTGCCGTACCGCCTATTGCTTTACCTCAAACTGTTACGGTTTTAGCTGATAACAGTGCATTTCAATTTGAGCAGGTCATTATTGGCAGTGGTGTACTGGGCTATGCGCTGTCATTAAACACCAACGATCTCCAAAAAGTCATGTCTGAGGTGCCGGCAGGCGAGTTTGTAAAAATATAAGGTTAACAACTTTAGGCTGGCGACCTGCTCGCCAGCTTTCATTTCACTAAACTGGAAACTATCTCTTACGACTGAGTAGCTAAAACGCCAGACAAGTTAATAATAAAAATCTAATTTAGATTTCTCTAATTTAGAAAAATCGAATATACTTGCAACATTATTTTTGCAAGGACATTCCATGACCACCCAGACCTTGTCATTTCCTGACATGAGCGAAATGCATACGCATGCCAAGGCGGCCGCAGAGTTACTCAAGCAAATGAGCAATGAGCACAGACTGATGATTTTATGTGCATTGGGAAATCAGGAACTGGCCGTGAGTGAGCTCAATCATTTGGTGCCGCTCAGTCAGTCTGCCCTATCACAACATCTTGCCAGCCTGCGCCACGCTGAATTAGTGGTCACCCGCAAAGTTTCACAAACGGTCTATTACCGTCTTAATGGCGACGCCGCATTGCGTATCATCGCGGTACTGCAATCACTTTACTGTCCTGAATATCAAACTTCTTCATGTGGAGAAAACTCATGAGTTATTCGATCGAAAAACCTGAAACCCTATTTGCGAGCAAATCACCCAATGATGCATGCATTATTGATGTTAGAACTTCTGCCGAGGTAAAAGCAAAAGCGTTACCTGGCGTTATTCATCTGCCTTTACAATCCTTTACAGTTGATGCGCTGCAACAGGCTATAAAAGAACAAGCGCTAAAACCTGAGAAGATTTACTTTTTATGCCATTCAGGACGTCGCGCCGAATCCGCCGCCAAACAAACAGATGGGCAAGTTAGCCAATCATTAGTTGTCATTGATGGTGGCATTCAAGCTGTTGAAAAGATGAATCCTGATTGGGTGATTACCCAAGGAAAAGCTATTTCAATTGAACGTCAGGTACGTATTACTGCGGGTGGTTTGGTGTTACTGGGGGTGATTTTAGGGTTTGCGATACATTCAGCCTGGTTTGCCCTATCCGGTTTTGTCGGCGCAGGACTGATGTTCTCAGGAATAACCGATAGCTGTGCGATGGGCATGATCATCGCCAAAATGCCATGGAATAAATAAAAAATCATGCTGCTGATACTGGGCATTGTGATTGGTTTATTGCTGGGCCTGACCGGCGCAGGCGGCTCGGTATTTGCCGTACCACTTTTGATTATGATTGGCGGCATTTCAATTCATGAAGCGGTGACATTGTCGTTAGCGGCTGTCGCTGCCATCACATTGTATGGCAGCGTACGAAATCTCACAAAACAAACTATTTTATGGCTGCCAGCGGCCTTATTGGCCGGTAGCGGCATATTGGCGGCACCGCTTGGCAAAGTGTTAGGCACGATGCTCAGTGAAACCATACTGATGGCAGGGTTCAGTATTTTAGCCATCCTCATTGCCATTCGTATGTGGTTGACGGCAACAACGATGCCGGAAGCCAGTAAAGTCGTACGTGGCAGTCATTTATCATTAGAAAGCACTAATGGCCTGCTGTGTAAATTCAGTCCAACCGGCCAATTTCAAATGCGTCCAAAATGTATGAGCGGCCTGCTGTTGGGCGGTTTAATGGTCGGCTTGTTATCCGGATTATTCGGCGTGGGCGGTGGGTTTCTGATTATCCCTTTGCTGCTTTTGCTCAGTCAGGTCAGCATGATACAAGCGGTCAGCACCTCATTAGTGGTCATAGCGCTTATCAGCAGCAGCGGTTTTATTGCTCATATTGTATTGGGCGAAACAACACATTTGTCATTGGTTTCACTGGCCTGGTTAATTACCGGCGGTTTAATCGGTATGTTTGCGGGACAGTTACTCAGTCACAGGATTGCCAATGCCAGCTTACAGAAAATCTTTGCCATCGGTTTGATGGCAGTTTCCGCACTGATGTTATTCACACAACTGATATAGGATATAAATCACCATGCTATTCAGACAACTTTATGAAAAACATTCGTCAACCTACACGTATTTAATTGCTGACAATGAAAGCAAAGAAGCCCTGTTAATTGATCCGGTGGTTGATGAAACAGATGGATATTTGAGGTTATTGAACGAACTGGGATTAACCCTCAAAATCGCCATGGATACCCATACTCATGCCGATCATATTACGGCTCTGGGCAAACTTCGTGATATAACGGGTTGTGAGACCTATATGGGACAACAGGCCAATTCTTCCTGCGCCAATGACAGTTTCCATGATGGAAGCCAAATTGTTGTCGGAAAGCTGACCCTGACAGCACTGCACACCCCTGGGCATACCGATGACTCTTACAGCTTTATGCTGGAGCATGCGGGTCAGAAATATCTGTTTACCGGGGATACGTTATTGATTCGTGGCACTGGTCGAACGGATTTTCAAAATGGCAGTGCAATAGAACAGTACAGCAGTCTGTTCGACAAATTATTGAAATTTCCAGAGGACACGTGGGTCTATCCGGCGCATGATTATAAAGGCTGGATGGTCAGTACCATCGGTGAAGAACGCCAGCATAATCCACGTTTGCAAGTGAAAGATGTGGTTGAATACAAGCAAATCATGGATAACCTGAATTTGCCCAATCCTAAAATGATGGATGTCGCCGTACCGGCTAATCGCGCCTGTGGCAATATTTAATTGCTCAGGCAGACTGAATGCAGTTACGGCCTTTTTGCTTGGCCTGATAGAGCTGTTTATCTGCTCTATCAATCAGTTCATTATGCTCATCATTTGCCGATGGAATCATGGTGCTGACGCCCAGGCTAATGGTGAGCAACTGACTGACTTTTGAGCGGTCGTGAGGGATCTGTTTTTTGAAAAGTGCCTGCCGACAACGCTCGGCTATGGACCAGGCGGCATTATTATCTGTTTCCGGCAACAGCATCACAAACTCTTCGCCACCAAAGCGTCCAAAAAAATCCCGGGAACGTACGGCAACATTATTCAAGGTTGCAGCAACCTGCTTCAGACAATCATCACCCTGCAAATGACCATAACAATCGTTGTATTCTTTGAAAAAGTCGATATCAATAACGATCAATGACAATGGCTGTTTATTCTGCCGAGCCTTTAGCCACTCAGTTTCAATGACCGTATCAAACATGCGACGATTGGCTACACCGGTCAATCCATCTTTGAAAGACAGTTCTTCAAGTTCTTTTTGTAACTTGATCAGTTCCTGTTCCGTTTTTTTACGTTCACTGATATCAAACATAAAACCAATTAAGGAATCGACCTCACCATTTTCCTTGCGAACCACATGAACTACATCGCGGATCCAAACATAGTCGCCATTTTTTGTCAGTGCTCGATAGTCGGCTTCATGATCAACGCCTGACTGGGATTGCGAAACACAGAAATCCACTACCCACTGCCGATCTTCCGGATGCATTCGGGTTGCCCAGTCTTCAACCGACTGCCAGCTGGAAGGCTCCCAACCCAGCAGTTCTTCAATCTGTGGACCGATATAGGTGAATTGCAAAGTTGCCCAATCAATTTTCCAGGGAATAGCCCTGGTCGATTCGAGCAGCGTTTTGTAGACACCGTTATCGGTGGGGTTGTCGTTTATCAAATCGGTCATGGCAACACTCGTTGAGACTTACCGTTAAGGGTACTTATTTCCACAACATAAACAAGGTTTTTATAATCCATTCTGAGTCAATTTAACGTATTTTTCTGGCCCGAATTGTACGGCCTTTGATTTTTCCATCGGCCAGATAATTCATTGCCTGTCGCAATGCGGATTTGCTTACAGCCACATAACTCGACATATCAAAAATATCGATCTTGCCGATATCGGCACCATCCAACCCAGCATCCCCCGTCAATGCCCCTAAAATATCTCCTGGTCGAAGTTTGTTTTTACGCCCGGCATCCAGTTGAATAGTCACCATATTGGCTTCAAGAGTATAACTGTCATCGCGATCCAGCGAAGCTGGTACATCACAGCGACACGGTTTTTTTTGATATTTCTCAATTGCCAGCATGCGTGGCACTTCGGCTTCAGCTACCAGACTCATAGCCAGACCTGACTCTCCTGCCCGACCAGTTCGACCGATACGATGTACATACACTTCCGGATCACGTGGTAATTCATAGTTAATCACCATTTCAATCGCTTTGATATCCAGCCCACGCGCGGCTACATCGGTGGCAACCAAAACAGGACAACTCTGGTTGGCAAAACGCACCAGGACCTGATCCCTTTCACGTTGTTCCAAATCGCCATGAATGGGCTGGGCATCAATTTTATGGTTACGAAGCCATTCTGCCACTTCATCACATTGTTTTTTGGTATGACAGAACACAATCGCGTTTTTAGGCTGATAATGCTGAAACAACATTAGCAATGAACTGTTACGCTCATGCTTTTTGATTTCGTAAAACAGCTGCTCGATGACCGCTTGTTGATGTTGTGACTCAACCGTCACTCGTGCCGGATCACGTTGAATGCTGCGACTTATCTGTTTAATGCTATCGGGAAAGGTGGCAGAAAAGAGTAACGTCTGCCGCGAGCTGGGCGTCTGTCCGATAATGTCCTGCATCGCATCGACAAAGCCCATATCCAGCATGCGATCCGCTTCATCCAGCACCACTGTTTTAACTTTATTGAGCTTCAAAGTGGATTTTTTCAGATGATCCTGAATCCTTCCCGGTGTGCCTACAACAATATGTGCACCGTATTCCAATGACGCAATTTGTGGGCCTAACGGTTTACCCCCGCATAACATCACCAGTTTAAGATTCGGGATAGAACGTCCCAGACGACGTAATTCTTTGCCTACCTGATCGGCCAACTCCCGTGTTGGGCAAATAATTAAGGCTTGCACGGCAAAAAAGTCAGGCTTAATCGTTTGTAAAAGACCAAGGCCAAAGGCAGCGGTTTTACCACTGCCGGTTTTTGCCTGAGCAATCAAATCCTTGCCCTGCAGGATCAGTGGCAGGCTCTGCGCCTGTACAGCGGTCATTTGTTTGTAACCGAGCGAATCAAGTACAGCCAGTTGTTCAGCAGGTAACTTCAGCTTAGAAAAATCATTTTCAGACATGGGAAACTTTAAACAGAGAAAGATAGCGCGCATGATACCAAAAAGCTCGCTGAAACATTGCTTTACCTGAATTTACATTCATGGCAATGAACCCCAACACAGACTGCAAGTCTGATAGTCATCAGCCAGCCAAACTGTGAGGTAATGGCTATGTCATTCATTAAAAATCTATTTCTTCCAGCTTTCACCGCCAGCCTGCTTACTGGACTAATGGTATTTATACCAAGTCAACACAGTTATGCCGATGTGTCGGTGAACGTGCAACTTGGTCAGAATCTGCATAATCGACCACACTATGGTATTTCGGGAAACCGGCATTATCGCTCCCCTTCTATCGGTATTACTGGCCACCGTTCATTTGGACTGGATCCCAGGCTCAACCACTTCAAGCAACCTCGTTATAAACCGTATTACCGACATTACGATACAACCCGACCTCGTCATCGAACAGGCTATTATGGTTTTCGAGGCAACAGTATCACCCTGATTACACCGATTGTTTATTCTCAGAATTATCAAAATGCCGACCCTATACGTCGCTATACAGCTAATTCATCACGGCCCCTTTCCACAGCTGCGTCTATATCAAACTATTCCAATATTGATGGTTGGGAAGCATTATCACGCTATGAATCAACAACAGCGATTAATGCCTTTAAAGCGCAATCCAGTAAAAATCCCAAAGCTTCTTTACCCAAAATTGGTTTTGCTTTAGCCACGGCTTTACAGGGTGAAACGGATAAAGCATTTTGGGCTTTGAACCTGGCATTAATTGCCGATACCAGTGATCTGCGTTATTTCAGCGCCGATCCCGGCCTGCAATTGGTGATTGATGATTTATTGGAAAATTATCATAACAAACCTTTGATGACGGCCACCCTGCTTTATTTGAAGCAGGATTACCGTTCAGCTCGAACACTGATACAAACGGCATTGAATGAATGCGATAACTGTTCCGCCACTCGGAATATGCAGCGGTTAATACAGCAACGGCTCCATGGATAAATAAAAAACACCCTGCCGTTATCAACAGGGTGTTTACTGTTTAATGTTCTTCATCGAAATCCTGTTTATGCTTTGGATTGGATTTTGATGATTTTGAGCTTGTTGTTTTTTCAGGCTTCTGCTCTAACTGAATGGCAGAATTTGCATCCGAGTCTCCGACCATTTTCAGCGGTGCAGGTGGCGCTGAGCCATCTTTATCCTGACCAAAGTAAATGGTCATATGCGGGAATGGAATCTCAATGCCCGCCGCATCCAGATGCTGTTTAACCAGACGATTATAAGCCCGGCCGACACCCCATTGTGTCCCCGGAAGGGTTTTAATACGTACCCGGATATTCACCGAACTGTCCGCCAGCGCGGTCACACCATGGACTTCCAGTTCGTCGATCAGAATTTTTTCACGCTGTTCAGGATCAGCCATTAATTCAGCAAACGCTTCACGCAGATGCACAATGACTTCATCTGTATTTTCACGATACGCCACACCATATTCACCAACATGGTAAGCAAACTCCCGCATAAAGTTGGAAACAGTATCCACCGCCGAAAACGGAATCATATGGTAGGTACCGGATAAATCACGTAAGCCTAACGAACGGATAGTAAGTTTTTCAGCGGTCCCCGTAATACCACCAGCTGTCACAATATCTCCGGCATTAATGGCATTTTCCATTTGAATAAATACACCGGTAATCACATCCTGAACCAGTTTCTGGGCACCAAAACCAATAGCCAGACCCAATACACCAGCCCCTGCCAGTAATGGTCCGATATTGACACCTATTTCTGCCAGCACAATCATCACTGTCATAATGATCAGAGCAATCGCTGCCGCATTACGGAAAATGGTCAATAATGTTTTTGCTCTGGCCGTAGGCATCTGACCATCATCATTAGGGTTTAGCCGATGCTCAATCCAGCTGGCCAGAGCAATCCAGATGGCCATCGCACCCACAAGGATCGCCGCCACACTGATTACTGTACCGATAGTCTGAATACCCGCATCTGAAGCTAACCAGGCCGAAAGACTGAATATTCCCCACGCATCCAGAATCACGGCAGCAACCACTACGACCAGCAAAATGCGTAAGGTTTTATAGATATTGGGCACAAATCCATTCAACCGTTCTTCGAGTAATGGAAAACGTGAACGCAAATCATCTGAAACATGTACCGGACGACCAATGGTTTTGGCCATAAATTTTGCCACTAAGCCGCCAATCACTAATGCCAGAATCGTTTGGAAAGTGGCTTTAAGCATCATCGGCAAGGCATCCTCCGGACGAAGTAATAATGCTCCCGCCATTACGGCAAAATAAACAATACCCAACACATGCCAGCTGCGCGCAAGAATTCCCAGACTGACCCGTGAAAAACTAAAGGTGGACTGCTGCGCGTGGAATAACAAACGTTGTTTGACTAACATGCGGTTTTGCATGATCACCAGGACGGCATAGATAAATGCACTTAATACCACCAATACACTGACCAACTGGCCAATCACCGGATTAATATTCAGATTGACAAGTGGCACCACCAATAGCATGCCGTAGCCGATATAATTGGTTAAACGCACCAGCCAGATATGCCAGTATGTCGCACTTTCAGCTGAGATGGGTAATAAACGCAAAGCATCATCCCGCCCAGCAAAGACGGTTCTCAGAATCACTTTGAATATTTCAATCGCCAGAAAGGCATTCAGAAATAGCGATTGACTGACATTCATCTCACCATTACTGCCAATGGCAAATAAAGCCACAGCATAACCGGCTACCCATGCCAAAATAACGGTTAGTAAATCAACAACTGCAGCCAGTAAAATCGCGCTGAATTTTCGAAAAACCGGATATTCGCCATCTGCTTCAGCCCAGTTATTGGCACGGCGAAAAGCATGGCGTGCCAGACTGCGCAGCACGTAAAACATCAATAACGTGGCAGCAATCACGACGACCAGAAAGAAGATTTCATCCAGTATCAGCTGCCAATCAAACGCGCTTTCTTGATCCGAATCCGTTCCGGTTAAAGCAGAAAAACCCGCACTCACTGTTGAAACAATTTCCTGGGCGACGGCTTGGGTTTTATTAGCAATTTGCCGGGCAAAAGTGGGCTCAGCTACCAGACTGACTGAATCAGTCTCTTTATCCATCGCGCCTGCGGCTTCGGCCAAATCACGCAGTTCGGTAATGAGTTTTTCACGTGCCTGCTCATTTTCAAGCGTATCGGCAAGTGCCGAGTAATGCGTTTCGTTATTGGATGAAGCAGCAGGTTCAGCCCATACCATGTCGGTAAAACTGAAGGCTAACAACAATGTCATCAGCAGACCCGAAGTTAACTTCCATTGCATATCAAAAATCCGCACGATGCTGAGATCTCCCTTGTTTGGTTTCGTTATTTTTTAATCGATTGCAAGCCTAAAGGCTTGAGACTGATGCCATTAGTAAATTTTTCCGGAATCCGAAAGCATTTTACTGAGCCGGCTAAAAGCGAGTGTTTGTGTTAAAGGACTCTAACAGGGCAAAAGGGTTCATTGCAAAACCGATACAATTTCCAACGCCTCATTTTCATCCACTTCCACTATGACCCCTTCACCGGATAAGATGAACTCATCTAACAGCCCGGAAATATTAACCTGATGAGTAATATAAATTCGGGGTTTCTCTGTTTGCTGCTGAACAATATGTGTCTTCCAGTCCTGCAGAAATTGTTTTTTTAAATGGCGATTTGATGCATGAAAAAACGAATTCAATGCCGTCAGCTTTTGGGGACTTCCAAAGCCCAGTAGTTCCGCTGTTTCCAGACAACGGCACCATTCACTTGAATAAACCTCTG
>TARA_R100001132_G_C3275945_1_pt1 | contig 29997 bp, 16 predicted proteins | sample TARA_R100001132 | Tara Oceans TARA_R100001132 (sample SAMEA2621247) | marine metagenome | biome: marine biome (ENVO:00000447); feature: mesopelagic zone (ENVO:00000213); material: "saline water (ENVO:00002010), including plankton (ENVO:xxxxxxxx)" | depth 800 m | reverse complement strand
ATCGCGGACGCGGCTGGCCCCCACGCCGACAAACATCTGAATGAATTCAGAGCCGTTGATGGAGTAAAAGGGAACACCTGCTTCCCCTGCCGTGGCGCGGGCCAGCAGGGTTTTTCCGGTACCCGGAGAACCCATCAGCAGGACACCTTTGGGAATCTGGGCTCCCAGACGCTGAAACTTCGCGGGAGTCTTTAAAAATTCCACGACTTCCTGCAACTCCGATTTGGCCTGTTCCATGGCGGCGACATCATCGAAGGTGGTTTGTTCTTCAGAGGGTCGAAACCGCTTTGCCGGGCTTTTGGTGAAATTTCCCAGCATGCCGGACCCCATGGGATCTGCTGATCGTTTCAACATGAACCAGAAAAAGCCAATGATCAACAGGGGACCGATCAACCAGGGCAGGATGTAGGCGCCGATGCCCACATTGGTACTTTCAGCCTTGAAAGTGACTGCCTGCTTTTCCAGTTCGGGAATCAGGTTCCGGTCTTCAACCGGATGAGAAGGCAGAACGGTATTAAATTCTTCGGCCAGCTTTTCTTCTTTTTTCTCTTTATCGGGATTCTCAGGGCGGGTTTTCCATTTTCCAGTCAGGATATCGCCATGAAATTCAACAGAATCCACATTTCCCCGTTTGAGTTCAGACACAAAGAAACTGTAATCCACCTTGGAGCCAGTATTTTCCGGCGAGGATTTCATCATCATCAGACTGCCAATCACCAGGATGAGCAGGATAATCAGCCAGGGACCGGTGGAGGGGGCATTCTGTGTTTCTTTGCCTGGTTGCTTCTGTGGGGCTTTACCTTTGGGAGGATTTGTCTGGGGGTTCTCCGGAGGAGAGGCCATATGGATGTTCCGTTCGTTTACTGAGATCTAATTCTGTTTGCTGATAACTGCGTGACTCATCTTGTGGCATTCGCGTCGGATCAGCCATCTTAGCGGAATTTTGATTGCGATATTACAGGTGACAGATGTTTCTTTCTGAATTTCAGTAACATGTTGCTGATTCTATGGGAAAATCTGTGTGACAGGCAATGCTGGCAGGCCAGTTTTTAGAAAGGATCAGGTAAGCAATTTATAAATTAAGTGCTTCATAATTGGGACCTTATTGCATCAGGTCCCGCCCTGGTGTCAATCCTTAATGCCGTAACGCACGATACACCAGAGTGCCTTCACGCCATCTCGCCAGCCTATTTTCTTGCCCTGATCGTAGGTACGACCATCGTAGCTGATTGACATTTCAAAGATACGGCACTGGCGACGGGCCACCTTGGCTGTGAGTTCCGGTTCGATGCCGAATCGATTCTGGCACAGTCCCGGTGCAATCTCTTTGATGACCTCTTTCTTGAAGAGTTTATAGCAGGTTTCCATATCTGTCAGATTCAGATTGGTAAAGCAGTTGGAAAGTGTGGTCAGAAATTTATTTCCCAGAAAGTGCCAGTAATATAGGACCCGATGCGGCTGATCTCCCAGGAAGCGACTGCCATAAACAACGTCGGCTTTACCTTCAATAATAGGCTGTAAGAGACGAGGATATTCAGAGGGATCATACTCAAGGTCAGCGTCCTGAATCAGCATGACGTCGCCTTCCGCTTCCAGGAAACCTGTTCTGACGGCGGCGCCTTTCCCCTGGTTCTGCTCGTGGAAGATCACGCGAACCCGGTTTTGCGGATCATTTTCCGCCTGCATCTGCTCTTCCAGTTTTTTCAGAATCTCCCGCGTTCCATCGGTACTGCCATCATCCACCAGTACCAGTTCTTTTCGTATGGGTACTGCTTTCACCTGATTGATCAGATTTTCGACGGTTTTCTGCTCGTTGAAAATGGGTATCACCACTGACAGCAGGAAATCACCGGGGATGGGGTAGAAACCGAGCTGGCGGCAGCCTGCTTCGCCCAGCGATGACTTGAGTGAATTATACCATTCTTGGGTGTAGGGATATCCGTGTTCATCCGCTTGAGGAACTGAGGTCATAGAGAAGTGATCCATGGGTATCTTTAAATATGAAAACAATATTGAATCAGAAAATCACAGGATGCAATTATTTAGTTGAATCGAATTGTATCCGCTGGAGCATGAGTTTGATACTCGCGCCCGAGTATGGCTCCTGCTTCCTGATGAAACAGGTTATTCTGTATTATAAGTCGTAAATAGTAACTGCAAGAGGAGTTTCTGTTTCCTTTTTGCTTTCATTACTGGCGAAGTAGAACAAACCGGTTTACATTATCCATACTGTCAGAATGATTCTCCGTGTCGTATCTCTTATTCCGATAATGATGATTTACCCAACGATTGATTTCGAAATATTTAAGGCGCGCTCATGAAATCCACAACAGTTCTGTTCACTGATGTGAGTTCTCAAACCTGGATCGAAGAAACCCTGATCAATGCCGAAACGCACCCTGATTTTTCCGGGGAACCGGGCTGGTTCATACAAAAGCAGCAACTGCATGGGGGCCTTTCCGAGGGGGTTGACCTGATCACGGTAAATAATGGAGAACTAACACTTTCGATTCTACCGACCAGGGGCATGGGGATCTGGAAAGGAGACTTTCAGGGAACGCCTCTCGGATGGCAATCACCGGTTAAAACGCCTGTGAACCCGGCATATATCAATCTTTCCGAGCGGGGAGGTCTGGGCTGGCTCAGTGGCTTCAACGAACTGATCTGCCGTTGTGGTCTGATTTCCAATGGTCCACCCGGCAAGGATCCTGCTGGGAATCCGCTGGAATCAGAATTAACCCTGCATGGTCGGATAGCCAATACTCCCGCCCATCAGGTGAGCGTAACGCTTGATCCTGCTGATGAGGGCTGGATTAGAATTTCCGGGCAAGTCTCAGAAGGGATGTTGTTTGGGAGCCAGTTGCTGCTGGAATCGACTCTCGAAACGCAACTCGGGTCAAATACATTTCGAATTCGTGACCGCGTTTCGAATCCCGGAGCGGACAGTGTGGAGTCTGAGCTCTTATATCATATTAACGTGGGCTCCCCTTTCCTCGAAGAAGGGTCACAATTTTCAATGCCCTTTGCCGAAATGGCTCCCCGGGACCCTCGTGCCGAGGAAGGTGTGAACGAATTCGAAACTTTTCTGGGCCCTACAGAAGGCTATGCAGAACAAGCCTATTATTTTGATCCCGCCGCAGATGAGAATGGTTTTACACCCGCTTTGCTGACCAATAAAGCGGGCAGAAAAGGGTTTCTGGTGAACTTCAGAAAAGCAAACCTCCCCTGCTTCACTCTCTGGAAGAATACGCAGCCTGTGGGGAGTGGGTATGTGTCCGGGTTGGAACCAGGGGTTAATTTCCCGAATTTCCGTGCTGCTGAACGAGAAAAAGGTCGGCTGAAGAGCCTTGCGCCAGGGGAAAGCTACGAGACCGAGTTTGAGGTTTCCATTTTGAATAATTCGGATTTGGTTGATGCCATGCGACAGAAAATCACGAAACTAACTGAACAGGCCCCCTCCGTGATTCACGCCACACCTCATCCGCGGTTTTCCTGAAGCTGAAACGGTGGCATTCTGTGTCAGCGAATCAGAACGGTCGGAGAGAATCAGAATCGATGAAAAAATAGAAGAAATCAGCGATTTCATCACATTCTGCCGTCTATAAGGCTGGAATTAAATCAATTGGTTCTGATATATTTGCTGGACTGATCTCCTGGGTGATTTGATCAATGCGTTGGGTATTGACCACCAAGTGAGACGATTGGTTTTGGAGAAGTTAATATTCACTGGATGGTTGCGGGAGATTCTCTGATCTCTTCGCTTTTTTTTTCGATTGTCAGTTCACGGTCATTGGCAAGTTAACGGAAATTCTGACGCCCCTTCAGGTGTTTTAGAGTCGTTAACGAAGAGACGTCAATGTAACACTGGGACGGCTGATCCAAAGGATTTCAGATCCCCGGTCCCCTGGCATCAAAATGAGACTGACTTTCCTGCAGGAATATGATTTCGAAATTTTAAGTGTAGTTGGACTTTATTTAGTATGGTTGATCGTAATTTAATTCGAGAGTTTAGTATTTCCGATGAAGACCTGGATGCCGCGTTCGCCGAGGTCATGCCGGAAGTTGATGCCGATGCAGAGGGTGAAGAAAACGACTGGGTACTGGATGACGTATATGCTTCCGTCTCCTGTGCCTATGATGTCAATCAGATTATTGACGGTGTGATTCTGAGTGTGGACGGAGAAGAGGTTCTCGTCGACATCGGATTCAAGAGCGAAGGTGTGGTACACATCGACGAGTGGTCTGAGGAAGAAGAAGCTCCCAAAGCCGGCGACAAGGTTCAGGTGCTGCTCGAAGAAGTTGAAGACGAATTCGGCCTGACCATGCTCTCCAAGCGCAAAGCAGACCGGATTCGCGAATGGGAAAAAGTCATCGCGACTCACGCCGAAGGCGATGTGGTTTCCGGGACTGTGGTTCGCAAAATCAAAGGTGGCCTGCTGATCAATATCGGCGTGAATGTCTTCCTGCCAGCCAGTCAGGTCGATATCCGTCGTCCTTCAGATATCGCCAACTACATTGGTCGTACCATTGAGTGCGTGATTCTGAAAATTGATGAAGCCCGCCGAAACATCGTTGTTTCACGTCGTAAACTCATTGAAGAAAAACGCGAAAAACTCAAACAGGACTTGCTCAGCAAAATCGAAGAAGGTCAGATCGTCAAGGGGATTGTCAAAAACATCGCCGATTTCGGTGCCTTCGTCGACTTGGGCGGCATCGACGGTCTGTTGCACATTACCGACATGAGCTGGGGACGGATTAATCACCCCACAGAGATCGTCAAAATTGATGATGAAATTGAAGTCATGATCCTGAGTGTCGATCGCGATAAAGAAAAGATCGCGCTGGGCCTGAAGCAGAAATCACCCAGCCCCTGGGAACTGGTCGAATCCAAGTACCCGGTTGGTACCAAGGTTATCGGTCACGTTGTCAACGTGATGTCCTATGGTGCCTTCGTGAAACTGGAAGACGGTATTGAAGGTCTGGTTCACATCAGTGAAATGTCCTGGACCAAGCGGATCAATCATCCCAGTGAACTGGTCAACATCGGCGACGAAGTCGAAGTTGTTGTTCTGGGTGTCAACAAAGACAAGCAGGAAATCTCCCTGGGTATGAAACAGACTCAGTCCAATCCATGGGACGAAGTCACCAAGAAATACCCGGAAGGAGCCCAGGTCAAAGGAACTGTTCGCAATCTGACCAACTACGGTGCCTTCATCGAACTGGAAGAAGGCGTCGACGGCCTGTTGCACGTCAGCGATATGTCCTGGACACGTAAGATTTCTCACGCCAGTGAAGTCATGAAGAAAGGCGACGAAATCGAGTGCCTGGTGATTTCTGTTGACGAAGAACGCAAGCGTATTGCTCTGGGCCTGAAGCAACTGGCTTCCGACCCATGGGAAACCGATATTCCTCAGAAATATCAACCAGGGGCGATTGTTCAAGGTATTGTCACCAAAATCACCAACTTCGGAGTGTTCGTCGAACTGGAAGAAGAACTGGAAGGCCTGCTGCACATTTCAGAGCTGGCAGATCATAAGGTTGAAAATCCAGAAGACATCGTCAAAGTTGGCGAAGCCCTCGATGTGAAAATTCTGCGTGTTGATACCGACGATCGCAAGATTGGTTTGAGTCGTAAACTGGAAGAACCCATCGAAGAAGAATCTGCTTCTGGCGAAGGTGGAGAAGCAGGAACTGCAGCTGCACCTCGTAAAGAACTGATGGGCGGAACCGGTGGTGATGCTCCTCTGTTTACCATGCCTTCCGAAAGCAGCGAAGCACCCGCTGAAGAATCTGTTGTTGAAGAAACTCCGGCCGAAGAAGATGCTGCGGTCGAAGAAGAAGCAGCGATTGAAGAAGAAGCAGAAGAGAAAACTGAGTAATTCTCTTTCACAGATTTCAGCATGAAAATCGAAAGCGACGGTCTATGCAGGCCGTCGCTTTTTTGCTGCGCGCTCAAGTAGCATCGCAGCCGTCAGTAAACGGCTAAGAGCGAGTGTAGCCGCTGTCAGGAAATGGATCGACGCATTTTTATGCAACGCCCGGGCCCTGAGTTTGTTCCAAACTCCTGTAACAGCGGCATTTTAGCAGCACCAACCTGCCTGATCCGCATAACCGTTACTGTTTCTGCAGTTTCTGATTTTCGCATCTCGCTTTTCCAGACAGGATTCAGGAATCGGCCAAATGTTGCCGATAAGAAACTTACGGGTTGCAGGTCTTTCTACCCTGCGATCGGTTATTGAATCATCGTGTCGAGAGGAAACGAGTTCCCGCGAACGGTTGCAAATCTAATGGAAGCCAGGGAAATGAACGGCTTACCATTTGTCAACAACAAATAGATAACAGGTTTTCCATGCAGAAAACTGCTCGACGGCGTTCCTCTTCAGCCGTACAGAATCCATTAGAAACATATCTCAAAGAAATCAACGAAACCGCCCTGCTCTCTGCAGAAGAAGAGAGAGAGTTGTCGAATCGCATTGAACATGGGGATAAAGAAGCCCGTGATCGCATGGTGCGTGCCAACCTGCGACTGGTTGTGAATATCGCCCGTGCTTATTCAGGTAAAGGCCTGCCGCTGCAGGACCTGATTGAAGAAGGCAACCTGGGTCTGCTGAGAGCGGTGGAAGGCTTCGATCCCGAGATGGGAACCCGCTTCAGTACGTATGCCAGTTACTGGATCAAGCAGTCCATCAAACGGGCGCTGGTGAATTCTGCCAAGACCATTCGTATTCCGGCCTATATGGTTGAACTGCTTACGAAGTGGCGGCGTGCAACAGCACAGTTGCAGGATACACTGGACCGGACACCGACGACTGAGGAAGTCGCGCGTGAACTGGATCTGCCACCGAAAAAACTGAAGATCGTGAAGAAAGCGATTCAGCTTTACAACTCTTCCCCTCAATCAGAACAGCATGATGCCGGCTGGTCCCTGGGAGAAATGATCCCCGATGACCGTCTGAAAGGTCCGGATGATGAATTGGTTGAGAATGACAATCTGAAACATGTCTTTCGTCTGCTCAAGGAAATTCCGGAACGCGAAGCTAATATTTTGCGGATGCGGTTTGGTCTGGATGGCGATGAACCCAAGACGCTTAAGGAAATCGGGCAGGCTTTAGGACTCACCCGGGAACGCGTCAGGCAGATTGAGAGTGAAGCTTTGAAAAAGCTGGCCAAGGAAATTACGGGAGAGTAGCCAGTGATTCCAGATAAATGAACTTGCAAAGAGACCAGTTATTGACTGGTCTTTTTTGCATTAATGGGGACGACTTGAGAATCGTAAATCGTCCTTTTGGCTTTCTGATCGAGACTGCGATACACGTTTGCCAGTTGAATCATCAGTGGTTCCAGTTGATCGTAATACTCATCCTGATTGGCGAACGAGTCTTTGCGCTGTTTCAATTCCAGAATTTTGATTTCCAGTTCATCCCTGAGCAGCTTCTGTTCGCCGGAAACAAGAGTCAAACGCTGAGTGGTAGACAGGATGAATTGATGTGCGCGATGACCGTCCGGCAGAGTTGCGGCAGTCGTGCCTGATCCGACTGTGAGATGTAAACCCTGAAATTGATCTCCCCGTGTACCCTGCTGGTCCGCGTTGTCATCCAGCAGAGCATGTTCTGTCGCCAGCTCCCCTTTTTCCAGGTAGTATTCAGCAGTCTGTCGACTGGCAGCCAGATAAGCTTCCAGAAGTGAAATCTGGCCGTCGTGATCCAGGTCAGACTGTTTGTCGCCGGCAGCTGCGGAAAGGAAATTTCCGAAGTGGGAGAAGTAAAATTCGTGTCCTGTTTTGGTCGCGGTGATCACTACACGGTTTTTGGCAGAGAGCGATTCCAGGAACGGGGCACTCGACGAAAAACAATTGATTACTGCCAGTGGATGTTGAATGGAATCACAGGTATTACGGAGCGCTTCGGCAGTAAGATCCGGGCCGCGCAGATTAAAGCGTGCGGTCTTACCATCAAAGGTTCCATGTCCAAGCAAAATAAGCCAGGTTGCTGTATAGTCTGTCTGCTGATTGAGCTCATGTAATACCAGTTCCAGATCACTATGGCGGGCATCAAGACTGTCACCGATCAATGTAGCAGCAGCCTGTTTGTCAGCTGCCAGCTGCAGCCAGCGCTCAGCCCAGTCTGCAAACTGCTGGCCGTATTCCGATGTCCCTTCCGCTCCCATCACAATGATAATTCGTTCGGTCTTCTCACCTGTTCCGCGTGAGTCTGCCAAAGTTCTCTGGCAGATCAGCAGCAGGCTGAGGCAGAAAAATCCCCTCAAAAATCGAAATGGCTTTTCAAAAGGCATCAGGGTAATCCTTTCCAGCGTCGTAATGACCATTCACCAAACAGACACCCCAGGACGAGCAGCAGTACCCAGGGGTGATGCCAGAGTGGAGAGATTGATTCTTCGGTAACCGGAATCTCGCGTTGATCGAGAGAACGAACAAATCGTGAGAGTTGAGTAGCAGGAATGACTTCTCCCTTTGATGCGGTTGCCAGTTGTTTTAACAAGGAGAGATCCGGATTCACAGATCGGAATTCCACTACTTCAGGTGCATGCACCCAGCCACCGGCTGTCGTGCTTGTTTTTGAGTCAGGTGTGGTGACACGGGCTGAAATGGAATATCCGCCTGGGAGATCGGTCAGATATACAGACTGGTATACTCCGGGTTGATCAGCCACGGGTTCCGCATTCAGCTTGAGTGTCTCTTTCTCGGGTGTTGTGATTTCCAGTTCGACCTGATAATCACTTCGTTTCTGAAATTTCTCATCGCGGACGTGAACTTGAATGCGGGTTCCAGCTGAACCGGCTGCGTTTTCTTCAATCTGCAGATTTACGGGTTCCAGTGCGTCGGTTGTCATCCACCTTAATAATTGTCGCCAGGCCTTGTTCAATTGCGGATCGGTTGAGTCTTCTTTCAATCGCCAGCGCCATAAGTCGCCAATCATGATAGCCGAGACGCGGCCCAGGCCGTAGCGCTGACTGGCGATAGCGGGCTGCTGGAGTTGTTGTGCGCCTTTGAGCTGCGCAGTCAAAATCGCACCGGGTTTGGTGGAATCCACATGATTGACCGTTTTAAACGCAGGCATTTCTGCGAGCCGCTTGTGTTCATCCTGTTCATTTTTATGATGGCGCATCCAGGGCTGCAGCCAGCCATCACGGGTCAGGTCAAACTGGTAGTCGCTCTCGATGGTCGGATCAGTTTGCTGTGAGAAATAAACTGGCAGTAATTGTTTCAGGTCGGTTTTGTCGTAGCCGCCCTGCTGAAATGATTCCTGGCCTCCCAGCATGACCAGACCGCCCCCGCGTTCAGAGACAAAACGGGTGATCAATTCTATCTGATCATGGGTAAAGAAAGCCGCTTCCAGATCATCAATGATCAGCGTTTCATATTGAAACAATTCTGCTTCTGTTTTAGGAAATCCATCTCTCAATTCCTCTGGTGACTGGGTATTGATGCGTACGAAGACGGGCTGATCATATCGCTCCAGGTCTGCTTCATTCTGCTGGTCGAATCCCCGGTAGAGTGCATTGCCTTCTTCGCCATCGCGGCTGCGAAAGTCGAACTTGGCCTCTTTTTTTGCGATCCGGATCAATCCGACCAGCTGAATATATTCATCCTCTTCAACTGCGCGACGCAGAAACTTGAATTCCCAGTTGGGGCGTCCTGAGACATACAGCACCCGATGAGCGGTTTTCCCACGATCAAGTTTGAGTGTGCGTTGATTGTTGGCCAGCGTCAGTTCCTGATTTGTATTCGAAATCAATCTGGTTTTGATCTGGTAAAAGGCAATTCCCGGCTGGTCTGGCCGAACCTGAAACCGGACTTGTAACCGTTGATCGGGAGTATCTATTTTACGCGTGACTGATTCTACGACCTTGCCTGTCGGGTCCAGGAGTTGTGTTTCCACCTGGCAATGCTGACATTCTACTGCCGCAAGCTCAGCCAGAATGCGGAGAGGCGCATCTTCAAATGGCGAATAACTGACCGAAGTGTTTGTGATCGCCAGATCGGTGGAAAGGGTTTGACTGCCGACGGGAACCGGATAGACGGGCACGCCAGGTTGCAGCTGACTGATATCCTCTGCTGAGATTCCGTCGGTCATCAGGATGATTCCTGCTAAAGGCAGCTTCTCATAACGCTGATTCAACTCATTAATGCTGGAGATGAGGTGACTCTGTTTACCGGTAAAGGTCAGATGTTGTAAGTCCGATTTGGCGTGGGCATGTGAATCTACGGAGTACTGTCGTACGGAGAAGTTCTGTTCGAGATCAATCAACCATTGAGGGCGTGAAGAAGACTCATTCTTATCTTCTCCTGTGAGCAGTTGCTGGACCTGCTGCAGGCGTGTTTGCCCCGTGGCGGAATCTTTGATCTGCAGGCTGGCGCTGTCGTCCACCAGCACGGCAAACAGATTTGTGCCAGGTTGAATACGCGTGCCACTCCATAATGGTTCCGTCAAGGCGACCGAGAGGATCGCAATTGCGGAGAGTTTCAGGCAGAAAGCGGCTGCCGACAAAGACTGTTTTAATGTCAGGGAACGATAGGCGTAGACTAATAAAAGCAGACTTCCCGCAATGACGACCAGGGAGCAGGCAATCCATCCCGGAGCACCAAATTGTAATTGTGCCAGTTGCATCATTTTCCGTTTCCTAGTTCTTCATAGTAACGACGGACCAGGTCTGAGTATTTTTCCGGAACCGGATCGCGGTCAATCGGTGCCAGCGATGTTTCCTCGCCTCGTTTACTGATTTCATTGGAGAGAATGTTTTGAAGTTCAACCAGCGGTTCCAGGATTTGTGCATTGACCAGGTCTCCCTGAGGTGCTTTGGAATGACGTTTAAAATCCGCACGCATGCTCTGGGCACGTTCACGGATTTGAGCGACTTTGCTGCGTAACTCCGGATCTCCCACCATTTCTTCGACGTCCCGCATCCGATCTGACCATTCCCGGAACTGATTTCCAGTGAGTGGTCCCGAAGCAGAACTGCCCGGCCCCCCCTGGCCTCCTGCAGAACCGGTATGCCCTGAACCTGGGGAACCCTTCAACGATTTGGGAGCCAGAGATGGGGGAGATGGTTTTGAGTTGTTTTTCTGATCAGTCTGTCCGGACCCGGATCCAGACTGGGCCGATGCCAGTTGGACGGACGATTTGCCCTGTCCTTTTCCCTGTCCAGGTGATGAACCGGGAGAACCGGGGCTTCCGGGCTGATCAGCTTTTGGGCTTGAAGAGGGGGATGGGCCCGATGGTTTCTGACCTGGTTGATTTTTTCCGGAAGCAGTTTTTCCTCCGGGTTGTTGACCGGATTGTTGTTGGTTCTCCTGTTTCTGAGCATTTTCTCCAGGCCGGGGTGGATTTGGATTTCCCGATGGACCAGGTTTTGTCAGGTTTGTGTTCGCTGCCAGGCTAGTTTCCTGTTTGAGTTCTGATGTCAGCGATTTGAGTTCCTGACGGGCTTTTTTCAGTGCATCCAGGTCATTCCCCAGAACACTCTCAGCCGCCATTTGAATGCCCTGCTTCATCGTATCGATTCCGGCTGCTGCCCGTTGCTCGGCTTCCTGAGCGCGACGGTGATCGCCTTCATTCAGAAAATCGGCCGCATTCTTTAAAGCGTCTTCTGGTCGAAACGGGCGGGTTTTGCGAATCGCATCATACAGGTGTTTGGAAAGTAGTGGTTCGGATTTCTCAGATTCCTGTACGACCTGTTTCATCTGTTCCATCAGATTTTTTAAACGGCCTTCCTGGTCCTGCAACTGGTTTGCCAGTTCCTGTTGCCCCTGGTTTCTACGGAGTGAGCGTCGTTCCTGTGATTGCGCCTGCTGTTCCTGTTTATCCCATTGTTGGCGGATCTGCTTCTGCTTTTCGTCGAGCTGCTCTGCCTGCTGCTTTAATCCCCGCATCGTTTCGGCGAACTGATTGGCGGTTTTTTTACGGAAATCATTTTTAAGCTGATCCAACTGCTGTTGGGCCCGGGTTCCGGAATTCAGAGCTCGGGAGATTTGTCCTTCTTTGAGGGACTCTGAACTTTGCTGGAGGTGATTTCGTGTCTGTTCCAGTTCACGTCGGGATTTCGTCGAAGAGGGTTGTTTCGACTGATCCATCCGCTGGGCGACTTCGTCAGCTTTCCGTAACAACTCTCGTTGTCGTTCCCTTAAACGTTTCAGTTGACGTTCTATCTCTTCGCGTTCCTGATCGGTTTTGGCAAATCGCTGTTTGTCGTCCAGCGCTTTGAGTTGTTCATTCAAGTCCTGCTGGCGTTGTGCAAGTTCTCTGAGACGATTCAGGATCTGCAGGGATTCTCGATCAGGCTGCGCTGCCTGGGGGGCAGATGCCTGATTTTCTGTTTCGTAACGCTGCTGGTTATTGGTCAGTTCGAGTTGCTGTAACTGATTCTGCGATCGACTGCTGCCTCCCCCTTTACTGCCTCCACCGTTTTTATTTTGCGAAACGCGATGCTCACGCGCGCGGAGTTTGAGCAGGAGCTGGTAACTGGCCTGTTCCGTGGCCAGTGCGTTCGTTAAGGGGTCGACAGTGTCTGCTTCCCGTGCTGAATCAAGAAACGCAACCGTTTCCTGCATTTTTGTTGTGATCGATTCCATGATCGTCTTTGATTTCTGTGCTTTCACTTTGGCAGCCAGCTCAAGAGTGGCCTTTACGAGGGCCAGTTGGGCCTGCTTAAGTGTGCTGACATTAGCTTGAAATTCAGGCGAGACAGTCGTTTTGATTTCCTGTCGAATGATCTTCCAGGTGGCATTAATAATCTGTTTCTGCTGCTCTGCCAGTTTTTCTGCCTGTTGTGCATTGCCTCCGCTCTTTCCGCTTTTTGCCCCACCGCTGGGAGACTGTCCCTGTCGAAAGATTTCTTCGAAGTGACGAACTTCCATGAAAAACATGTCACTTGAGACCCGACGGGGCCTGCCATCCGCGGAGACATCTTCGGCAAACAGGAAATAGGAAATCAGAGTGTCAGGTTGCACCTGTAACTGTTCCAGCGACAATAAATGCTCCGCTGCAAAATCCAGATCTCTCTGTTTAGAATTTCTGAGCTTTACAGTATGGGCACGCTGGCCGGGGATGGAATATACGAATCCCACCTGCAGGAGACCATAATCGTCCACGACCGTTCCCTGGACGAGCGCTTCTTCAAGTGGAGAGACACGCGTGTCTCGACCTGGAAACGTGATTTTGATCTCCGGTGGCAGGTTGGGAATTACTGCCAGGTCAACCAAGGGAGGCGTCCGGTTTTCTCGCAGCTCAGTGTCGATTACCTTCAGGTTCCAGGTCTGGTTCGATTCCGCTTTCAAAGTGAGTCGAGCAGACAGACCATCTGAAGCAACAATCATTGGCAGCGGTGATTGTCCATTTTCTTCCAGGGTAGCGGTTGATACCGGTTTATTGAATTGAGCCTCAAGTTCAATTTTTGAGCCGACAATCGCGCTGATGGTCAGGCTGTCTTCCACTTTTTGTACTGGCTGACCCGTGTAGTCAGGGGGAGTGATTTCTGAATTCAGCTGGACCAGTTCCGGCAGAGTATAAACTTCGACGCGAAACTCATCAGACTTCCAGCCTGCTGTCTGAACCTGATATGACAATGCATCCGTTACAGCAGGCAGGCGCGCGGCGAACACGGGGTCATCCAGCTGTTTGGTCAGTGGCAGATGTTTGATTTCTCCCGCTGCTGTTTTAACAACCAGTTCGGCGGCATCGGGTGTCTTGCCCTTGAAACGTGCAGTGATCAGTAACGGGTGATGTTTCTCAACTTCAGTGGATCCGGGTTTGATTTCGACATCAGGGGCAACTTCTGTTATGCCAACTGAAGTCGCCGGATTTTTTACCACGGGGGCTGCTTTTAAATACGACCAGCAACTCAGAGCACAGAGGAGCCAGGCTGCAAAGCAGAACAGATGGGTGGTACTCTGCAGGATCAGCCTGCGATTTGGGATGAGCTGCCTCCAGTCATGTTGTCTGCCATGTGTCAGCACCTGTAGAATCAGGCGGTTCTGCAGAAAAGAGGGGAGATTTTCCTGCATTGTTTTTTCCAGTTCGAGCGTGGCCAGCAGACTGGTATCCAGATCGGGATAGGCACGCTCAATCATCGTGGCGATGGCATGTCTGTCAGACGGTGAGAAACGGTTGCGGGGACGGTAAGCAAGAATTCCGATTGCAATCAGAATCGGTAACCCCAGGATACCAGCCATCAGGAAATACTGTTCCTGCCTTGAATCAAGAGGAGAGAGTACGAGCAGTGAAAGTAACGTCAGACCACAGGCAGCGATCCAGAGATAGGTCAATCGTCTCAGTTTCAGACTGGTCTGGTAGCGGACGATGATTTGATTGAGTTGTTGAACGAGATCGGACAGGCCCATACTTATGCCTTTCGTGTCGCTGAAGTTTTGTCGGCAAACCATTTTGCCAGCAGTGTTTCCAGGCCCAGTAGCGCGAGAGCCCCCAGAATCAACCAGCGCCAGAGCTGCTGTTTCTGTTCCAGTTCCTGAACCAGAGCCTGACGTTGCAGGTCGGCTGATTGTGTTTCATCGACTGTCGTTTCATCCGCCTGAATCAGTTTGACTCCCAGTGCTTCGAGCTGTTCCACAGGCAGTGGTGCGGTTTTACTTTCGTTAATATCCAGGTTGACGGCGAACTGATGTGCTGTGTCAGACGGATTTTCAGTAGTAATCTGGTACAGGCCCGGTTGGACCGTTTCTGTGAAATCCTGCTGGCCGGCAGCAAGTTGAATCTGGGGTCGAGAAGGAGTACTGACGTGAATTACTTGAACCGGTTCAGGTAATTTGACTTTCTGGCCGACTAAAAATTGAGTTCGTGATGCATTCAATTCCGTGTTGAGATTCAAAATCGCATTCATGATGGGCACAAATTTGGTGGAGAGTGCAAATTGACTTTCCTCTGGTGTCCAGCCAAAAGTGGAGACGATTAACTGTCCTGTCCCAACCGGAATACTGACGAGAGCAGGGTCTTTGTGATCAAACTGTGCGAGTACCTGGTGTGGCAGAGCTTCTGGCAGGGAGAGTTTCTGATAACTCCAGAACTTCAGGTTCGTGAAGTCCGAAAATTCTGGTGCCTGAAACATTTGAAACAATTTGTGTTCAAAATCAATATTGGTAAGCAAAGCATAACCGTGGACTTCAGCTGCCTTGATTTGGGCTTTTGCAGCGGAATCTTGAGCCAGCGATAGAAGGGAATTCAGTGATTCTGTAGAGGAATTTTTGTCCAAAGACAAAAGTGCAACGCCCCCCTGCTGCAGAAATTCGTCGACCTGTTGGATCTCATTTACCGACAGTTCTCGGCTGAGAATCATCAGGTCCATGTCTGCTGTGCCTGCCAGGAGCTGTGGTGCATCGTGACCGACCGTTAAAAATTCAATTTGTCGTTCCGGCGTGGAAGGGAAGGCACGTTTCACGAAGTAATCAGGAGTCTGAATCGAATTATCTGCAGGAATTCCATAATGGACGATCGTCCGGTTTTCTTTTCTACGCGGCTGAAAGTGAAGCGTATTGTCAAAGGGGTGATCATCACCACTCAGTTTGATCAGCGGTGTGGGGTGATCCGCTTCCAGAGCCGACAGACGCAGTACACGCGATTGCCCGCGCGGTACATATATCTGTTGGACGAATTCAGTCTCACCGGGACGCCATTCATAGGCAACAGTGAACTGTTCCTGCTGAGAGTCGGCGGCATTGAGAATCCGCACAGTAGGTTGAGAGTTTTCAAAAGCAAGTAATTGGAGTCCGGCATTACTGGTTTGGGGCGTCTGGAGGGAGTGCAGGCGTACGCGCAGTGATTCAGGCCAGGAATAATCTGCCAAGGAGGCGATCTGTGAACCTGCTTGAAAATCGGTGATCAGTTCAATCGTGCAGTTTTGAAGTGAGGTTCCTGTCGGATCCGAGATGGCCTGTTGTTGCAGCAGTGATGCCATTTCTGACAGCGCCTGTCCCAGGTCCGTTGCCTGCCAGCCTGGTGAAAGAGTCTGAAGTCGTTCGCGGTAATGTTCAATATCAGGGCGAGGGAAATCCTGCTGCGCTGACTGCAGAGGTTTGATCGGTTGCAGGCGGGAGTCAAAGGTATAAATCGAAATCTGATGTGTTGCATTTTTTTCGACCAACTGCTCTGCAGTCTGGATTGCCTGAGTCCAGAGAGAATCTCTGCGCATGCTGGAACTGGTATCAATCAGCAGAATCGTCTGTTTCAACGGTTCAGCGGTGGCCAGCACCAGTTCGGTATTCTTGAAAAATGGCCGCGCAAATGCTGTTACCAGCAGGATGACGGCCAGGGCGCGCAGTGAGAGCAGCAGCCAGTGTTCGATCTTATTTTTGCGATTGGTCTGGGGTGGTTTGTGTTCAAGAAAACGGAGGGAGCTGAAAAACAGCACTTTTTTGGGCTGGTGTCTGACCAGGTGCAGCAGGATCGGAAGCCCGACTGCGATGATTCCAGCTAAATAAAGGGGCGTTAAAAAACTCAACTGGTTACCTTCCCTTGTTGTTCGGTTTTCAGGCGGCGCGATCGGTCAGAAAATTGGAGAGCCCTACTTCGAGTGGCGTATCTGTTGTTAATTTGTGAAAATGCACACCCTGTTTGCGGCAGATTGCCTGGATGGACTCCTGGTGTGTCTGGAACTGCTGCAGGTAATCTGCCTGGGCTGATTTGGGGTTCAGTGAGATCCGTTCTCCTGTTTCCAGATCTTCAAAAATGGCTGCTTCCTGAAAATTCAGGTGAACCTCCGCTGGATCCAGAATCTGAAACAGAGCGACTTCATGCCCTTTCGCCCGTAAATATCCCAGCTGAGTGTCCAGCTCATCCACAGAGGTCATCAGGTCGGAGATCAACACGACCAGACCCCGTTTTTTGATCGTTTCCACTGCATGTTTCAGAGGAGAGACCAGATTGGTATGGGAGCCTTGCGGAGGGCGTTCCAGTTCGATGAGAATGCGTCTGAGCTGTCCTCTGGTAAATCGTGCAGGTACGATGGAATCGACGTGTTCATGGAAGATGATTAAGCCACTGGCATCGCGTTGTGTCGATAGAAAATAGGCGAACGTGGCCACCAGGGTTTTCGCATAATCCGCTTTGGAATAACCCAGGCTGTCGAACTGCATGGACGAGCTTAAATCAAGCAGCATGTGGCAGCAGAGATTGGTTTCTTCTTCAAACCGTTTGATAAAGTGCTGGTTGGAGCGGGCCGCCAGTTTCCAGTCAATGTGGCGTGGGTCATCGCCGGGCGTGTATTGCCGGTATTCTGTGAATTCGACGGAAAACCCATGATACGGGCTGCGATGCAGGCCTTTCCAGGTGCCTTCTACGACTGATTTGGCCCGCAACTCCAGCGACTTTATTCGCATCAGGCAGGCCGGGTCAATCCGTTGTGAGATCAGTTTCTGACTCTGGCTGGTTTGAGATGTCTGTTTGAGAGGAAGACTGCTCATGCTTCGACGGGCCTTTTCACTGTTTCAATCAGTTGTTGTACGACCGAGTCGACCGTGATGCCCTCGGCTTCTGCACGGTAGTTGATCAGGATACGATGACGGAGTACCGGTGCCAGTAAAGCGTGGATATCTTCAAGGATGACATGCACGCGTCCCCGGAGTACTGCCCGGGCTTTGGCGCCCAGGATCAGGCTTTGAGCGGCACGCAGTCCGGCTCCCCAGTTGACCCACTCATTGATGAAACCAGGCGTCGTTTCCTGCCGGGGCCGTGATGCGGCGCAGAGTTGAACTGCATAACGCACGAGTTCTTCTGCGACGGGAACCTCGCGGACAAACTGGTGGAACTGCTGGATGTCGCTGCCGGTAAACAGTGGCTGGATCGGCTCGGCATTGCGGGCGGTCGTCTGTGTCACCACGGCGACTTCGTCATCTTCCGAAAGATAATCAATCACAAGATTGAACATGAAGCGATCCAGCTGCGCTTCAGGCAGCGGATAGGTGCCTTCCATTTCAATCGGGTTTTGAGTCGCCAGCACGAAAAACGGTTTATCCAGTTCATACTTGATCCCGGTGACCGTGACCTGTTTTTCCTGCATGGCTTCCAGCAGCGCGGCTTGCGTTTTGGGGGGCGTGCGGTTGATCTCATCGGCGAGCAGGATATTGGTGAAAACCGGACCTTTGACGAATTTCATGGCCCGCGTTTCCTGGGAATCCCCCGCGAGAATTTCTGTTCCCGTGATATCTGCAGGCATCAGGTCCGGGGTAAATTGAATCCGCTGTGACTTCAGTTTAAAGACTTGCGCCAGGGAATTCACCAGGAGTGTTTTCGCCAGGCCGGGAGCGCCGGTGATCAGACAGTGTCCGCCAGCAAACAACGCGATCAGGAGCTGATCAATAATTTCTTTCTGGCCGATGACAGCTTTTGAGATTTCCGCATGGATCTGCCGGCGGCTGTTTTGCAGAAGTTCGAAGATGCGTTCCTCTTCACTGCGACGATCGGGTGAGACAACTTTAAGGTTCACGTTTCTGCTCCTGATAAAAAAATACTAAAATATCATGGGCGCTGAATTCAGTGTGTCATGGCATAAAAAACAATATTGATTCCCAGTGGATAGGCTTTCTTTTCGGAAAACTCCTGGAAGTACCATTTATCTTCCCCTTCCCGCTCCCAGCCATCACCCAGATCGGTATTATGACAGACGACGACAATCAGCCGTCCTGCCTCGTCAAAAATCCCGCGGTAGTGGACTTCTTTGGCATCTTCGCGTTCCCAGGTGATCCCTTCGGAACGGCCCCACTGAGCAACCCCGATGCTGGGGACCTGTGGTTTTTCTTTCAGATCATAAACACAATGAAAAATGGGATGTTCCAGAGGAATGTCGACCAGTTCGCGTTCCGGGAAAACCCGCTTCATTTCCATCGCGAAGTTATCCCACTCTGCTTCTCCCCAGAAGTCATCCACCATCATGAACCCGCCGTTCATCAGGTAGCGTCGCAGGCAGGTGACTTCTTCTGCAGTGAATTCCAGAGAGCCGGGCTCGATCATGTAGATGAACGGGAAATCAAACAACTCTTTGTCAGTCAGTTCCAGAATGCGCCCTTCGGGATCAACTTTCATCGAGGTCAACTGCTGCAGGCGGTAAGAGAAGTTGAGGTCACTGTCCGGATAATCGGTGGCCCAGCGGCGCCAGCCCTGGTGAGAGTTAAAGCGGATTCTGACAAAGGTGAAGACATCGTGTCTGAATTGCGGGTCGTTTTTCCACTCGGGGACTCCGCCGCGGTCCGCGGGGATTCCCTTGCGATATTGTCCGATCGAGATCGTGACAACGATCAGTGATGCGCAGATGACTGCCAGCGAAATCAAAGCTATTTTCATGGCAGGCTCCTCCTGAGCCCTTTCAGTCCCTACATGAACCCGTGTAAGACTTTAAGGATTGTTTGCAGTTAATTCGAGTAGTAGCTGGTGTGCGGCCCTGAATCGAGGGGCCTGTTCGAGCGCGATGAGTGTGTGGCGTTTTGCTTTCTGTCTGTGAGTATCCTGGAGCAAACGGGCGAGCTGGTAATGAGTTTCTGCAGGGTTGTGTGGTTTTAATGCGAGAATCGCCTGATATGCGGCGACCGCTTCTAAGGGACGATTCAACTGAATACAGGCTGTTGCCAGGCGCTGTTGTGTATCCTGGTCTAATGGATTAATCGCGTGCGCATCCTGGCAGGCCTGATAGACGGACGCCCAGTTTTCCTGTCGTTCATACAGAATCGACAGACGCTGAAATACTCCCAGCGCATTGGGATTCCATTTCGCATGCTGTTCCAGAACTGATTGTTCCCGATCAAAGCGTTCCTGTTTCTGATAAAGTTCGGCCAGACGCAGGCAGGCGTTGTCTGCTCCGGTATATTGTGGATAAAGGTTGACTAGTTTTTTGAGAGTGGTTTCCAGTTCGGCGCTGCGGTTTTCTTCTTCCAGAATTCGGGAATAAGCCATCAGCCCCTGGAAATGCTGCGGGTGTTCGCGGATCCAGTCATCAAATCGTTTCGTGTCATCACTGGTTAACGCTGTTAGATCCTGTTCCGACCAGTCGACCGCAGAGGAGAAATTTTTCGCTTTTGCATTCAGGTAGGCAGCGAAATCCTGCTCCAGTTCTCCCAGAATTTTCGTACGACGTTCAATGGCGACATTCACCGGTATTCCGATTCGCAGGTCATTCAGGATGGACTGCATTGCGTCAAATCCGAATTCGTCGATCAGGTATCCTACGACCATAGATGACTGGTAATAGGCAAACTGTATGTGCAGGCTGCTTTTAGGATTCAGGAAGGCACTACTCAATTCACTGATGGGGGTCGTTTCCCCTTTGAGGATCATGTCCCGGTACTGAGGAATCATCGTTTCACCCCAGAGAGGGTTTTTCTGGCGTTCTTCATAGACGGAAAGCCCTTCACTGATCCAGCGGGGCATTTTATTTTTTGTCAGTTCCAGTGTGACCACATGACAGAATTCATGCCAGAGCACGGACTGCCAGTTGGTGGGGTGCTCCGCCTGGGAGGCCGGGCTGTTCGCGGTGATGACTTTTCCGAAGCAGACGCCCAGGTAACCCGATACCGCGGGCATACCGAATGTACGGACTGCGAAGTCGTCCGGGTTGGGAAATATTTCGACCGTGATTTTCTGATCCAGTTTCAGCCCATATTTTTCACACAGAACCTGTTTCGCTTCGTGCAGCAGTTTCAGGACTTCCTGGCCGTACACTTCGGCCTCACGGGCTTCCATCCGCACGATGAAGGTCTCGTCTTCCAGTGTTTTGAAGCTGGCCAGCTGGTCTTTCAGTTCCAGCAGATTGAATGTGGTTGTGTCGTATCCGTCCTGCTGATGAGCCAGCAGAGCGTGTTCCCAGCCACTCACTTCACGTCCCAGACGCAATTCATCCTGGGCCAGCTGAATGCGGGCGGGAATGAACTTTGCGTCTTTCTCAAGAGCCAGGCGCTGGTACGCGGCTCCTTCAGAAAAGCGATAGTGCTCGGAGAGTGCTTTACCGATCTGGTAATCCACCTGCGGGTTCTGGTCATGGTGACTGAGTGCCTGCCAGTAGTAAGCTGTTTCCGCATGAGGGTGGTACTCAAAATGCGCGATGACAGCCAGGCAGGACCAGGCCTCGGCCTGATGGGGATTGATATCGAGTACCCTCTCAAGGCGTTGTTTCGCCTCGGAGTACTGTTCCGAATGAATGCAGCGATAGATCTGTTCCAGATGAGCCGGAATATAATGGGGGTTGATGCTCAAGACCTCTGAAATGATTTTTTCAGAACGCTCGGGATTCCCTGTCTGCAGTGCTTTCGCCAGTCCAAACAGCAGATCGGGATCAGCGGGAATATGTTTCGTCGCTGTTTCGAACGTTTCCTGTGCCAGGACAAAATCACGTTTGGATAAAGCCAGATTACCACTGGCCAGGTAGGCGTCTTTATGGTCGGGATATTCTTTGATGGCGCGATCGTAAAAGGATTCCAGGACCAGCGCGGGGTCTGCTTTTTTCAGGAGGGAGGCCTGCCCTAACGCGACCAGGCTGCTGGCATCGGTGTAACGCCAGGCAGAGCGACTGGCCAGCTCATGAATGCTGTTGAGGAATTCGGCAGCTGCTGCATGCTCATTATTCAACTGGTAAATTTCATGTGCTTTGAGTCGAAGCGGCAGGCTCCAGGAGTAACGTTTGAGACCTGCGTCGATGGTCTGCTTCGCTTCTGCATACTGACCAACGGCCAGTTCGGCCTGGACTTTTAACAAAGGCCATTCCGAGCCATATGTTTTTTTTTGTATGGCAGCATCTGTTTTCTCGATGCAGGCCTGGTACTTACCGGAATTCAGAAGTGCTTCACAATCTTCCAGATCATTGGCGTAAAGAGATTGCTGGAAGGAGACGTAGAAACACAGAAAGGAGAACGAGGCGAGAGAAAGAGTGCGATTCACAAGTCGATTGTGAGCGAGCCGATTATGAAAAGCGGCTGAAGGTCTAAACCTGAACTGGAAACGTTGCACTCTTTGCATATGCGCCCTTCCCTGGGAAAGCCCAATACGCGAAGTCAATATCGCGGTCATTGAGATATCGTACTTCAGAGTCGGATCCAAAACGGCTTCGTATCCGAAACACCGAAGGAAGTTACTTCTGACTCAAGCAGCGCTGCAGGTTAATCATAAGTTGGAGAGCCAACGGAGAACGATATCTGATTTTTGCAAATTGTGCAATAAGAATTTTAGCGGGGAGGGATATTTGTCAGGTTTCGTATGTTATCGGGGCGTTCAGATGCATAAAAAAACAGGCAGCTCACTCTACTGTTTTGAAGTAAAGTGGCTGCCTGTTAGTGGATTTCAGTTCTGTGGCATTAGCTCACAGAAGCTGTTTCAGCAAATCAAACTGACTTTAGAATTCACCCAGAACCTGACCATCATTGATGATGGCGAGTTTCTGGTAAGTACCCATGGCAGCAGCACCTGCTGTTGAGTTGAAGTCAGCAGAGTTGATGTTCTCGCTGATGAATCGGACGGTACCATCACCCAGCAGGAAGTGGCATCCACCTACGTGCTGGCTGCTGAAACCACGATGAGGAGCAGAGCCGGTTGTTTTCTGATTGATGTTTGTCGCTTGAGAAACAACACCTGTGGCGTCTTGCTCCAAACCACCGACAGTGCTGGTAATGGTGCCAGTAGTAGTACCAGTTCCATTGACACGTCCACCAACCCAGATGGCGGAAGATGGCTGTGTAATTGTGCTGCCAGTCTGCTGGAAGGCACGTTCACCGACCAGAATCGTGTTAGATGTTCCGTCTGTGAAATCACGGAAACGAACACTGCTCCTGGGGAAGAAACTTCCCTTGTACTGGTAGGTATTAACAGGCGTGCCTGTCAGAGAAGCAATATGTCCTGAAACTGCAGGGTAGCTCAGAGCACCATAACCGTTGTTTGAGGTGTCAGTACGCAGGTTGTTGACCACTGGCACGATTGAGGAAGGGCAGCGATATACGGGAATCGCAGTCTGGAGAGCGGCGGGAGTTGTGCCGAAGGTGGCGTTTGCATTTGGAAGCAGCAATCCACCATTGGGATTGATGGTATTGTAGAGTGGAGCCTGGTCAACGAAAGGCAGTATGAAAGCAGACCATCCCCAGTTGTAGTCAGTAGTGGCACTGTTAGTGTTAACATAGCCCAGTGGGAAAACGCGGTGTGTATCAGCGTAATTGTGAATAGCGAGCCCGATTTGCTTGAGGCTATTCTTGCAGGTGGAGCGTCGTGCGGCTTCACGTGCCTGCTGAACAGCGGGAAGGAGTAACGCAATCAAGATCGCGATGATTGCAATTACCACAAGTAGTTCGATCAGTGTGAACCCGCGTTTGGGGGTTCCAGAACATCTCTTCATCTTAACTCCAGTTAAAAATAAGTGGGTTGGGGGCGCCTGTTTGAAACAGTTGGTTTCTACATCTTGTAAGGTGGGTAGCCTCGAGCACGTTGAATGCACTAGAAACTTATACCTGTCAGGAAGAGGAAACAAGCAATTATTGAATATTGTTCAAAAAAAAATCAAAAATATTTTTAACTGGTACGATTGTGTATAGTAAAAGGGTCCTAACTCCCTTTTATTCAAGAGTTTATTTTATGGAAAAATGTCAAGATAATTTTGATTCAGACGAACGTGACATTCTGTGCATGAGGAAAATTCCGTATGCTTACAGTTTTTGGCACGATGTCTGATCAGCGTCTCAGACGCTCAAACCGGGCTAATGCCATCAGCGGAAAGTAGGTGCGGTAGAGGTGGTATTTAAGATAGAAGACCTTGGGAAAACCGGTTCCCGTAAAAGGTTCTTCGTCCCAGTTGCCATCGGCGTTTTGTGTCTCCAGCAGATAGTGAATTCCCCGTCTCACCGCAGCAGAATCAATTTCATCCGCGGCCATCAGGCCCATCAGAGCCCAGGCGGTTTGAGAGGGAGTGGGAGCGCCTTGGCCCCGCAGAGAAGGATCCGCATAGCTGTCGGCAGTCTCACCCCAGCCCCCGGATGACTGTTGATGTGATTTCAACCAGCCAACTGCACGAATGATTCGGGGGTCATCAGCGGGAACGCCGATATCTGTCAGTCCGACAATGGATTGCCAGGTTCCATACAGATAGTTCACACCCCAGCGTCCATACCAGCAATGATCGTCTTCCTGCTGGCTCCAGACATATTGCAGGGCTTTTTGACAGGCTGGATGACTCAGTGGTAATTGAACATCCGCGAATGCTTCCAGTACGCGTGCCGTTAAGTCGGCAGTGCTGGGGTCAACCATCGCGTTGTGATCGGCAAAGGGGACCTGTGTAAACAGTTCCCGGTTATTATCTCGGTCAAAGGCGCCCCAGCCTCCGTCCTTATTCTGCATGCCGAGAATCCAGTGCATGCCGCGCTGAATTGCGCCGATCATAGGCTCAATCAGGTCCAGATCTGCGTAAGCCTGTTCCCGTGATTCACTGCGACCGACGACGATCGCCTCTGTCTCGAGGTCTTCCTCATAGGGATTCCATTCCGGCGTGACGAGGAAATCGGTCAGCCACTGATCCTGTTTGAGGGTTTTAGGCATGCATCGTCTGAGTGCCATAATCACCATTGCGGTGTCGTCAATGTCGGGATAGAACTCATTGTTGAATTCAAAATACCAGCCCCCCGGCGATTGTGATTTACTGGAATTGACCCAGTCTCCCGGTTGTTTTGCTTCCTGAGAGAGGAGCCATTTTACACATTTACGGATGGCGGGGTGACGATTGGAAACCCCGGCTTCCCGCAGGGCAATGGTGCTGAGTGCCGTATCCCAGACAGGTGATTTACAAGGCTGCAAACGAATGCGATCACCGTCCTGAATCTGTAATTTTTTCAGCTCGCGTAGAGCATTCTGAATTCCCGGGCTGCTTTCCTCCTGCCCCAGGCATTTTAAGGCAATCACCGTCCAGATAATGGGAGGAAAAATGGCTCCCAGCCCGTCACTTTTTTCAAAGCGATCGGTGATCCACTGGTGTGCCCTGGAGACGGCTGTTTTACGAAATGGTTTCAGTCCGAGATTTTCAACGATTTTGATGCCCTGGTCTACGACCTGGAAAAAACCATGCCAGTTGAACCAGGTTTTCTTTGAGAGAGAATCCAGGGCTTCCGACTTGGGTATCGTCCTGGGATAATCTTCCGGTCGTCCCGTAAACAGCTCTGTGATCCCCTGTTCTGCCGGCAGGGTGATCGAAGGACGATATGCCCAGAGAATACTCAGCGGGACAAGAATCGTGCGGGACCAGGCAGACATTTCAAAAATATTGAAAGGCATCCAGCGCGGGATGAGCATCAGTTCCGGCGGAACAGCCGGGCATTTGGAATAGGGAATGATTCCCAGTAAGGCCAGATAGAAGCGGGTGAAACTGTTGACTGCTTCGACGCCTCCGGCCGCCAGGATCGCGACCCGGGCGCGTTGCATGTATTCTGCTGTCGGTGAGTGACCAGTCAACTTGAGGGCGAAGTATGCTTTGACCGAGGCGCTGATTTCGATCGGGCCTTCCGGATACATGTTCCAGCCTCCAGCGGGCATCTGTGTATCCATCAGGTAGTTGGCAGCCTGAACCGCTTCGTCTGAGTTCTGTTTTCCCAGAAATGCCAGCAGCAGAATATATTCGGATTCCAGGATCGAGTCCCCTTCGAGTTCTCCGACCCAGTAGCCTGCTTCATGCTGCAGTGACAGCAGATAATCGCGCGAGCGGGTGATTCCTTTGAGCAACTGCTCCGGATGATCGAAGGGCGCAGCTTCCGTGCTGGGGAAAATCTTGAAGGTGGGGGCTGCCTTGTGACCAGGTTCGGGGTTGCCGGACAGATCACTGGCTCTCAGTCTGCCTGAATTCATTTCAGGTACTCCCTGACATTGTTGATATGGATTCCATTCCCGGGAAATTGAGCTGAGGTTTTTCCACCGCGCATTCAATTTCGAGGTTGAGATCATAAACGGAGACCGTTTTTTGTACAACCTCAATCAAGGTAAGGGTTTTGAGAATCCAAGTTCAAACACTGTCAGGAGATTTGCCTGATTCAGCAGGATTCGGCCTGCGTTGCCAGTTCGGCAGGTTCGCCCGTCGCATCCATTTCATGCCCTGAAATGATGACTTCAAAGCCCAGGTCAGCGATCATTTCATAATCTGCTTCAGCTGCCTGACCTTTGGTTGTCAGGTAGTCGCTGACGAACATGGAGTTGGCCGCATAGAGTCCCATGGCCTGCATTGAGCGGAGGTTGACTTCACGGCCGCCGGCAATACGAATTTCCGTCGCAGGATGTGCCATCCGGAACAGGCAGAGCGCTTTGAGGCAATAGCGGGGGTCGAGTTCATCCACCGCTTCCAGTGAAGTTCCATCAATGGAGTTCAGGAAGTTTACCGGGATGGATCGTGTTTCCAGTTCGCGGAGTTCAAAAGTAGCGTCGACAATGTCTTCGGCAACCTCGCCCATTCCCACAATCAGGCCGCTGCAGAGTTCCATGCCGGCTTCCCGGGCTATTTTCAGGGTCTGCAAACGATCTTCATAAGTATGGGTAGTACAGATCTTTTCGTAGTATTCGCGACTGGTGTTTAAATTATGATTGATGCGATTCACGCCCGCCTGCTGCAGACGTTTCGCCTGATCTTCATTCAGCAGACCCAGACAGCAGCAGATGCGTAAATCGAAGGATGATTTGATTTTTTCCACAACAGACGCAACATGCTCTACCTCTTTGTCTGTCGGGCCACGGCCACTGGCGACGATGCAGTAGGTTCCCGCTTTCGCTTCATCCGCGGCTTTAGCCCCTTCGAGCAGTTTTTCTTCATTGAGCATGCGGTATTTGGGGATATCCGCCTTGGATCCCCGCGCCTGAGAACAGTAGCCACAATCTTCGGGGCAGAGACCACTTTTGGCATTTTTCAGGTAGTAGAGTTGAACCTGTTTTCCAAAAGATTTCTGTCGAATGCGATAGGTGGCAGACAGCAGGTCCAGTAATTCATCATCACTTGAGTTTAAAATTGCCAATCCCTCTTCACGGTTAATCTGGTAACCAGACAGAACCTGATCAGCGAGTGACTGCCAGCGCGAAGGAGATGAAGTGACCTGATTGTTCATCAAAAATATCTTTCAGTTCAGAAGGAGCGAGTTTTTCTAAGTAGTTCCTGTGTTCCAGAAAAATCTGGATCGCTAAAGCCTGTTCCGGTCAACACGCCGGAGCCATGATCATTTTCTGAACCTGCAGCCCGAATGGGTGATGAGGCTCGATGATGGTGTGGGTGTGTGCAGTTGATGTCAGGCTGCAGTGTTGCTCTATGATAGGCGAAATGAAGGAGAGTACAAGTATGCTGGCAGTCCTGAAAAGGGGCAGATGAGCGGATTTTCTAAAACATCTCAATAGGATGTGCGAATCCACTTCTGACTGACATCTCCCTGATCATCCCGCAGTGTGAACATTTTGTCTTCGATCGAATGGATCTCACGCACAAATTCACTTCCCCAGAGTTGCTTGATGTAATCCAGCTTGTTTTCAGGACTTCCGCCGACAGCCCGTAGGGTCAAAGTCGCAGCATTTAATTGCCATTCGATATCAACGGTGACTTTTTTACCCAGCACCGTAGTCCAGAGCCCCTGTGGTTCAATTACCATTGTGGCCGTTCCATTTTCGTTGATGGTCAGGATCTGTTTGCTGGTACTTTTGGTCTGTTCCCATTTGCCGACAAGTCGCGCCAGGAGCGTTTTTGAATTCAGTTCGGTGGAGTTTCCGTTAGATTCAGGCTGTTTTTGGGGTTTGGCAGTCTTATTTTGGGATATTGCACGGGACGGGATCTGTTGCAGAACCGGTTTCTGACTCTGCGCCCTGTTTGACTGACTTCGATTCGAATTCTCAGCAGAAAACAGAAAGGCGGCTGCGAATCCAGCCAATGCCAGTACCACGATCCCTGTTTTTCTCATTCATTGAATTCCTGAAACTACTGAAAAGCGTCAAAACAGCGCAACTATACTCTTATTTTCGGCAGCAGGGAACGTCAAGATTTCTCTTAATCTGCCAGAACCGATCTCATTAATGACTGTGATCGCTGCAAAAGTGCTACCGGACCGGACTTCCATTGGTACTTTTTTTCTTCACAGGGGTATGGAAGTGTATATGGCTCTGACCAATCACGGCAGTTAGCTGAGTCTCGAATTCATTGCTGCAGGAAACGCGCAGGCTTCCCGGAGGGTTGAGTACATATCGTAACTGCGTGTTGGGTTTCTCCTGATCCACCGAATCGACAACCAGAATGACTTCTGTCTGCCCGGGGAATTGTGTCAGCACGTCATGGACATTGACCATATCCTGCCGGGAGTGAACTCCGCGTTTAAAATTGATTGCCAGGCGGTCAGTGAACTGTTTCCGGGCATCATTCAAAGTCAGTAGCTGGTCGACAATGACGTTCGGTTCCCTGCCCCGTTTGTCGATTTTCCCTTTGATAATGACCATCGCTTCCAGTTTGACTTTCTCACCCATCGAAGCGAACTGTTCGGGCCACATGATACAGCGAACCAGTCCATGGGGATCTTCAAGGTCAAAGTTCACATAGCGTGTGTTTCCATTCTTGCTTGGCTTTTTCGTAGCTGCCATTTTGATAGAAGACACCATGCCTGCGAGGATGACTTCGACCCGGTCATCCATTTCCGCCAGCTCATTAGTCTGATTCTGAGCATATTTGGAGAGGGCCGTTCCCATTTCCGCCAGTGGATGGGATGTGAGATAGAAGCCGAACACTTCTTTTTCAGCGCCCAGTTTCTGGGCACGCGGCCAGTCTTCTGCTTCCGGCAATGAGGTTTCTTCTGCTGAATCAGATTCTTCGTCAGTCGGTTCATCGCCGAACAGGCTTTTTTGTCCTCGTGCCCGGTCGCGATGGATGTTCAATGCCGATTGCACGGCACGTTCTACTGTCAGCATCAGCTGCGCCTGGTTGCCGCCCAGGCTGTTCAGGGCTCCTGCTTTGATGAGGATTTCGAGCGTACTCTTGTTGAGGGTTTTGGGGTCAACACGTTCACACAGGTTATACAGGCTGGTAAACGGTCCATTTTCCTCACGCTCCTTGACGACCGCTTCGAGAACCTGTTCCCCGACTCCTTTGATGGCCCCCATGCCGAAGCGGATTTTTTCGCCATCGACGCTGAATTCCACCTCGGAGCGATTGATGTCCGGTGGGAGTACTTCGATTTTCATCCGGCGACAGTCATCAACGTGTTCGTTGATTCGTTCATGACTTTCCATTCCGCAGGAGAGTAAGGCCGCCATGAATTCTTTGGGGTAATGGGCTTTCAGGTACGCCGTCGCATAGGCGACTCCCCCGTAGGCGGTAGAGTGCGATTTATTGAACCCGTAACCTGCGAACTTTTCGATCATTTCAAAAAGGTCGGTAGCCAGTTTGACATCGACGCCACTTTTTTCGGCGCCTTCCAGGTATTGATCGCGGAAATCCGCAATGATTTTCAGTTTTTTCTTGCTGATCGCTTTAATACAGCGGTACGCAGCAGAAAGCTCGATGCCTCCCACGCGGTTCAGAATCCGCATGACCTGTTCCTGGTAGACCATCACGCCGTAGGTCTCATCCAGAATTTCGTCTACAATGGGATGAACTTTGGGAATCGGAATCCGGTTATTTTTAACATCGACATACTGCATCACCATCCCCCCTTCCAGAGGGCCCGGACGGTACAGAGCGGAGGTTGCGATGATATCTTCGAACTTGTCTGGCTTCATCTTGGTCAGCAGATCGCGCATCCCGCCACTTTCCAACTGGAAGATCCCTTTGGTTTCTCCCCGTTGCAGCAGCTCGAAGGTTTCCCGGTCATCCAGGGGCAGTTTATGCGGATTGATATCGATGTTGCAGTGTTTTTTGACGTTTTGAACGGCCTTGTCCAGGATCGTCAGGTTGCGCAGACCCAGGAAGTCCATCTTGAGCAGTCCCACCGATTCGACGGTAGGGCCATCCCATTGGGTGATGATGTCAGTCTTGCCGGTTATCGATTGCAGAGGAACGACTTCGGAGAGAGGCAGG
>TARA_R100001132_G_scaffold9819_1_pt1 | contig 30361 bp, 15 predicted proteins | sample TARA_R100001132 | Tara Oceans TARA_R100001132 (sample SAMEA2621247) | marine metagenome | biome: marine biome (ENVO:00000447); feature: mesopelagic zone (ENVO:00000213); material: "saline water (ENVO:00002010), including plankton (ENVO:xxxxxxxx)" | depth 800 m | reverse complement strand
CTTTCATGATGGCCTCCTTGGCCGTCCAGATACGGTAGAAGGGGAGGAGGGCGACGCCGTCTTCAAGCTGGCTCAACAAGCTGGATTCTGACGGTGCACAAACCATCGATACCATCTGGTGCCAATCTATGGAACGGACTCGCTCTATGTCTATCCCGATCGCTGCATCAGGGGAGAGCGCAAAGGCGGACCAGCCTTCCGTACGGGATATGGAGAGGCACAAGTCCGGATAAGAGGAAAGAAAAGGAGCGCCCAAGTCATCATGTTCGATGATGATATCCGCCGATTGGCACCCAAGATGCTCGGAAAGCCCGGCGCGGACCGTTCGGTACGAGCGCTCAAGATTGGTGCGTTTCACGGGATCGATCAGTTTTTCGAGGCGCGCTTGCTCTGTACCGGTCAGCTGTGGTGGTGGTTGCGGCGCCACCGAATGGTCCAGAATCCAGGCCGACAGATCCACTCTCCATTGTGGGCGGGGTGGAGGGGAGGAAAACGGGACCTGAATCATTTGAGATATGCTGCAATAGATATGCCGGTCACGCCGGATCAAAAGGGAACCGTTCGTTTCTCCCGGTCCGTATCGGCACTACTCGCGAAATTCGCATACTGAATAGCGTTAACGTGCATCATCCCTTGGTTTTAATGTTCTCTTTATGTTCGTAGTCTTGGCGGGTTTGAATTAATCATATGATATGCTCCGCGACATCGTGTATATCATTGTATTCATATGGAAATTTGTCCTCTCCGTGTTTGGTCTATACTTGACTCAGTAAATCTGAATGGTGGGCTTTTCAAATTTATATTTAGTAGTCGGAAAGCGCCATTTCTCACAATTCGCAGGCCGTTAGAGTACTGGATTGGAGAAAAAACATGCAACTTCTTAGGCAAGTATCACAAATAGCCCTGATTGCAGCAGGCGCTGTCGCAATGATAGGTTCGTCCCACGCAGTCGGGACGGATGCGGGTAAATCTGTGGAGAACACTTTCACCCTGGACTACCAGGTGAGTGGTGTGTCCCAGGGTACGATCACCAATGACTCGGCTTACACGGGAGGAGCCGGTGATCCGTCTCCGGTGATTGATCCGGCAGGCCCGACAAATTTCACAGTCGACCGTATGATTGATCTTGCCGTCACGGCTGACAATTCCGGTCTTGTCGTGCCGTCAAACGCGCAGGATCGTATCCTGCAGTACACGATTACCAATCTCGGCAACGATCATCAGGCATATTCATTCAGCATCGCTGATGTCGCAGGCGATGACTTTGATGCCACCGGCTTGGAAATCACCTATTCGCGCGCCGCCACTGATCTCAATGGTGACGGCGATACGCTTGATGCTTGTGAAGCAGAAATTGTCGATGCACCATTGACCGCGACGGTGCCTGGCACGGCTGCCGGCTCGGCAAGTTATACGTGTGACATTCCGGCTGACCTGCCGTTCACGGTTGAGCTGTCCGGCGATATTCCGGATGCCTTGGCAGATTCCAATATCGACAATCTCGTCCTGGTTGCGGAAACCCGCAATCCGAATGCCTGGGCAGTGGAAGCGGTTGCTCCCAGTGTCGGCGGCGTCACGGCAAACGATGCTGATGGCACCAATACGATTACCGGTCTTGCTGAAAACGTCTTTGCAGATGGCACGGGAACGTCGGAAGAAGCCGACAAGGATGGACGTATGTCTGCCCAGTCAAGTTTCGTTGTCACGTCTCCAGACCTTGTCGCTGAAAAGCGTGTCTGGGTTTTACGCACAGAGTCTGACGGAACGGCATGTGCTGGTGAGGCGGTTCCGGCTGTTGAGCCAACAACAGAGTATCCAACGCCAGGTGCGTGTGTCCTGTACACGATTGAAGTGACCAACACCGCCGAGAATGCAGGCTCTGACGCAGAAAACATCGACGTATCTGATATTCTTCCGGAAAATGTTGGCTTCGTTTCGGCCACAACATCAGGGTTCAATATTCCGGGTACACTGACTTTCAAGAAAGCCGACAATACGACCAACTGTGATGGTACAGCTGGTGAAACATGTACAGTTGCCCTAACGGGTGCCGGCTTGGCGGCCGAAGTCGGAACAACCGACGCGACTGCCCAGCTCTATATTCGCGCCATTGTTCGCTAATCCCTCCTAGCAAAGATGCGCGTCTTCAGGACGTGCGGTGTTCAGCAGAAACCTCCTCCCCTGACTGCTTAGCCCGCGCGTCCTGACACTGGCTTCTCGCCACTCATTCGATGCCTGAACCCAGGGTGCCTTTCCGAAAGGAGAGGCACCACCGGGGAAGATTTGCCCGAAGACATTTAAGTCAGACACCAGATAAACCGAGCGACGGATAAAAAAATGATCAATATATTCAAAAACATAACCGGCGCCCTGTCTATTGTCCTGTTTGCGCTTTTCGCTGGCGGCGCGCTTGCGCAGACTGCCCCGCTTGGCACGAAAATCGTCAATACAGCGACAGTAACGTATGACCACCCAAGTGGTCCGTTCGGGTTCACGACCAATGAGGCGTCCTTCACCGTTGTTGCGCGTGAGACGCCATCCACAATCGAATTTTTCAAACGCCTTCCCATCGCACCCGACAGTCAGACTGTGATGCTGAATGGGAGCGATTACAGCGTTAGCGGTGTTGGGGCCCCGGATGACTTTGTTAAGGTCAATCCCCGCAACGCCCGCAGCGCGACACCAGCTTTCGGTGGCGCCACGGATGTTGTGCCGGCCGATTCATACTTCGCAGGAGAGATGATCATCGTCCGGGTGATTGACCTGGGACAGAATGGTGACCCCGATGTCATCGAAACCGTGATGATTACTCTCGTCTCCGAAAGCGGTGATGAGGTCATGCTGCGTCTGTACGAGGATGGCCCGGACACCGGTTGTTTTTATGGCTATGCCCCAAGCACAAGCGAAGCAACGAAGGCGAATGACAGAATGCTGACGATAACAGACAGCGGCCAGATCGAGGCCCGCTATGTCGATGCTTTCGATGCGTCTGAGGTTTCGACGGATACTGCGCTGTCCGATCCATATGGCACCTTGTTCGACTCGCTGACGGGTCAGCCGATTGACGGCGCCGTGGTTTCGATAGTCGATGCCGTAACCGGCGAGTCGGCAAAGGTTTATGGTGTGGATGGGGAATCTCCCTATCCTTCGACCTTGGTTTCAGGCGGATTCGTTACGGATGAAGGCGGAACGGAATATGATCTGAAACCTGGTGATTTCCTGTTCCCCCTGATGATCCCAGGCGAGTATCGTCTCGTGATCGAACCTCCGGCAGGCCATGTCTTCCCGTCAGGTTTCGATAAGAGCCAGCTTGCCGATCTTTCGGGTGGCCCGTTCGAGATCATTGAAGGATCCTATGGTCTTGACTTCACGGTCACGGCGACCGGGCCACTGCATTTCGATGTCCCGCTTGATACCAATCGCGGCCTGACGGTTGTGAAACAGGCTGGCGTTGCAACAGCGTCTATCGGTGATTTCATCTCGTATTCCGTGCGTGTTGAAAACCGGGCTGACCATGCCCTGCCGCTGCGCTTTGAAGATGTCCTGCCAGCAGGCTTTCGTTATCAGGCAGGTTCCGCCTCGCTTGATAATCAACCGACTGCTGATCCGGAAATTTCCAGCGATGGCCGGACCCTTCACTTCGAAGGCGGTATGATACAGTCAGGCAGCACGCGCGCGCTCAGTTACATTGCTGCAATCGGCCCTGGTGTGAAGAATGGCGAGGCGGTCAACCGCGCGACGGCGGTGAACCCGAACAATCGGCCCCTGTCCAATACAGCCGAGGCTGCGATTGTTATCCGGGAAGATCTGCTGCGGTCGAAGCAAACCATTATTGGTCGCATAGCGGCCAATTCCTGTAAGCGTAATGCTGATGCAAATGCTCATATCTTCCCGCCGCACGGTGTTGCAGGTGTCCGCGTCTATATGGAAACCGGTGACTTCGCCATCACGGATGACAAGGGCCAGTTCCATTTCGAGGGTGTCGATGTGACGACGCATGTTGTCCAACTGGACCTGGCAACTCTGCCGTCCGGATATGAACCTGTCATCTGCGAAGAAAACAGCCGCTATGCCGGCAGTGCCATCTCGAAATTCGTGGACGCGATGGGCGGCACCATCTGGCGCGCCGACTTTTACCTGAAGCAAACGTCGGCCCTGAAGGAAGAAGTGCAGAAAGCTGATCTGGCTTCCGACGTCACGGAATATATCCAGTACGATCAGGCATGGCTGAATAGCCAGGACGACACCGTGGATTGGGTCTACCCGGACATGACGCTTGCGCCATCCAGCCGGAGTGTGAACCTCGGTATCAAGACGCCCGCAAAATCTGTTGTGGCACTGAGCCTGAATGGGCGTCCGGTTCCTGCAACCAACAGACAGGCGCGCCTGTCTTCCAGCGATCAGTCCGTTGTGTTGCGTCGCTGGAGAGGGGTCGACATCGAGAATGGGGCAAACCTGTTTGAGGCTACGATCACGCATGCTGATGGCAGTAAGGAGCGGCTGGAGCGTACGGTCTGGTTCGTGGTTGAAGCCCAGCGCGCGCGCTTGGTCGATGACCAGTCCACGCTTGTGGCGGACGGACGCACTAACCCCGTTCTGGCAATCCGCCTGGAGAATGCTGAGGGCCATTCCGTGCACACCAGCCGCATCGTGGAGATTGATGTTCCGGCGCCGTACCAGTTGAAATCCAAAGACGAGCTTTCCCGGATTGCGCCGGTTGATGCGGGCATAGTCGAGGCGCGCGGTGTTTCCGTGGGCCGTGACGGTATTGCGCGGGTTGAGCTTGAGCCAACGCTGAAAACCGGGAAAATCCGCGTGCGTGTGCCCCTTGCGAATGGGCGGGTTGAGGAGATTGATGCCTATCTTCGTGCGGAAGAGCGCAGCTGGATCGTTGTCGGTCTTGCCGAAGGCGTGTTTGGCCAGGTTGATATGAGCAAGGGCGCGTTGGACCAGGATGGGGACTGGAGTTCCGACGGCCGTTTTGCCTTGTTCGCCAAGGGACTGATCAAGGGTGACTGGCTACTGACGATTGCTGCTGATACAGCCAAACGGCGCGGCAACACCGATAGTGAATTGTATGCGGAGATCGATCCGAATGCTTACTACACGCTGTATGGCGATAGCTCTGTGCAGGGCCATGACGCGGAAAGCCGTTATCCTGTCTATGTGAAGCTGGAAAAAGGTACGGCGCAGATTCTGTTCGGCGATTTCAATACGGATATGAACGATTCCGAACTCGCCCGCTACAGCCGTCAGCTTTCCGGCCTGCAGGCCGTGTATAATGGTGAGCGTGTCTCCGGCACCGCCTTCGTGGCCGAGACCAATCAGCGGTTCGCCAAGGACGAAATTCCTGCCGATGGGACATCAGGTCCCTACATGCTCAGCCAGCAGGCGATTGTCCGTAACTCCGAGACCATTCTCGTTGAAACGCGCGATCGTGATCGTCCGGACCAGATCCTCGGTCAACGCTCACTCGAGCGCTATGTCGACTATGAAATCGATTACGAGACAGGTAAGCTGATCTTTCGGGGCCCCGTCGACGCGACAGATTCCGCATTCAACGACAATGTGATTATCGTCGACTATGAGACCTTCGCGGATGCCGAGCGCAATATAACCTTCGGCGGACGTGGCGAAGTGCGTGCACTGGAGGGCCGTATCTCTGCCGGTGTGAGCGTGGTGCACGAGGAAGGGGATTCCCGCGCGGCGGGACACGACGCGGATCTCGCGGGTGTCGACCTGACTGTAAGGATCACCGACCAGACGGAATTGAATGTCGAATACGCCATGTCGCGTCAGCGCAATGCTGGCGAAAAGGACGCTGACGTGAAGGCCGACGCCTATCTGGTGGAACTCGACCACCGGACTGAGACGCTCGGTGTCCAAGCCTATGTACGTGAGGAAGCTGCCGGATTTGGGGTGGGGCAGGGTGGCAGCAATACGCGGTCCATTCGCAGGGTCGGTGGCCAGGCAAATGCCCGCATACGGGAAACCGTGAATGCTGACACAGGCAATCGCCAGACCAATAGCGTGAATGCACAGGCCTACCAGGAAACAGCTCTGGAAACAGGCGAGCAGCGTACTGTTGGTGAGATCGGCATTGTCCATTCAGCTGCGAATCTGAGCGGCGGCCTCGGACTGCGCGCGGTGAAGGAAGAGCTGAATTCGGGCGAGCGCAAATCCCTGCTGGCCACGGCGAATGCCAGCAAGGTGTTTCCGGGCCTTGGCCTGACGCTGTCTGCCTCGCGTGAGCAATCGATTAGCAGCGAAAGTGACGAAACATCGATCGCGCCAGAGCGGACGATCTTCGGAATCGACAAGTCGATTGGCGAACGTGTCGTGCTGAACTTTCGTCATGAGTTGACGGAGGGCGAACACGCATCCGGCAGCAATTCGATTATCGGCATGAGTGTTCAGCCCTGGACCGGTGGTCGGATCGACTCTAACCTGTCTCAGCTGACGCAGGACAGTGCCTCGCGCCTTTCCGCGACCGTCGGTGTCGACCAGACGTTCCGTCTGAACGATGCGTGGAGCGCTAGCCTGGGCATGGCCAACCGCATGCAGATCGATGGCGGCGACCAGCCCGAAGACCCACTTGCCGACGATGCCATTTCCCCATTTGCAGATGGCGTGCGCAGTCCTCTGACGCTGGATGACGGCTTTACGTCTGCCTTTGTCGGTCTGGGCTATCGCCAGAGCATGTCGGCTGCGTCCCTTCGTCTGGAAATGCGCGATACGGCAATTTCAAGCCGCAAGGCCATGATTTTCGGGGCAGCGCGCGAACTTTCCGACAGCTTGTCCTATGCAGGGGGCGCTCGGCTCCAGGCTGCGGAAAGCAACCTTTCGGGCGGTGCTGACAGCATTGAGGCGCGCCTCGGCCTTTCGTGGCGCCCAGTCGACCAGAACGTGGTGTTTTATGATCGTCTCGACTTCGACATGCAGGATTCGGAGGGCTTGGGGAATACCTGGAAGCTGGTGAATAACGCTGGCGCGAACATACAATGGTCCAAAGGCACACAAGTTGCGGTCTTCCACGGCATCAAGTTTTCACAGGCGAAAATACTAGGCCAGAATCTGTCTGCTTGGACCAACCTTGCGGGACTGGAACTGCGCCAGGACATCACAAAGAAGATTGATGTCGGCCTGCGCACATCGCTGATGCACTCAACGGCTTCTTCGACAATGGAATATCAGGTCGGCCCAAGCATCGGCTTCACGCCCAAGGACAATCTGTGGATCAGTGTTGGCTACAACCTGATCGGGTTTGAGGACGAAGACTTCGAAGCCGCTGCACAGAGCCATAACGGTCTATTCATCAGTTTAAGATTGAAAATTGACCAAAATAATACCGCGGAAATGCTTGAATGGATTTCGCCAAAGGGACGGAATTAGACTATGACTATGCTTATCTCTCGCCTGAAAAAATATGCTGTTCCCTTTGTGTCTGCACTGGCCTTCGTTGCCCTGCCTGCGTTTGGACAGGTGGTCTATACGGAGGATTTCGGATCGGGCACCTATCCCGGTGCGCCCCTGCCGCCCGGAGTAACGACATACACCTACAAGGCGCCGACAACGGGCGTGTTTCCGGACTCTCTGGACGATGGTCAATATGTCATTGCAGAGAACATACGCCGCGCGTTCAGCAACTGGGTGGATCTGAATGACCATACCAGTAATGACGGAACAGGATATGCGCTGGTCGTGAATGCCACCCTGGGTTCGAACGATGAGTTTTACAGGACGACGGTGGATCTGGCTGCAAACCAGGATTATGAATTCTCTGCATGGGTTGTGAATGCCAACACGCAGGTGGTGAAAGACTATTGCGACCAGAATGGCGGTTTTATCCTGCCCAATGTCACGTTTTCCATACAGGATATGACCGGAACCGTGCTGGCATCGCGGACAACTGGGAACATTCCCATTAGCAGTCCGCCGACGTGGGAAGAGTACATTCTGGAGTTTTCTACTGGTGCGTCCACGACGCAGGTTCAGCTGGTACTGATTGATAATGCTCCGGGTGGCTGTGGCAATGACCTTGCCATCGACGATATCATGTTCCGTACAAAAGTGACGATGGCTGCAAGTGATGATGCGGGCACGGTGAATGATTCCTCCGTGGCCGTCAGCAATCTGCTGAACGTCCTGACGAACGATACCGATGATGGCGCTCCGGTTTCCGGCTTCGACCTCTCGCTCGCGACAGGATCAAGTCTGCCTGCAGCGCTGACTTTCGACACGGTAACAGGCGAGGTCGGCGTACAAGCCGGCACCGCCGACGGTGTATACAGTTTCAACTACGAGCTCTGCGCTCAAGGGTCGGCATTCAATTGCGATATCGCGACAGTAACGGTCACGGTGAGTAATCCCGTGGTCGAGCCGACACCGGCGCCGACAGGCGTGCAGTCCTGTACGGCTCTATCCGGTTTCTGGACGGGTTCGGGAACCAACTGGTCCACGACGACCAGCAGCGGGTTGGGTGTAAGCCTTGAACACACGGTGGAGTTGGGTGGTACTATCAACGCGTTCCAAGGAAATTTGAACAATATTGGTGCCTTCAGTGAGGTTACCGCGCAGGGCAACAGTTCCCTCGAGACGATGTTCTACTGGGATACGAGCCCTGAATTTGGCACGCAGTCGGAAATCGACAGTGTGACCGGCACCCTGACGCTGACTTTCGACCGACCCGTTTACAATCCGGTTGTTCATCTGGACAAGCTCGGTGAGCTCAACGGCTCGGTGACCAATTCCGTCTATCTGGAACTCATCACCCCCGGTGCAAGCATTACACGGCTATCTGGCACCACTCACTTCGTAACTGATACTAACGCGGTTTACCGGGAAATAGACCAGACAAGTTCTGGATCTGAATCCTCACTTGTTCCATTACTGGGCACGGCTGCTGGTTCGATTCTGATTGAAGGCGTTCACTCGAGCCTGACATTCAGGATGAGCGGCCTGGGCCTTGAGGGGAGCGGCTATGACCAGTTCGAATTGGCAATGTGTGGCCATTCCGCAGACTTTGGCGACGCTCCGGGCAACTATAAAACCCTGAAGGCGAACAATGGCGCCATACATCAGATCACAGGGGCTACGTCAGACCTGTTCATCGGGACTGCGCCTGATAGTGAGGCGGATGGATCCTTCGCATCGGGAAATGCCACGGACGATAGCGATGATGGCGTGAGCCTGCCTGCATTTTTCCAGAATGTGGCAGTCGATATCCCCGTGGCAGTTGTGGGCGCCGGCTATTTGCAGGCCTGGATCGACTGGGACGGGGATGGCAGCTTTGCCGGTACTGGCGAGCAGGTGGCCACCGATGTGGTTGATGGCGGTGCAGGCGATGCAGATGCCATTGTAAACGGCACCATTACATTGTCGGTTATCCCGCCCCAGGGCTCGACGACATCGCAGACATTTGCACGCTTTCGCTGGTCCAGTGCACAGGCCCTCGGCAGCGAAGGCTTTGTCAGCGATGGGGAAGTGGAAGACTATGCCCTGACTGTAACCGCTTCGACCACGTACAATTGCGCAACCGGATCGTCAGCAACGGGGTCGGGATATGCGTCCAGTGGTACCGGCGCGTTCAAGGACGCCATATGGTGGTTCGACTGGTCGTGCGCCGGCGCAACTTTCGGCTTTGGTGACATTGTCAACAAGAGCTGGTCGATGCCGGGCGGCATTACAGTTACGGCGCAGGTGACAGATATCTCGCAGACTATCGAGCCCTATGCGACAGGGTCTTCAGCGGGCGATGCCCTGGACGACCTGTATGGTGGTGTAAACCCCATCGGACTGGCGAATGCGATCAGTGCGGAAGATCCGAATTTCAACATCTCCTGGTCTGCGACATTCAATGGCCAGCCGATTCCAGTCGACCTGATCCTTGCAGATGCTGAGGATCTGGGTGGTGCAGAGGCCACGCAAGCGACAACGGATGGCACGAAATGGGAACCGATCGAGTATTCAGGTGAGGTCTATGCGGCCTTCACGCTGGACGGCGCGACGGTCATCGAATCCGAGCCGCCGAATGCGGGCAGTGGCACCCTTCTTGTGATGTCCGAAAACGTTTCCAATCTCAATATCGATCTATTATCAGAAGGAAAGACGGCCGTCGCATTTGGCTTTTTCCTTCCCATGGATATTGGGGATGCCCCTGCCACTTATGGTCCCGGCGGGGGGCATTATGCGCGCCACACGGCCGTCAGTTCGACGATCCAGCCTGCTGCGGTCACCCTGGCTGACAGTCTCACCTATTCGAGCCTTACCCCGAATGCGACGGTCTACATGGGCATCGAGAAACCGGATTCGGATCCCTCCACTCTGGCGGGGGTGGATGCAACGGGTGACGACACCGACAAGATTGACGATGAAGACGGTGTCACGCTGCCCATGATCTCAGCCGGGGCGATTTTCGAACTGCCTGTTACGGTCGAAGGGGCTGGCGGCTATCTTCAGGTATGGAGCGACTGGAACGCAGACGGTGATTTTAATGACGCCGGAGAACAGGTTGCTATCGATGCCCAGGACAATGTGACAGGCGTGTCAGGTCGCACCGATGATACTGACACGACAGCAGGTCTTATCACGCTTTCTGTCCTTGCCCCATCGAATATGGCGGTCGGGGGGACGAGCTATATCCGCCTTAGATGGTCTACAGAGCAGGGGCTCGGTCTTACCTCACCGGCAGCGGATGGTGAAGTTGAAGACTATGCTTTCCTCATCATGGCTGCGAATGCAGAATTGACCGGCGCAAAGGCGATTGAGGTATATGATCCGGCTGGAACGGGTGATGTCTATTCCATGCCGGGCACAGACGTATTGTATACATTGACAGTTTCCAACACAGGAAATGGTCCCGCTGATGCCGACACGGTTGTTCTCATCGACCGCATGCCCGCAGAGGTCGAGTTCTTCAATGCAGACATAGATACCGGGGGTCCGGACAGATATCCCGGCAGCGATCCTGTGGGCTTCATCGATTCCGCATCAGGACTCACCTATACTTACGCGACGGATACAGGTTATTCAAATCTTTCCACGCCGCCCGGATCGTTCGGGGAATGTAGCTATATTCCCCAAAACGGCTACGATCCTGCCGTAACATATATCTGTTTCAATCCGAAGGGGAGCATGGCGACAGGAGATCCAGACCCGGAGTTCTCCCTTTCATTCCGTGCACGTATAAAATAATGTATCCGGAAGAGTTATCATTTAAAAAGGAGTGTATTATTATGAATTTCAAGACGTTCAGTTCCCTCGTGGTTCTCGTCGCTGCTGCTTTGCCTGCGGCTGCCGGTGACTTGTCAGCATCCCAAGTAGTCCATAAGCAGATTGTATCGGTCGATGCTGATGGCAATCCTGTGGAAACCTTTGTTGCTGCGGACGTAGTAGCCCCTGGCGATACAGTCAGGTATATGCTTCAATACCGCAATGACGATGCTGTTCCAGCTGAGGCCGTCGTCCTGACCATGCCTGTGCCCGAGGAAATGTCCTATCTCGACAATTCGGCTACGACGGATAAGGCGCAGGTCAGTCTCTCGTATGATGATGGTGCTAATTACCAGTTTGCACCTGGGACGACCGAGGTAGTGGAAGCCTCACAATACGTCACACATGTCCGCTGGACGTTTGATGCGGCCATAGCTAGCGGCGAGTCCGGTAATGTGAGCTTTCTGGCCACGTTAAAATAATGCTTGGGTGCATCAGTTTTACTGGAAGTTATTAACGCAACTTAAGACCAATGGGTGTTTATTCATCCGTCTTACGCTAGACTGCTCACAGCTGGAGGCGCTTATGGACAGCATGTTGATCATTGATGATCACCCTCTCTTTGCGGAGGCTGTCAAATACGGCGCGGCACAGAGTTGGCCAGACTGCAGGGTTGAGATCTCAGTCTCCTTTGGTGACGCCCAGTCAAGGCTTTGTGAGGGAGAAAAGTTCGATCTCATACTACTCGATCTGATGCTGCCAGATGCCCATGGGCCGTCTGGTCTGGCAATACTTCGGGAAGCGCTTCCAGGCGCGCGGATCGTTTTAATGTCTGGTAGGGAGGAGGATGGTGTTGTGCGATCGGCCCGATCCTACGGAGCTGACGGGTTCATAGGCAAGTCGACTACCATGTTGGAATTTTCCGAGAAACTTCGCCGCATCATATGGGGAGAGAAGTTATTTCCCGCGCTGACGTCGAAAGCCGGGGACCCCTCGGAGCTTGATCATCGGGTCGCTGACTTATCCCCTGCCCAATTGCGTATTCTGATGGCTGTTGCAGATGGCAGGCTTAATAAGCAGATCGCGTATGATCTTAACCTGGCCGAACCAACCGTCAAAAGCCATCTTTCTACTATTTTCAAAAAGCTTGGAGTGTCCAATCGAACGCAAGCCGTACTTGTTGCGCGCGAATTACTCCCCAAGGAGCAGGCAAGGTCTGCAATTTGACGCGCTCGTTATGGAGTGTGACTTTTAAAGTCTGTGGAGGGAGTGAGATATGACAAGGGCCGCCGAGGACTGCACCACTGGGCCCTTTTTGATTGTCAGTCAGGTATCTCTGGTGCGGAACATGCTGCGAGTCCTCCTATCTTCATTCGAGTGTGAGATTGATGAGGCTGATGGAAGTGATGAAGCTTTCCAGCTTGCATCAGAAAAGCAATATAAACTTATTCTATTAGATGTACCTCAGCTGACTGCTGCGGAAATCACTCTGGCCAGAAGCTTGCGCGACATGGGTGGTTATCTTCATGATGTGCCTATCCTGGCAATGCTGCCGAATGTGAGTTCGGAAGTTACCCGCGAATACCATGCTGCGGGTGTGAGCGGCTTCATAGAAAAGCCGGTGAGAAAGCAGTCGCTAACAGAAGCAATAAACCGTCTACTGTCATTTCAGACTGACAGTGGGCAGGCGTCTGGTGTTCCGCCTGCAATTCCGACTACGCTAGAAGATTTTCGGGCGCGCTATCTGGAAGACGTGGAAATCGAGTTGAAATTGATAGCGCAATATAGGGCGAGTGCAGATGAATTGACAGCGCGCCAGTTACATGACTCTGTTCACAAGCTTGCGGGTGTATCGGCTGCGTTTGGGTATGCTGATATCGGTTTGCTGGCCGCGAAAATAGACCAGTTTATGGCGGAGGAAACGGCGCCCACTCGTCAGGCTCTCGATGAGTTGCAAGCTGGGTTGAAACGAGTAGTCGCTGGCAGATAGTGCCTTGTGCCCCGCCTGTTTTAGAGTGTGGTTCGGCATCAGGCAGCGTAATTCTCTGTATCCCCGTTATTAGCAAATTTACGGACATATTCCGGCACGTTCTGGGGTGGCATCGGCTTTGCGAAGTAATATCCTTGGATCTGATCACATCCCATTGCATAGAGCGTGGCAAGTTGACTGGCATCTTCAACGCCCTCGGCGACAACTTTCATTCCCAAGCGGGAGCCGAGCGTCATGATTGCCTGAACGACCGCGCCCCCATTCCGGTCTTGTACAAATGACTTTTCTATCTTGAGCCGATCAATGGGAAACTTGTTTAGACTCATTAGGGAGGCATAACCCGTACCGAAATCGTCCAGCGCGATCTGTACACCCATTGAGTGGATTTTCCGGATCGTGGATGCCACCTGGGATGCCCGGCGACCCATATAGACGTTCTCGGTGACTTCCAGCGTCAGGCATTCCGGTGGGACGTCCCAGCGAGACAGTTTCTCCTGGATGTTTGCTACCAGGTCTCCTGATTGGAATTGGAAACATGACAGGTTGACTGCGATTGAGCCAAATGTGACGTCCGCAGCGCGCCAGAGTGCTATTCGCTCAAGGGCGTGTTCTAGTGCGACATCACTCAGGGAAAGAGCCAGTTCAGGGTCATCAAACGCTACTCCGAACGCGCCGGGCGTCAGCACTCCGCGTTCAGGGTGATGCCAGCGCATCAAGGCTTCGAACCCGCTTATGGTGTTCGTGGAAATATCGACAATTGGTTGATAGTGCGGCTTGAACATGCCGCTGGCAAGACCGAGTCGGATGTCATCTAGCAGGCGTTTGGTTTGAATTTGCTCCTGTCGCATTTCCGGTCTGAAGGTGACGAGTTGGTTGCGACCTTCCTTCTTGGCGGTTGTGAGTGCCAAGCTGGCATCCTTCAGCAGCTGGTCCATGTCGGTGGAGTGCTGTTTTTTAAGGGCCAGGCCAACGCTCGCTGTTATGTGTATATTCTGTCCATGAAGGGTGATTGGCTTACGCAGTACTTGCATTAATCCGTCGGTGATAAGATCAGTGTTCTCAGCTTCCAGCTCGCTCGAGAGGATCACCGCGAACTCGTCGCCGCCATTACGGAAAACCCGACACGTTTTTCCGAACATCGCGTTCAGTCTGCGTGTAACCGTCTTTAGAACGATATCACCAGCGCCGGATCCAAACGTGTCGTTGACTTCCTTGAAGTGATCAATGTCCAGAAGTAGCAGGGAACCTGGCCGGATATCTGTATCAGCTGCCTCTCCCATTTGCTGCAGCTGTTTATGGAAATACGTACGGTTAGGTAAATTGGTCAGCGAATCTGTAAAGGCCAGACGACTTATCTTGGAAGCGGTTTCATGTGTTTCTGATACGTCCTGCAGACTTCCGGCGATATGGGTAATGCGGTCGTGAAGCTTCTCTGCGCGGCCGTAAAGCCTTACCCAGCGACGGTTTCCTTTTGCTGTTATCACCTCGATTTCACGGTCGAGGGGCGCGCCTCTGCTTACCAGCGCCGCAAAATCCGCATCCAGTTTGGAGCTCAGCGTCTCAATGACATATTCCATCATCTGCTTACCGGGCTCGCCACGTTCAGGATCAACTTCAAGTATATCGTACGTGTTCGGACAGGATGTGATGACTTGTGTTCGTGAATCAAAGGACCATGACCCTACCTTCGTCATGCGTGCAGTCTGCGACCAGAGGTCTCTCTGACGCTTGAGATCCATCAGGACCTGACGTCTTTGCAGCTCTTTGTTGGCCAAGTCGGCAAGTGCACGCAAACGCATCTTGTTTTCTTCGGAAAAACCTCGTGGTTTGTGGTCGAGTATACCGAAGGCGCCAACTCGGACGCCTTTTCGGACGTATAGTGGGGCGGCCGCATAGAAGCGGAGGCCCTCTGGGCCCTGAGCAAATGGATTGTGCTTGAACCGTTCGTCCTGAAGCGTATCTTCAATTACATGCACATCGTCGCTGAGAATGGTGTAATTGCTGTAGACATCTTTGCGGGGAACACTTGTGGCGTCCATGCCGCCGCTGCGGCCGAGAAATGTCATCCGGTCATGTCCGATGAGAATGGCGCTGGCGATCGGTACATCAAACAAGCTACGCGCAAGAACGCATATCTGATCGAGGTTTTCCATGACGCAGTCATCTTCCAGCTTGTAAGCCAGAATATCCTTGAGCCGCTCAAGTTCATTGTCAGGTACCGGGAAGGGAACTGTATTCTTGGATAATTTATTCATTGCAATCACCATCTGTATCCATGTCTACCATTGCTCAGCACGCACATGCTCTTGGTAGGACTTATTTTGACTTTTCCCGGATTCAGACTGCAAGTGATTGACGAGATGTTAATTGCCTTAAATACACGCCCTTCTTCATACTAAAGTGTGAAAACTCCGACTGGTCTGGCGCCCTGTATGTGTATTCGCCATGTGCGACACGTAGAAAGCGTAGTTCGTTTGGGGGGGTGAGTGCAGTCCGTAGCGCGTAATTGTTCTTGTTCAAGGGAAGCTTCCGGGTAAGGAGCTGGTGCCGAGAACAGCAACGTAAGAGATGATAAAGCCTCGTCGCGCTAGGTTTGCGCCTGTTCACTTTGAAAGGACAGTGCGTGACCTACGACACAGACCAGCATACGTCAGAATTGCGGGGGCTTAAGCAACCGAATTTTTTCGGGTGGAGGCGCGGGTCCGTGTGCACCTGTATTGCCTTGGCAATTGGCTCTTTTTGGGTCTCCGTGACGGCTATAATGTTGAGCCGCGGGGCAGGTGAGATCTCAGCAGTATGGCCGGTTAATGCGATACTGCTGATCATTGTGCTCAAATGGCCTAGAGACCGGTGGCCAGCGCTTTTCACATGCCTGATGCTTGGTAATTTTGCGGCAAATATTGTTTCTGGTGATGGGGTGCTGCGGGGATTGCTGTTGACCACTGCAAATGGGCTCGAAACATTCATCGCAGCTTGGATATTGGTCGGAAAAGCAAAATCATCCCCCGTCCGCGACCTTGCGATGGGGCGGCTTTTCATAGCTGCGCTTACGGCGTGTGCGGCGTCCACTTCCATCGCATTACCAGCTCTCTTCGTCACTGGTGACCCTGTCGCCATCCAGGATGCGGCACTCTGGTTCCTGGCCGACCTTCTGGGCATGCTGCTCTTTGCGCCTCTGATCTGGGCCCTGTTTCCGCGCAGGTACGGAGCCGTTCAGAATGTGGGCAGATATAGTGTTTTAGAGGCGGTTCTGGTCGTGGTGGTGACGTGCGCCGTTTTCGCTCAGTCGAACTATCCTCTGCTCTTTCTTGTTCCGGCAGTTCTGGTCCCAATCACGTTTCGGCATGGTGTGCGCGGTGCCGCATATTCCCTGCTGACCGTCAGCATTATTTCCGTTGTCCTAACTTACCTGTCGATGGGGCCGACAATGCTCATCCAGGGAGACCTGACAACGCGTATGCTTGTGTTGCAGGCTTTCCTCGTGGCGAATTCCTTCATGGCTCTGTCACTGGGGGCATCCGTTTCGGCCAGCCGTCGCCTGAACACACTTCTCAGAAAGTCTAAGAAGCTTCTGGGCCGGCGTTACGCGCGTGAGAAGATATTGTTGCAGCAAGCGGAGATGGCGCAGGAGATATCCCAGGTTGGGCATTGGACGCTCATCCCTGGTACGGGCCAGGTATATTGGTCATCAGAAGTCTATCGCATCCACGGCGTTTCGCCTGATACATTCGACCCCACCTATGATGAGGCGCTTGGCTTTTACGAGGAAGAGGACAGGGAGCGCTTGGCGACACTGGCTGCGACCCACATCGAGACAGGAGGGGGCTGGAATGTCGAGGCATCGCTGGTGCGTAGAAGCGATGGGATGGTGCGGCGTGTAAGGAGTATAGCCAGGTGCCATGTTGGCGCTTCCGGGAAGGTTGAAAAAGTCTTCGGCGTGTTCAAGGATATAACTGACGAGCATGTCCTGTATGCTGCTCTGGCAGCCAAGGAAGAGCAGTATCGTCTTTTGGCGGAGCATGCGACGGATATTGTTCTTAAACTGAATTCAGAAGGCGTCATTACATATGCGTCGCCTTCGGCAGAGGTCATATTATCGCCTGAATTGCTGATCGGCCGTTACGCAATCGACTTTGTGGTTCCGGAAGATCGCAGGCGATCCACGGCGAATGCCCGCGAATTGTTTGAGGGCCGCCCGCCCACTCGTGATGAAAACCGGGAGTTCCGTGTAAATCTCGCCGACGGATCGGTTGCCTGGTTCGAGGGCAAGCCGCAACTCATCTGTGACGACCAGGGTGTTCCTGTTGAGGTTGTGTCGGCATTCAGGGATGTGAGCGAGAGACATGACCGTGAACAGGCCCTCGCCGAAGCGCGCCTTGCGGCAGAGACAGCTGCTGTCGCGCGTACCGAGTTTCTATCAAATATGAGCCATGAAATCCGCACGCCACTGAACGGTGTGCTTGGGTTCACGGAGGTCTTGCAATCCACTGATCTCACGCAAGACCAGGAAACCTGTGTCCAGCGAATATCATCGGCCGGAGGAACTCTTTTAGGAATTGTCGATGATATCCTGGACTTCTCCAAGATCGACGCCGGGCGCATGGAAGTCGAACAATGTGCATTCGATATCAGAGCGGTGGTGGACGAAACGGTTAGCCTTGTCAGTGTGGCCCGTCCTAATACGGAGGTCGCGATTTCACATCATGTTTCGGATTATATAGCGGACGCAGTCTTGGGTGATGAGATTCGTGTGAAACAGATCCTCATGAACATTATTGGTAATGCTGCAAAATTCACGGATACGGGCAGTGTGACTGTGGATGCCCGATTGGAGAACGGACAAATCCATATTTCGGTGATGGACACAGGGCCGGGCATTCCCAAAGGCAAGTTGGAGCATGTGTTTATCGGCTTTTCACAAGCCGACAGCTCCATCACGCGACAATATGGGGGCAGCGGGTTGGGGCTTTCAATCAGCCGTTCGCTGGCCCGTTTGATGGGGGGCGATCTGTCCCTTGCAAGCAGGCAGGGCGAAGGCACGACAGTTACATTGGTTCTGCCTTATCATCCCGCGCAGAAAGCACCTCTAGAGGAGTTCACTGACCCTCAGCTTGATGAGGCATTATCGTTCTCCGCACGGATAATGATTGTCGATGATGTCGAAATGAACCGGGCCCTTCTGGAGACAGGGCTTGGAAAGGCAGGGCTCGAGACTGTGAGTTTTTGCTCCGCTCCGGAGGCAATTCTCTCATTGCTGGAAGACGCCCCGTATGATGTTATCCTCATGGATGTGCAGATGCCTGACATGGACGGTTTGACTGCGGCGCGTCATATCCGTGAGATGCCAGGCCCTGTGGGTCAGACACCGATAATTGCCCTGACAGCTAATGTACTCTCCAGCCAGGTTCAGGCCTGCCGTGACGCGGGCATGGAAGAGCATGTTGGTAAGCCGGTGAACATCAAGCGTCTCGTCAAGCTGATTGAGCGAGTTGTTTCCGCTCGTCATGCAAAGGAAGGCAGGATTTACGCGCCTGGCGCTTAGCCCTGCTGGCGCAGCGCGAGCAGGAAGTATCGTATTTCAATAGAACCGGGGTGTGGTCATATAGCAGCATGTGGTGCGGCTTAGGGAAGACGTTTTTACCGTTCTTGCTCTTTTGCATACGTTTCCCGTGCAGAGAACATCTTCAGAGATCTCTGTTAAGAGGGGAGGGCGGTTCATATGAAAGGAGTCGCCAGTTCCTGTTTTCCCAAGCCGGTCCTATGCGGCAGTTGGCGTATCATGGCTTCTATGCTCGGATTAGTGACAAGATAGGGTGTTCGAGCATCCCGGGATTACAGCCAGTTCTTCTGACAATACCAAATTGTCTGGGGCCATGCGGGAAAGCCTCACACGTTCCGCGAGAAATATACGCCCGCCCCGATAGACGCAGATGGTCTGCTTGTTATTTTAGGCGTCTAGCCGTAACACCGGGGATGTTCATGCGAACGTCAATATATAATGTCGTTTGCCAAAAACCACACAAGGCAAATTCGATGAAATCTTCCAAGCCATCCGTAGCGGGCTCCAAAATCGACCGGCGGTCCACGTCAAAAGGTAGGTCCAAGGCTGAACAGAGAGCTGAAAGCCAAGAGCAGATACTCGATGCTGCCGAGAAGCTTTTTTCCCTCTATGGCCTGTATGGGGTGACGATCAAGGACGTGGCCGCAGAGGTGGGGGTGCATACGTCCTTGCTGCACTATTACTTTGAGAACAAGCAAAACCTCTTTGAGCAAGTCGTTAAGCGGCGAGCCCCTGAGACGATTGAGCGCCGGATGGACGCGCTGGCTGAATATGCCGAGCAAGCAGGGGACAATCCCACAGTGGAAGGCGCCTTGCGGGCCTTTCTCGATACGGATCTTGAGCTCTACATCAGTGGTGGGGAAGGTTGGCGGAATTACGGAGCGCTTGCCGGCCAGATTAACAATGCGCCGGCATGGGGAGCCGAAACGATGAGACTGTTTGATCCGGTCGTGATGCGCTTGATCGGCTTATTGCAAAAGGCCATGCCGGAAGCGAAGGAGGAGGATATCCTCTGGGGCTATCAATTCGTGACCGGGGCGCACACGCATATCCTCTCCAGAACCGGCCGAATTGACCGTCTGTCGGAAGGCCGCTGCCGGTCAGATGATTTCGATGCCGTAAAGGAACGAATGGCGACATTCATGGCTGCAGGCTTCATCGCCGTCTGTCAGAGCCGGGCCGCCATGAGAGCATCGGGGGCAGACCCGGTAGAGATTGGCGGGAACTGAGTTCCGCAGTCGAAATTAATGCCCCCCTGAGAACAGGGCACCGCATTCAGACAATCATGGCAATGCCAATGCAGCAGAGCGTCGCGAGCATGGGGACGACGACAGTTATGATGCCCACATCCTTGTAAGCTTCCTTGTGGGTCAGCTGAGTGATGGTCAGCATTGCGATAATGGCGCCGCAATGAGGGAGGGAATCGAAGCCCCCGCTGGCCATGGCGGAGAGGCGATGAAGTTCTTCGGGGCTTATGCCCAAGGCCAGATAGGAATCGGCCATCTTGGCCATGAATATCTGCAGGCCTCCCGATGAGGAGCCTGTAATGCCGGAGACAATGCTGACACCGGCGAACATGGACAGAAGAGGAGGGATATCTGCCTCCACGATCGCAGAGGCGAAGGCAGAAAACCCCGCTGTCACGACGACAACGCCGCCAAATCCGATTACGGCTGCCGTCGCCATCAAGGGCGACATGGCATCCTGCGTTCCGCGGCCGAGGAGGGTAAGAGGTTGTCTGCGGACTGCGGAGAAAAGCGCCAGGGCAATGGCGCTCCCGCCAGCCAGCGCGATAGAAGGCCACAATATGGGTTCTGCCTTAGCAAACGAGACAAGGGCGAGGTCATTATCGATACCCAATAGCGTCAGTAGCCTCGGTGCGAGGATTGTCCCTATGACGATGACAAGTGGCAAAAGCGAGAGCGTCCAGTGAGGAAGGTCAGACCGGATCAAGGACAGATCCGGGATGTGATCCTGTGGCCCCGGTACAAAGCCTTCCCCTCGAGCTTTTGCCCTCAAGCGCTCACGCTCAAGATACCACATGCCCGCAGCAAACATGAGCGCGCCGCCGATCAGGCCGAGCCAGGCGCCGGCAAACAAATCTGTCCCGAGTCTGACCGTGGGGATAACGTTCTGGATCGAGGGTGTTCCCGGCAGTGCCGAGAGCGTAAACGTGCCTGCGCCCAAGGCAAGCGCCCCGCAAAACAGCCGCTTTGGAATATCGGCTTCCTTGAGCAGTCGCAAGCCGAGCGGATAAACTGCAAAGATCACGACAAAGACAACAACGCCGCCATAGGTCAGGAGGGCGCAGGAAATTACCGTGATCCACAGGGCTCTGTGCGTGCCAAGACGGTTGACCAAGGCCATCGCGATACTGGTAGCGGCATGGCTCTCGCTCATGATGCGGCCAAAGACGGCGCCGGAAATGAAGAGCAGAAAAAAACGTCCGGCAAACGTGAAGGCACCGAGATCACCAAATGCGTAGGCCTGAAACAGGCCGTCACTCAACGGCACGGCATTGGTGGCGATTACGATGAGGGAACAGAAGATGGACGCGAAGACAATGTCGACGCCCCGCAAGGCCAGCCCGATCAGAAGGGCCAAGCCGGCCAGTAGTCCGAATATGCCCAGCATGGACGCATGTTCCTCGTGGTTATCGATAGGTTATGAGTCTGAGGCAAGCAGCGCAGGGGCCCTCTCCCGGCTCACTTCCAAGGAAGCTTGAAATTGAGTCCGGAGAGGGCGCTCCGCGCTAGGCTTTGAATGCGCCGGAAACGCTGGCGAGGGAGCAGCCTAGTCTGCAGTACTCCATATCTTGCTTACCGTGTCCTCGCCTGCCTCCAGGGTCGCTTTTTCGAGCGGGGTCGCCTCGCGCAGCGTGGCTTGACCCTCGATGTCCATCAGCGGAGATTTCGCGGAGGTCACCGGCTGCCAGTGAGGCAGGCCCGTGCCATTCGGATCACCAGTCCGGGCGAAATTTACCCAATAGTCGCCCATCAGCCTGGAGATTTCTCTGTCATTCTCGTCCCAGGTCTCGGAATCCATGCGCGTGCTGAAGATGTAGCTGAGTTCGGCGCCGTGGACCGCTCCAGGCATCTTGTCCCGATTGCTGGCGGCGACTTGTCCGAAATAATAGACATAGCTCGGCTGGCCCCCCTCGGCGTGCGTATTGGCAAGAAACCTTGAAGGCTGAATGGCGATGCTCTGAGTGAACAGGCGGTCTTCCCCGGACCCGCCCTTGCCGTCCTGATTGCGATAGCCCTCAAGCAAATCGTCATATTTGTCGCCGACGATCATTTTGACCGTTTTCAGATTGAGACCGTCAAGGTCGGCCGCCAAAAGATTGGCTTCATAGGAATTGCCCCCGATCAGGAGCGGCACTTTCGCCTGCTCGCCATTTATGAATGTCTCAACCGGACTGGACTTGAGGATCTGGCCGTCGCTTGCCAGCCCGCTCAGATAGTCATCCAGTGTGGCGACCTCTTCTGCGGGGAGCGAACGCAGCTGTTCGGCTGTGGCCTTCTCAAGTCCCATCTCTGCTGCCCACGCCTTGCCTTTCATCTCGGCGATCATCATGGGCGGCATAATGGAATAACCGCCGCCCGACTGAGAAACAGCCCTTGTGAAGAGACCCTCTGCCTTGGGGGACGCCATAAGGGCCTGGACTGACACCGCTCCGGCGGATTCACCGAAGATGGTAACGTTCTCGGGATTCCCGCCGAAAGCTCCGATATTGCGTTGCACCCATTCAAGCGCCGCAATCTGATCCATCAGGCCATAATTGTTCAGCGGCCCCTCCGGCGTCTCCTGCGTCAGGGCAGGGTGGGCAAAATAACCCAGTCGGCCGAGGCGATAATTGATGGTAACAATCACGGCGCCGCGTTCTGCGAGGGCCGTGCCGTCATAGAGGGGCACGCCGGCCGCTCCCGCCCGCAAGGATCCTCCATGAATGAACACCATGACGGGAAGGGACTCGCCGTCTGAGGTTGGCTGCCAGATATTGAGGTAAAGACAGTCTTCACTTTCGGGGCCAACTTGCGCCCACGGTTCCTCGCTGGTCGTGGCCTGCATGCAGGCAGAGCCGAACTCCGACGCTTCCCGGACGCCTGACCAACTGGCCGGTGGCGTCGGAGCGCGCCATCTCAGCTCGCCCACTGGCGGCGCGGCATAGGGAATGCCTCGATAGACGGAAAGCGCGCCATCCTGAATGCCTTGAAGGGTTCCGGTGTCGAGCTCGACGGTTGGGGAGACTTGGGAAACCGCTGGGCCGGTTGCGCAGGCAGCGAGATACAGGGCGCCTGCGGCGAGTCCGGCGCTTCTGAGGAAGTGCGTTGGGAGGAACGCTTGTCTTATCATGGAGGTCATGCGCCGGGACCGTCCTGCCGTCCGGGTCGGGAAAGACGTGGCTGAGGTGTCTGAATGGCTTCGACCCACTTGTTGGCCGCGTATCAGATCATGTGTCTCTGTGAGTGTTTTCATGTGTGATCTCCCTTCGATCGACGTTTTTTCGGTTCGCCTTCATAGTTCAGTCTGCACATCATCCTGAGGGCGTCAATATTCATTAATTAATAAATGAACAAATGTTTTGGATGGCTCCGGCTCGCCTGAGCAGGTGTCCTTCGAGCCGTGAAAGCGAGGTCGCAACAAGATCCGGATCGCCGGATGTTTCTTATGGATCAGACCCCTGTCTCGGCGCTGCCTGCGGCTTCTCAGATCCGGACCCCACCTGCCACAACGAGCACTTCGCCCGAGACATAATCACTGTCAGGGGTGCAGAAGAGATAGATGCTGCCAGCGGCCTCTTTCACAGTCCCTGCGCGTCCCAGGGGAATAGCCGCTTTCAGCGATTCAAGCGCAGCCGCCGGTACGCCGGCCTGAATGGTTTGCCCGTCGATCTCAATCCTGGTCGACGGATCCTCCGGGGGCCTGGTCAGACGCGTTTCGATAAAACCGAAGGCGACACAATTCACGCACACCTTGTAACGCCCCCATTCCTTGGCCATCGTCTTGGTCATGCCGACAATGGCCGCCTTGGCGGATGCGTAATTTACCTGGCCTGCATTGCCGCAGATTCCGACTACGGAAGAGATGTTGACCACCTTGCGGATGACTTCCCGTCCTTCACTTGCTTCCTGTTTTGCCATCACGCGCCAGGGTTCAGCCGCAGCGCGCAGGATTCGGAAGGGCGCCATGACGTGTACATCCAGCATGGCCTGGAACTGGTCGTCGCTTTGCTTCTGGATAACTCCGTCCAGTGTATAGCCGGCATTATTGATGATGATGTCCAGCCCGCCGAAAGTGTCGAATGCGGTCTGAACAAAGCGCTCCCCGAAATCAGGGGCTGTCACATTGCCCACGCATGCGGTCGCCCTTCCGCCAGCGGCCTCGATCGCGGCAACCGTTTCCATGGCTGGCGCCTCATCGAGATCATTGATGACCAGGCTGGCACCTTCGGAGGCGAGCCTGAGGGCCACTTCGCGCCCTATACCGCGGCCCGATCCCGAAACGATGGCCGTCTTGCCGTTCAGCTTCGTCATGACTTCTTGCCTTTCAGTATTTTGGTGCGGTATCGCGCATTTGCCAGCGCCTGTGGTGTGGCGCTTACTGCGTCAGTATCTCAGGACACTCTGCCGTAGAGGGTCACGACACAGGCGCTGCCAAGCCCGATATTGTGCTGGAGTCCGAACCGCAAATTCTCGACCTGACGCATTTCCGCCGTACCGCGCAGTTGGTGAGTCAGTTCATAGCATTGCGCCAGTCCGGTCGCGCCAAGCGGATGTCCCTTCGAAAGAAGGCCGCCGGAAGGATTGGTGACGTGGAGGCCGCCATATGTGTTTTGACCGTCCCGGATATAGGCCTCGGCACCGCCTTCGGGACACAGGCCAAGTGCTTCATATGATATGAGTTCATTCGGCGTGAAGCAGTCGTGCATCTCCACGACGCCTATTTCATCCGGGCCTGTACCGGATTTCTCATAGACCTGATGCGCGGCGTCTCGGGCGATGTCATACCCTACCACGGACATCATCGACTGCCCGTCCCAGACCTCCGCTGTATCACTGGTCAGGGCCTGCGCAACAATCTCCACTGTCGGGGACAGATTATGCTTGGCGGCGAAGGCTGGGGAAACAAGAATGGCTGCCGCCGCCCCGCATGTTGGCGGACAGGCCTGGTATCGAGTGATGGGTCCATACAAATGCTTCGATTGCATGACTTCTTCAAGGGAGAGGGGGGTGCGGAAAAGGGCCAGAGGATTGTTTGCAGCGTGCTTGCGGGCCTTCACGGAGATCATGCCAAAGACCTCGCTCGGCGTACCGTGGCGTTGCTGGTAATCGATGCCAGCTCCTCCGAATTGCTGCGCGGCGATGGGGGCGTGATCATCCCATCCCTGGACCTCGGTTTGCTTGTTGAAATGATGATCCAGCGTACGCTTGCGGTCATCGAAAATCATGCCAAGGGCTCCCGGCATCATTTGTTCAAAACCGACGGCGATCACGCAATCGGCCGCACCGCATTCAATGGCCTGCCGGGCAAGGAATAGGGCCGTCGATCCGGTCGAGCAATTATTGTTGACATTGATGATGGGAATTCCGGTGGAGCCGACACGGTAAAGGGCAGATTGGCCTGCGGTTGAATCCGCATAGACATATCCGGCATAGGCTTGCTGAACCTTGTCATAGCCGAGACCGGTATCCTGCAGGGCCTGGCGGATAGCTTTTTCGGCCATCACATCCCAGTCCTCGCTCTGTCCAGGCTTGGTGAAGGGGGTCATCCCCACCCCGGCTATATAGGTATTGGTCATTCCATTATCCCTTGAACAAATTTGTTATTGTGCGACTTCAGCCCGGCGCTCCGCATCCGTCAGGCGTTGGCGCCTTCTTTCCGAAAGAGGGACCGGCGTACCTTGCCGGCTTCATCTCTGAGAGCATTCGGGCTGAACTCGTAGCTCCTGGGACACTTGTAACCGGACAGTCTCGCGCGGACGTATGCGTCAAGCTCGCTGGCAGAAGGCCCCCCATTTTCAATCAGAACCACGGCGTGAATGAGCTGGCCCATGTCATAATCCGGTGTACCAATGACAACGCATTCTATTACGCCAGGATGTTCACTGACGACATGCTCGACTTCGGCCGGATAGATATTGGCTCCGCCGCTGATGATCATGTCCGACCGGCGATCTGCGAGAAAGAGGTAGCCCTCTTCGTCCACCCAGCCGAGGTCTCCGACCGTTTCCCACCCATCAATCGTCTCTGGTGTGGGTTGTCCCTTATAGGTGAAGGTCCGGGCCGCCCCTTCGGGGCGGCGCATCCAGACAGCGCCGACTTCGCCTGGCTTGCAGGGTACACCCTCCTCGTCCCGAATCTCGATATCTCCGAGTACGGGCTTTCCCACTGTCCCGGGCCGGTCGAGCCAGTCGCTGCCACTGACCATCGTCATCGCAGTCTGTTCGGTTGATGTGTAGTTTTCCATGATACGGTCAGCGCCGAGCCAGTCGATCCATGCGCGCTTCAGATCGGGCTGACATGCTCCCGCATTATGTTGCACAAGTCGCAGGCTTGAGAGATCGTATTTTCGCCGTATCTCGTCGGGCAGCCGCCAGATCCGGTTCATCATTGTAGGTACAAGGATGGCTATGTCAGCTCGATACTTCTCAATCAGGCGAAGTGTCATTTCCGGGTCAAAGCGTTTCTCGAGCACCACATGGTTGCGAAGCCCGAGGCCGATCAGGAGACCCGTCAGGGCCGTGTTGTGGTAGAGCGGACCCGGAAAGAGGCAGGTTCCCCCAATCTCGAAGCCCATGAGACGCGCAATTGTGTCCGGAGCGTCATCCACCATTGCGGGGCTCCCTGAAAGAATGATTTTCGGTCGGCCTGTGCTGCCGCCGGATGTTGGCGCCTTTAGGCAGGGGGCAATGATTTCGGGAAGGTCCGCATCATCATAGCCTGACAGGTCTCCCCAATCTGCCAGAACCGGATGATTGGTAAGGGCAGAGGCGTGCTCCCCGATTACGATGCGCGGATCGGCGAGCTCAATAATCTGTTTTCGTTCCAGGTCGGGAAGGCGAGGGGAGATGACGTTCGGCGTAGCGCCGATCTTCAGGGTGGCAAGAATAGCCTCGACGGCTTTCACTTCTGTCGGAAGGGCAATGGTTACAAGATCGCCGCTCGCCACACCTTTGGATTTCAGAAGACGTGCAACCTGGTTGGAACGCGCCTGAAGCTCTCTCCAGGTAAGGGTGAGGTCTTCCCCTATGGAGACGGCGGGGCGGTCCGGATGCTGTCGAGCCATGCTCGCCCAGACGGAAACTAGTGATGATACGGCCATTCTACGGAGGCTCTCCCTTTATTCAGGCTGAAGACTGACGTCGACATGCGTACATCTCAGTGAGTCATTCGAATGTCAACGTTCATTGATTAGACAATTAATATTGACATTCAGTCAGGCGGGTGAAAAGAGCCTGCAGGAGGCGACAGAGTTCGCTTGGGGAAACGCAATCAGGAGGAACCCATGATACATAAGCTTTGCATTACGACATCTGCTGCAGCCCTGCTTTGGTGCGGGATGGCGCAGGCGCAGGCCGGTCTGGACGCACAAGAAGACGCGGAAGCCAAACTCGATACCGTCGTTGTGACGGCTGAGCGCCGGACAACCAATCTTCAGAATACGGCAATATCTGCCGCCGTGTTTTCAGGCGATGAGCTGCGCGACAAGGGGGCTTCAACAATTGAGCAGATTCAGTTCACCACCCCCTCGGTGACCGTGCAGAATTCGGGGCAGGGCAACAGCTTCAACATTCGAGGAATCGGCAAGACGGTAAATGGCAGCGGGGTCGGGGTCGGGGTCATTACCTATCGCGACGGGGTTGCCTCGTTTCCGGGCTACTTTCAGAATGAGCCTTTCTATGACACTGCGAGCCTTGAGGTGCTGCGCGGCCCCCAAGGGACTTTTGCGGGCCAGAATGCGACAGGGGGGGCCGTCTTCGTCACATCCCGCAATCCTGAATTCGACCGTTTTGGCGGGTATATTCAGGGGCAGCTCGGAAACTATGACCAAACGCTTCTGGAGGGGGCGGCGAACCTTCCCCTCAGTGACACATTAGCAGCGCGTATTGCATTCCATACGGAGGAGCGTGACAGCTTCTATACGGTCACAAACGGGTCGCCAATCCTGGGTGAACCGGGTGCCAAGGCGACGGAAAGCTATCGCGGCAGTCTGCTGTGGGAGCCAACGGACTCGCTCAGTGTCCTTTTCAAGACGGACTATAACGACATTGATCTCGGCGGTTATCCGGCGACTCCGATTGGGAGTGGCGGAGACCTCTTTGAGATCAGCACGAATGGTCCGTTTCTGGCCATTGATGAAACTGTTCGCTCTGTGCTCAACATCAGCTACGAATTTGAGAGCGGAATGACGCTCCGGTCGATTACCGGTTATCAGGACGGCACAACCGCCGCACGGACAGATCTGGATGGCACCGAAACGGTTTCGTTTACATTTTTCGACAAGGTGAATGAGCGGATCTGGTCGCAGGAAGTCAACCTGATTTCTCCGGATGAAGGACAGCTGACCTGGATCGCGGGCGCCTATTACCAGGATGACCTGGTCACCATTCCGCAGGGGCAGTTTGTCACCAATCAGGGGTTTGATATCACGCTCGAAGGCGAAACGCCCAAGACCACATCTGCGATCTTCGGCCAGATATCGTACGATATCTCGGACCAATTGGAGCTACAGGTCGGGGCCCGCTATTCCGAATCGACTTCAGGCAATACCGGCGTCAGCGCCATCCCGGCCCTGGGCCTGGCAATTGAGCAGGATGATGAAGTTGGCGATGAAAAGGTGACTGGCAAGGTTGCCTTAAACTGGACGGTGAATCCAAATCACTTCCTTTATGCCTTCGTCGCGACAGGGCACAAGGCTGGCGGCCTGAATGGTCCGAACATCGCTTTCGTTCCGCCTCGGTCGTTCGAGCCGGAGGACGTCACCGATCTTGAAACGGGCTGGAAGGCCACGACATTCGATGGCAGGCTTCGCACCCAGCTTGGCGCCTATTACAATACCTACAAGAACTTTCAGATCGAAATCGGCGATCCGGCTGTTCCGGCCATCACCTCTATTGTGAATGTGGCCGGGGACTCGACCATCTATGGCCTGGAAGCATCTGCGCAGGCACGCTTTGGAGCCATGAGTCTTGACGCAGGCATGTCGCTGGCCAAGTCCGAGCTCGGAAAATTCTATGCGGCTGATCCGCGTCAGCCCCGCACTGGTCCCTGCGATCCGGAAACCGGGCCAGCGGCCGGGACATGTGTCAATGTGGGGGGCAATGCTCAGCCTTATGCTCCGGAAATGACCCTAAGCGCAGGCTTGGAATATGATTTCGATCTGGCCGGTGGCATACTGTCACCGCGCATCGACTATAGTCATATCTCTGAGACATGGGCCAGTATCTTTGCCGACGCTGGACAGGGCGATCGTCTTGAAGCGCGCAACATTATCAATGCGCAACTGACCTATGCCTATGATGACTGGCGTCTTCAGGCCTTCGCCACGAATTTAACGGATCAGACCTATATCGCATCGGTCAAGGCGGGCTTGCGTTATGCCGGCGCGCCACGGCAATACGGTATTCGGCTCACCCGGGAGTTCTGATGAGTCCGTCACAATGAAGTGAGCTATCCCAAGTGGATAGGTGAAATTTGGGGATACTGCAGAAATGCAGTGTCCCCACTGCGCGAAGGGTCAGCGCTGTCATTTGCACGATATCAAGGGAGCAAATCGGGACCTGACATCGCGCGGCCAACGGAAAGTCTGGGGTGCAGGAAGGATTGGGAGATATGCCGTCCTTGGCGGCGGAGCTGTGCCCCCCAATTGCCGGAAGGAAGCTTTGTGATTGACGGCATTTCGTGTGCGCTCTGTGTGCACAGAGGGATCAAAATCAGTATAAACATGTGTAAATCCGTGCACACGCTCGTGCTGTAGCCCTTTGAAACTGCGGTAAAATGAATAAAAATCAGGCATATACATTTTCCATTGCCCCCATGATGGACTGGACCGACCGGCATTGCCGCATGTTCCATCGGAGCCTGTCGAAACATGCGCTGCTCTGGTCGGAAATGGTGACCGCGGATGCCGTCATTTATGGCGACCGTGAGCGCCTGATTGGCTATTCCGACGCCGAGCATCCGATCGTATTGCAACTCGGCGGCAACGAGCCGGCAAAGCTCGCCGAGGCGGCCGCCATTGCCGAGCAGTTTGGCTATGACGAGGTCAATATCAATTGCGGCTGTCCGTCCGACCGGGTCCAGTCCGGCGCCTTTGGGGCCTGCCTGATGGCGCGGCCGGAGGAGGTCGCAGCGTGCGTCAGCGCCATGCGGGCGCGGGTGTCGATCCCTGTCACGGTAAAGTGCCGAATCGCCATTGATGATCTGCCAGCGGAAGAAACCTTGTTCGGCTTTGTCGAAAAAGTCAGCGCGGCGGGATGCGAGGTCTTCACCGTCCACGCCCGCAAGGCCTGGCTGAAAGGGCTGAGCCCAAAGGAAAACCGGGATATCCCGCCGCTTGATTACGATCTCGTTGCGCGCCTCAAGGCCATGCGGCCA
>TARA_R100001132_G_scaffold27566_1_pt1 | contig 31138 bp, 25 predicted proteins | sample TARA_R100001132 | Tara Oceans TARA_R100001132 (sample SAMEA2621247) | marine metagenome | biome: marine biome (ENVO:00000447); feature: mesopelagic zone (ENVO:00000213); material: "saline water (ENVO:00002010), including plankton (ENVO:xxxxxxxx)" | depth 800 m | reverse complement strand
CCGGCGGGCCTGGCTGGTAACCAGATGCATCATACCGGAGCCGCACTCGCGAAAGAGGGCTTTGTCGTACTCTGTCCTGATGCCCTCTGTTTTGAAGAGCGACAGGATCCGACGGGCAAACTCAAAACAGGAAATTTTGAACGCTTCGAATTCCTGCGGTATGTGGTTGCCGGGAAATGTATGGCCTGGAAAAATATTCTGGACATGAAACGGGCCATCGATTTTCTGCAGAGCCGTCCGGAAGTGATCGACGAAAAAATCGGCTGCTACGGCCACTCCATGGGTTCCACACATACCTGGCTCGTCGGTCCCTGGGAACCACGCATTAAATGCCTGGTGGGCAACTGTTGCCTGCCGACGTACAAAGGCATTCATCGCGAACACATGCTGCACTGTTTTCCGAATTTCATCCCCGGAATATACGAATACGGGGACACTCCCGACATCGCCGCCCTGATCGCACCCCGGCCGCTGCATCTGAATTTCGGCGAACTCGACGGAGGCAGTCCCATCGACGAAGTTCGACGCGGTGTCAAAATAATTGCAAACAACTATGCTGCCATGAATGCAGAAACGAACTTTACTTATTATATTGAAGAAGGATCCGGGCACGTGCTCTCTCCCGCCATGTGGGAGAAAACACTGGCTCAGTTTCAGCGTCACCTCAAGACTTAACAATATCATAGCGTGGAAATATTCATGGATGCATTGAACTATACCAGAGAACTCGTGGCTTTCGAATCCACCAGCTGTTTTTCGAACCTGGCAGTCAGCGATTACGTGGAAGCCGTCCTGAAAAATCTGGGGTTTGCCATTGAGCGGCTGGAATACAACGACGCGAAGGGAATTCGCAAAGCCAACATCATTGGTCGCCGCGGATCAGGGCAGGGAGGCATGGCCTATTTTGCTCATACCGATGTTGTTCCCGCTGATCCCTGGTTCACGGATGAGTTCAGTCCCTTCACTCCCACACAGATCGATGACAAGCTCTACGGTCGTGGCAGTTGTGACATGAAAGGTTCCATCGCCTGTATGCTGGCTGCCGCGAAACAGTATGTTGAGCGCGATCTGAAACATCCGCTCTACATCACCTGTACCGCCGATGAAGAAGTGGGCTACCACGGTGCCCGCAATGTTGCGGAAAAGTCGACCATGTACCAGGAAATGGTGGCGGGGGAAACACATGGGATTATTGGTGAGCCTACGCGTCTGGAAGTGGTTTATGCTCACAAAGGGACTTATGGGTTTCAGGCAATCTCACACGGTCGCGCTGCCCACTCCAGCCTGAGTACCGGCGTGAATGCGAACCTGGCGATGATTCCGTTTCTCGTCGAGATGAAAAAACTGTACGAGGAATGCATGACCGATCCCCGCTGGCAGAATGAGGAATTCGATCCTCCCACCAACGGCTGGAATATCGGCATCAACGACAAGACGGCTGCTGTGAATATCACGCCACCTCAAAGTATCTGTACGGTTTATTTCCGTCCCATGCCTGGACAGGAACCCGACGAACTGGTCGAGCGGGCCCGCAGTGCCGCGGAAAAATGTGGACTCGAATTTCAGTTCAAATGCGGCGGTACTCCCGTTTATACAGACCCGAATTCTCCTTTCGTCAACGAAGTCCTGCAGATCGCCGGAAAAGACAAAGCAAAAACGGTTTCCTATGGCACAGATGGCAGCCTGTTTCCGGAGATGAAAAACATGGTCGTTTTCGGGCCAGGGGACATCGGCCAGGCACATACGCACGACGAATTCATCGAGCTGGAACAACTGGAACTGGGCACACAAAAGTTTGCCAGTCTCATTGAGCACTGGTGCTGCTGATCGCCAATGGAAGATGTCACTCAGGAACAGCAGCGTTGTTGAACTGCTCCGGGTCAAACGGATCAGCGGGCTTCTCTTTGACCAGCTCGTTGATTTCCTGATCGGAGAGTTTTTTCGGTTCGAAGCCGGAGATCAGGGAGATGTCTCCTTTCAACCGGGCCGGCTCCACTTCCGCTTCCATGTCGGCCTGCTGGACTTCGTTCGTCGTCATAATCCCATCCGCCTGTTTCAGCAGATTTTCCCGGGCCTGTCCGGTACGTCGGTTTGCCCGCTTGGTGAGGCGCTCTACACGTAACTGGTCCTGTTTGAGACGATCAGCTACGACAGCGGCCACCCATTCCTGAATGACCTGCTGCTGCTTTCGGCCTGCGTAACCAGTGTAAACCACGATTCCCTGCTGTGGATGATCCTGCTCTGATTTGGTCAACAACTGGCTTCGCAACGGGTCTTCGAGATCAATCCACTTCAATACTTCTGCCAGGTTTTTCTCAGCATAAATCCGATGATTTCCATACCTGCGGGTTACCTGGGTGAGACGAAATTCTGATTTCGCAGCATTGCCATGACAATTGGCATTTCCGCATTTATTCAACATGATCGGCTGAATCTTTCGCACAAATAAAGCCGACTGCTCACGCGAGATTCCGGTCAGCGATGTTGCCTCGTCTGAACTTTCCAGTTGTTTCCTGATGAGTGTTTCCTGGATCTTCTCCTGGACCGTCGGCTGATTTTCCGCCGAGACGCCCATCAGTCGCCGCAGCATCAACTGCGGTTCCGATCGTTTCGGTTCCAGACGGATCGCATCCCGCAATTCACTTTTTGCTTCTTCGTACAGTTCATTCGTTATACACCAGCGCGCCAGATCCAGATGTGAATTGGCCGTCGGGTACTTCATGGAGGCCCGCTGTTTCAGATAGATTTCATGCAGATCTTTCGCTTCAAACAGTACGCTCTCAAACGGAACAACCATGCTGCCCGTCGGATTTTTCACAAGATAGCCACCCGCACTTTCGCTGATTTCACCAGAAACCATTCGGCCGCTTTTCATCAGTAACAGTGAAGTCTCGGATTGGGCAACTGAAGGCAGAGGTTCCTGCGTGAAGGCCAAATCTACACAGGACAGACCCAGCCAGAACAGGCAGGCGCACGTGAATACTGACGAGATCGATTGAGAGCGGGAATTATTCATAATGAATCGTTTCACGAATGTGAGACTGAAAGAAATGAAATCCAGCTGCCGGGCTGCATGGTGCCTAAACAGTTGATATCATGTAACTTGGAATAATAATTACTGTGAGGAAAGCTGTCTGAAGAGGAGAGAGGATTCTGACTGTCCTCTCTTATTGTATTTTGCCGATCTGGTCAACCCGGGATTGACCGTGACCTGTGCGTGGAACGTTCCACGGCAGAAATCTTAATGACCGCCTGTGCTCTCCTGGTTGATTTCAACGAAAATCCGGTCAGAATGGAGACTCAGATAAAAGTACCGTCTGCTGAGGTCTGCTCAGCATCTCAAGAAGGACAGAACATAAGATGAGTGAGGATTCTCAGTACCTTGAACAGCTGACTGGAAAGACCGTTGTCGTCGATCTATCCAGCCTGTACGTGATTGCGGGAACTTTGATCGGCCAGGATCAGCACTATCTGTTTCTGGAAAATGCCGATGTGCATGATCTGCGCGATACCACCACGACACGAGAAACGTACGTCCATAAAATTGGTCTGCACGGAATAGCCGCAAATCGAGAACGGGCTCTCGTCTCCCGCAGGGAAGTCGTTTCACTTTCAGCGCTGGAAGATATCGTTCACTGAGCTGTATCACAAAATATTAAAAGCCCCGCGGAACCAAAGTCCCACGGGGCTTTTTTTATCTAATCGAGGTCCCCGGTTTAGAGCGACCAGCCATCACGGTAATCACGGCTCAGGAATTGATTGGCTTCCGGAGCGTTGGTGAATTCCATTTTCTTTGCATCCCATTCCAGCTTCTTACCGGCACGAATGGCGGCATTCCCCAGCAGCGTCGTCTCTGTCAGACGGCTGGCGTAGTTGAAGTTGGACATCGCGGGATCGCCTCCCTTGCAGGCCACGACAAATTCTTCAAAGTGACCAGGAGAACGAGGCAGGCTCTGTTCTGGCTTTTTAAAGTCTTTGAACTTGTCTTTCGGCAGCAGAATGTATTCTGCACCGTAGTCATCGGGCGTATAAAAGTTGCCTTCATCTCCCACCAGAACCACACCGCTGGATTTCATTTTCTCACCCATCAGCAGTTCTTCCGGCGGTAAATTACCACCATCGTACCAGGTCAGCTTCAGCGGGCAGAGTTTGTTACCTTTGCCGCGCTCACCAAACTGATAGGTGATCTTCGTGGATTTGGGATAGGTTTCGTTTTCGATCATTCCTTCCTGTTCTGCGACAATCGACTGGGGATCGTACAGATCCAATGCCATCACATGCATGTTCATGGTGTGACAGGCCATATCGCCTAGAGCCCCGGTTCCGAAATCCAGCCAGCCACGCCATTCAAACGGATGGTACAGTGTGCTGAATTCGCGGTAGGGTGCAGGGCCCAGGAACAGATCCCAGTGAATGTGCTTGGGAGCTGGTTCGCCTTCTGGTGGACGCTCAACGCTTTTACCCCAGACAGGACGGTTGGTCCAGACATGCGCTTCACGCACATTACCCAGGACGCCGGACCGAATCACTTCGACGGCTTCGCGGAACCCGTCCTTGGCAGTTCCCTGGTTCCCCATCTGAGTGGCCACACCATGCTCGTTCGCAACCTCCCGCATGACACGGGCTTCGTGAACTGACCACGTTAACGGTTTCTGGGTAAAACAGTGCTTGCCTTTTTTCATCGCCATTACACTGGCTGGAGCATGAGAATGATCGGGAGTACTGACGGTAACCGCATCAATCTGGCCTTCCATTTCGGTCAGCATTTCCCGGTAATCATTAAATTTTTTCGCTTTGGGATAGCGGACTGCTGCTTTGGCCAGGTGTTTGTCATCTATATCGCAGATGGCGATCAGGTTCCCGTTTTCGTAAGCAGATTTTGAATCGCCGGAACCTTTGCCGCCGACACCAATGGCTGCGAAATTCAGTTTTTCCAGTGGTGATTTTTCAACTGCCAGCAGATTCTGTCCGCCCACCCAGAACGCGGCGCCTAACGCCGAAGACTGTTTAATGAACTCGCGGCGAGTAGTACGTTGACTCATGAAGTGCTCCTGTTTGAAAGTCTGATGTTATCGTCATACGTCATTTTACTTTAGTCGGTTAAAACGTTTCTGAACTTTCAGGATTCTCATATCAGAAAAGTTCTATTTATTGTAGTTATCGCCCAGACGAAAGAAAACAGAATTACATCCAAAACCGGCAGGATCTTCAAACAGCAGATTCCCGGATGAGACTTGAGAGCTGCTGATTATTTTGAAATATTTTCCAGCGAGCCTTTTCTCGGAACCGAAAAAATGTCAAAGTAAACTGAAGATTCAGCGTTCCCCCCAGATCACCCCCACAAGATGAAACAGACGGAATCAATGAACACCCACGAATCCGCCGGAGAGACCCCGGTATTTGACGTCCTGATCTCTGGCGGTACTGTCATTGATGGTACCGGCGCTCCTCGCTACCAGGCAAACGTGGGCATTAAAGGGGATACCATCGTCGCGATCGGCGATCTGCCTGAAAATTCGGGGGCAACCGTCATTGACGCCACGAATAAAGTCGTCGCGCCCGGTTTTGTCGATGTACATAATCACTCCGACAGCTGGCTGCTCAATACTCCCAACTTCCTCTCCAAAACCTCACAAGGCTTCACTACCGAAGTCATCATGGCGGATGGGATTTCGTATGCGCCAGTGGATCGCTGCACTGCTGCAGACTGGGTCTATTACCTGCAGTCCCTGGACGGACTTTATCCTCACGAATATACCGGCTGGGAATCATTGGAGGACTATATGAACCTGATCGATGGCAAAAACGTGCAGAATGTGATGACACACATTCCCTATGCGAATCTGCGGTCGATGGCCTGCGGGTTTGGTCGCCAGCGGGTGGATGACTTTCAGATGAAACAGATCTGCGCCGAGGTCCGCAAAGGAATGGAAGCAGGCGCGGTCGGCCTGTCAACGGGCCTTGATTATGTCGCGCAATGTTTCTCCACCACCGATGAACTGGTCGAAGCCTGTCAGGCGATGGCTGAATACGATGGGCTGTATGTTTCACATATCCGCTACAAAAAAACGCTGATGCCGGCCATTGAAGAACTCGTGGAGATTGGCAAAAGGGCAGGGGTCAAGGTGCATATTTCTCACATGAAAGGTCAGTATGCCGGACAGGCGGAAGAAGCCCTTGAATACATCGATAAGGTTGCCCGCCACGAAGTTGATATTTCGTTCGACGTGTATCCCTATCAACCCGGCTCGACCATGCTGCATTTCCTGCTGCCTTATGAAGTCTTCGAGGACGGCCCGAAAAAAGCAATCGAAAAACTGAAGCTGCCTGAAATGCGGCTGCGGTTCAAATATGGACTCGAAAATTACCTGCTGGATATCTCGGCGATTCAGATTGCCTGGGTTCTGACGGAAAAGAACAAACAGCATCAGGGGAAATCATTGAGTCGGTATGTGGAAGAATCAGGGCTCCCCAAAGAAGAAGCATTGATCAACCTGCTGATTGAAGAAGAGATGGCCGTGCTGCTGGTCTTTAATATGGGTGATGATCGTCTTGTTGATCCGGTTTTAAAACACGATCTGTACATGATGGGAACCGACGGCATTTTTATGGAAGGGGGCATGATCCACCCCCGGCAGTTCGGTTCCGCGCCGCGCCTGATCGGCCCCTGTGTGCGGGACCACAAGCTTTTTTCACTGGAAGATGCTGTCTACAAGTTATCGGGTTCTGCAGCGAAACGGTTTGGGATGAAGAACCGGGGCTTTATCAAAGAACAACATTTCGCGGATCTCGTGATTTTTGATCCGGAAACCGTGCAGGACCATGCCACCTACGACAATCCGCAGCAGCTCCCCAGTGGCATTGATTATGTCTTTACCAACGGTATTCCCATCGTACATGATAACCAGCCACTGGAGATAAGCTCAGAAAGATTACCGGGTCGATATCTCCGCTATCAGCCCAAGTAGGGCTTTAAGCGTGCCGCTGTCTGTGGATCCCGATATTGATCTTTACCAATACCATATACGGCACCCACTTCTACAGCCTGCTCCTGGTACTCGGGGTAATTGGAAACCAGCATCAGCGGACTGGGTTTGATTTCCGAGGTCGCTCTGATCTTCTGGATGAGTTCAATGCCATCACTGTAGTCTGCATCCAGTTTGCGATTAATCAGCACCAGGTCATATTCCGATGCTTTTAATTTCTCCAGGGTATCGGTCTCCACGTCCGACTGATCAATCTCCACATCGAAGTGGCTGGTCAGAAAGCGCATTAATGAACTGGTATCAGGCACGCATTGTCCGACACTTAAAACTCGTTTCACCATCGTTGTTATTCCTCACTCGTAGATAAATTTTTCTCAATGCATTTCATTAAATGCTGTCTTCAAATTGAAACGATCAGCCACACAGGCGGGAAAGTTCCTGAATTGCCTCCAGGGCATCTTCGACATCCGGAACGGCAACCCCAGGTTCGCGACCGTTATGATCACACTCTTCCAGTAACAGCAGATCTTCATAACTTTCGTTCGCCATCAACCGCCGCCGAGCGCGTGCCCCCAGCGTTCCTGCCCGGATTGCATGCGCATCCATATGATGCTGAATCAACCAGGCAGTCCGTTCGGTAATCAATCCTTCCAGCGCCTGCAATCCGGCTTCGACATGATCATGCGGATCAATGGCTTTTCCCACATCATGCAGTAACGCCGCCAGTTGAAACTCTTCATCATAAGGCAGTTCATCACACGCCAGATCATAAACCTGCAGACTGTGATACAGTGCATCTCCTTCCGGATGATATTTTTTAGACTGCTTGACTCCCGCTAAAGGCAGCAGAAGCAGTCGATACATCTGAAATCGGTCGATACTCTCTTCGACTTCTGCGAGCCGCTGATCCAGGTCGATTCCCGGATATTCGTTTTCCAGCAACTGTTCAAACTCAGGCAGTGTTGCCCGCTCAATTCGTTTGCCGGTGATCGAACATTTGAATCCATAGCTCGACCGCTCGGTGGGATATAACGTGAGTTCAACGGGAAATTCATCCTGAATATGAATGTGCGTAAAAATTCTTTCCTCACCATGTTTTTTCACGGTTTTGTGTTCGACACGATAGGAAATCCCTTCTTCGTCCAGCTGTGCCGTCACTGCTTCGCAACTGTGTGAAAAGACATGAATATCGATGTCCGAGCCCTGGCGAATATGCCCGGTCAGGGTACTGCCGATCAGTTTGGGATGGAACGGCTTGAACAGTCGCAGAAAGCGCAACGCCTGCAGTCGCATCCCCAGCAGATTTTCGGTACGGGACTCGCCTTCAAACGTGCAGGCGAATCGCTGGATTTCATCACGAATTTCGCGATTACTGGGGAGCTCAGAGGTTTTCACCCAGCCCTGGCAGACTTTGCGGGCCGCTTTCATCTTCGCCCGATAATACTCAGTCTCTTGTCGCGAATACATCAGTCGTGCCGCTTCAAATATAATCTGGCGGCGCAGTTTACTCGAATTCATTCATAAATCGGTGAACGTTCTCACCGTCGAATCGTTGACAGAGTGAATTGACATTGATGAACAGCCATCAATGTCAGTCAGCAGAGAATTCTAACGTTTCATGAGAGAAAAGCAAATCGCATTCTGCTCGAATCCGGTTTACTTTGCTGTCGCCAGCTGTTTCTGCTTCCATTCATTGTACAGAATACTGCTGCGAAAGCGGCTGAATCCAGGTCCGGCACCAACACTGGCTGGTTTGGCTCCAAACTCCAGTCCGCGGGCCAGCAGCGGCGAAGTCTCCGAAACTTCCCAGTCCTCAGGCTTATAACGATGATTAAAAGAATTATTGGGTCGACGAAATGTAAAGGCGAGAGTATCTCCCACAGAAGTCTCATCGGTTTTTCCCCAGAACTGGCTCCAGCTTTTTACATCGGTCACGCCAGTCTCAGCCTTGCCGCTCAGCCCCAGCCAGTCATTCACATCATAGACATTCAAATCTCCTGCAAAGGAACGATTCTCTTTTGATCCCCTGGCAGACAACATGGAAAGCCCCAGGTTCTCCACTTTAAAAGCACAGTGGTCGCTCTTCACATGAATATTTTTAACGAAACGTTCAAACACAAAACCCTCTGCGCCCTGAACCGTGCAATAAGACAGGTTCAGATTAATATCTCCCCCCGCAGTCGCACCGGTGCTCTTCAGGACAGAGAATATTTTTCGTGAGAAGATAATCGAATCATCCACTGAAATAGTCTGTTTACCGGTCCCTTCGATTTCAAAGGCTGCCCGTCCTCCTACGAAAAAACAGTTGGAAATTGTAGAATCAGTCGGTTTTAAAACCTGGACTGCAGCCATGCCTTTATCGTTCTGTTCTGAGATCGTACAGTTCAGCATTTTTAAATTGCCGCCATTCACGACAATCGCTGCCCAGGGCACATCCTTACCCACTTCAGGAGGATCAAATTCAAAGGCGATGCCTTCCAGTGCCAGCGTCCCTTTTGAGACCCGCAGGATATGACGTACATTCGGATCACGCTCCGGCCTCGATCGCAAGCCCAGACTGTTCTTCCCCCGTTCATACTGAAAGATTGGTGCATAGCCAAAGCCGGCCTCGATACTCAGATCTTTATCAATTTCCAGGTGGGGGACTCCAAAAGGGCCGTCCCCGTTTACCCGAATCAAATCACCCGCTTTGGCAGCAGCGACCGCGGCCTGCAGTGTTTCGAACTCCGGTTTTTTCTCCTGCGAATAGATCTGGAACTTCTTTTCAGGTTCCCCGTTCAACATCCGCGAGATATCACTTCCCAGATTGGCTTTGCGCAGGAACAGAATCGCAAATGCTGTCTCAGCCAGTTTGCCTCGTGAATCTTCCCAGCTGCCATCTTCTTTCTGAGTTTGAATCAGGGCGGAGGCCCCTTTGGAAAACCAGTCAGTATTTCCCAGCGTTTCCAGCCCCAGTAACACGCCTACGCGCTCCGTCGACCAGAGAAAATAGCGGGCCGAAGAGGCACTGATTCCGGCGGCATAGGTTCCCGCCATTTCCAGCCCTTTGGCAAAAATCGGATCGGAGATCAACGTGTCTCCCTCTTTCTGCGTTTCGGAGGAGTCGCCCGCTTCCTTGAGAACATCCTGACTCATCGATCGAATTTTTGTCGCACGGGCCACCGTCAGACAGAACAGGCCTGCCAGCGTCATCGAGTTTCGTGAAGGTTCTTTCATATCTTCAGTGGGCAGTTTATATGACCAGCCACCGTCTTCGTTCTGCGTCTCGACAAAGCGTCGCGCCACGCCGATCATTGAATCGTCGATATTGATATTTGAGCGGGAGGCGGTCCACAAACCAAGCACTGCAAACTGAGTGCAACTGTTATCGCCGGGTGAGGTTCCCAGTTTGAGACGAGACCGTGGATTATTTAAACTACTGGCAGTCGCCAGCGGACAGGTGTAGCTCCAGCCACCTGTCGTGGTCTGACCGGCGATTAATCGCGCTGCAAACCGGCGGATATCGGCTTTGTCTTCGCGATTTCCAATGCGGGATAATAACAGAATGGCCAGAGACAGGTCATACGTCGATTTCAGTTTCTCTGATTCTTTCAGGACAAACTGTCTGCCTTTCTGAATCAGTGGGTCGTTGACGGGAATTCCATTTTCCAACAGTGCCATGGTACAGAGCGCAGTAATCCCCACCGGATGACCTTCATATTCCCAACTGCCATCTTCCAACTGTTGAGACTTGAGAAATTCAACCCCCTTGAGCCGGGAAGCCGTTACTTCCTGCTCGGTCTGTGCCTGCAAAGGGGAAGACACAACACTTGAGCATAAGACCAGAGCAAATCCAAAACACACAAACTTGAACAGTTGACGGCGCATCACTGTTTACTCCTGGCAGGAATGAATAGAACCTTAAAGATAATCATGTCTTCAACAAAGATTAACGTATTCTAAATCAACCGCCTGGAAAAGCGAAATGGTATTTCTAAAATCCTTGCAATTCGGACAAAAGTAAAATAAGGTCACGACCAAAATTGCGACTACTTCTGCAGGGTGGAGTTTCGAGCCTGCGCAGTAAGGTCCTTGATTGTGGAAACCACCCTTTGTTCCACTGATTCTGCAAAGGGACCGGGATAGGAAGTATAAATCATCGCTCTATTCCCCTCGTAACCGCCCTCTTTCAGGACGCGCAGACTGGGAAGATATCCAAAGACATTATTTGAGTAGCCGGCGACCCAGACGACGGGCTCTTTATTCCCGGTCCCGGTATTCCCGACTCCCGTTTTCAGTTCCCGCTGCAGCCTGAGGGAATAATCGACCACCGTTTCACCACAGATCGCCGCTAAAGTCAGGTCATTCCCCAACTGAATGACCTGCAGGGGAAAGGCATAGCTGGTCTGAATACCTCCGCGTTCTTCGAGTTGCTCCAGCAGACGCACAGCGTGACTTTGTTCATATTTATTGCCTGTTTCCTTGCGTTTGAGCAGTTCTTCCCGGGCAGGAGGTGTGGCAAATTCCAGCTCGACCTCATCCATTGCGATTCCCAGGCGACCATGGATTTCGCGAGGCTGCTTGACCGACAAAGCCACTTCGACCGCGTTGGAAAGCGCACGCCCATGCTGTTTTGCCAGATCCAGCGATCGTCGCGGGTAGGGATTCTGATCTCCACCGCAGCCCATCATAAACAGAGCCACCATCCCCGGATGGGCTTCTTCCAGATATTCCTGGGCATAACCGGCGTAGTCACCACAAAACTGATAAAAGCTGAGCGTTGTATTATGACAGGCATAGCCAAACATCGCTGCTACTAACGAACTGTCCGGTCGTTCTACGATCAACACCGGCACCCGTTGATCGACGGGGCCTTCCGGATTGGGACTGTTGATGACCCCCTGGGGAGTCGGCAGACGACGGTTCATCGCAAACCCTGCCCGCGCGGAAGCATATTTCAGCTCAACAGGTTCCAGTCGAGGCAGCGTTTCTGCGAGGGCTTTGAGCAGTTTCTCGACCAGTTGCTTCGTATACAGCCGGGCTTCTGCACCGCGATCTCCCCCCAGTCCGCGGCGGGTCGCTTTGTCTTCCCGTAATTCCGGCCCGCAGTGGGTATGCGAGGCATTCATCAATAAAGCCGCTGAAGGAATCTTAAACTCGGATTCCAGCCGCGCAGCGATCGGATCGCGTAACGCAGGTGTAATGCCAATCAGGTCCGTTGTGATGATCACAACTTTTTCGCCCCTGTTATCTTCCAGAATCAACAGTTTGGCGTACAGATCATGCACTTTCCCTTGAGAGGGTTTGGTACGGGAGGCGTACCCTGACATCCACATGGGCTTGTCAGGTGTGATCACAACAGACGCAGCAGCACCGCGCCATTCTGGCCTGGTGTCCGTTTCGGCAGCCGCAACCTGGGTCAGCACGACAGGCGTTGTCCAGTTAAACAGAACAGTGACCATCAACAATGGAAGGAAGAATGATTTCATAACGATACCTCACAGGTTTGATACTTATTTTAAAATGATGCTTCAGGCTCCACAGACAGCACAGTCTTTTCGACGCAGGATCCGGTTTCTTTGAAATGTCATGTCCCGCAAATCGAACATCAGCAGTTGATTGGCCAGCGTCTCACCCAGGCCACTGAGGACCTTGATTGCTTCCATGGCCGCCATACAGCCCACCGTACCCGAGACGGCTCCAAATACGGGAAACTCCCGCTTCCAGGCGGGAGGATCATGGGGATAGAGACAGGCCAGACAGCCGGTCTGTCCGGGAATGAACGTAGTCAGTTGTGCTTCCAGATCATACATGGCACATTCGACAAGCGGCTTCTTCTGCAGGACAGACTGACGATTCATGGCATAGCGTTCCGGGAAGAGCGGGGCACAATCGACGATCAGATCGACCTGCTTCACAAGCTGCTCTGCGTTCACTTCACTCAGATTTTCCGGAACCGCCACAATTTCCAATCGGGGATTCAATTCTTTCAAACGTCGCTCAGCAGATTCGACACGAGGCTTACCCAGCCAGTCATGTGTCATTAACAGTTGACGATTCAGGTCACTCGGTTTGACATTTCCGGCATGCGCGATCACCAGTTTCCCGATACCCGCCGCCGCCAGTTCGTAGGCTACCACGCTCCCCAGGCCGCCACACCGCGAAATCAGAACAGAGGCATTTTTCAGTTTCTCCTGGCCGGCTTCCCCAAATTCGGGCACCCAGATCTGCCACTCATAAACTGCTCGTTCTTCATCGGTCAGGGGAGCGAAACCGGACATCATGACTCCTGTATAGTGAGGCGGGATTTCTGTTTGAGAATGATATATGGTGTGTTGCTCATCCGCCGGAAATCGGGGAGAGTATCGTCACGACCTGGTGAGGTTCCAGCGTCAGTGGCTCTTCCCATAATACCTGTTCGTTCGAAACAAACAACAGGATGGAGGGATGCAGGGCTTCTGTATCCGGAAAGAGCAGAGGCTTCAGAGCAGTCGAGTGAGTTTCCGCTACCTGCCTCACCAGATCCTGGAGTGTACTTCCGGGTGAAATCTCGTATTCTTCAGCACCAGTACCGGCTGCTTTTTTGACCTGGGCCGTATATTCCACCTTAATCTTCATGCTATTGCGCTTTCATTCTTTCTGATGTGTCTGTCTTCGTTTCGGCAGCCTGTCTGTCGTCAGGAGTCACTCCCGGAATTTCCGTTGACTTCCCAGACAGACTGTGGACCGCGCCCTCAACGATGACCAGTTTGATGTCCCCCAGCCTTTCTGATTCGGAAGCATTGTGTGTGATATGTAAGGTTGTGACTCCGGTCACGCGCTGCACTTCTTCCAAGAGGGCACACATCTCGCCGCGGGTGTCTTCATCCAGGGCACTTAAAGGTTCATCCAGGCAGAGAATGGAAGGTTTCGCTGCCAGGGCACGTCCCAGGGAGACCCGTTGTGTTTCCCCACCACTCAAACCAAAAGGGGTGCGATTTAACAGGGCACTGATTCCCAGCAATTCAGCCAGCTCTTCCACACGGCTGTTGATTTCCCGCTGATTCCATTTCCTGAGTTCTAAAGCGAATGAAAGATTATCACGCACCGTCATCGTATGAAACAGCACGCCATCCTGGGGAACGTATCCAATTTCGCGCTCTGCCGGGCTGGCATGCGTCATCGGTCTGCCATTGAGGGAAACCGTTCCCGACTGGATTTTCTTTAATCCACAGATCGTTTCCAGAATGGTTGTTTTTCCGCTGCCGGTCTTACCCATCAGGACGGCATAATGCCCGCCGGGAACTTCAAAGCTGACGTCTTTCAATCTGAATTCGCCAACCTGGACACAAAGGTTTTTTACTGAAATCATAACTTGTCAAATCAGGTAGATGAGATCTCCGGCTGAGCCGGGTTCAAACAGGTCACGTTTATATTGCAGCGCCGCGGGTCAGCCCGAACATACGGGCAATGACCAGCACAATCAAGGCAGACACGACCATAATCAGCGAGGCGGCAACCGCACCTTCGATATTACCGACAGTCAGTTCCAGGAATACGGTCGTTGGCAGTACTTCCGTCTTCATGCGTGTAGCCCCGGAAAAGACCAGGATCGGTCCAAACTCACCCAGGGAGCGCGCCCAGGCCAGTGTGCCTGCTGCCAGCAGTCCCCGGTATGCCTGTGGAAAGACCACACGCCAGAACGCCTGCCCCCGGTTACAGCCCAGCGTTAAAGCCACCTGCTCATAGCGGGGGCCAATCTGATCAAAGGTCACCCGCATCGTCCTGACCGCGAAGGCACAGGCCACCATGAACTGGGCCAGAATCACACTCGGTATTTCATAAGTCACGCCGATTGATTTCCCGAAAGTTACTTTGGTCACCTTGCGAATCACGTCATCAACTGATTGTGTTTGCGACACCAATGTGGCTGGCACATATTCGACTCCAGACTTTTCTGCAACCATTCTGTTGAGCCATTCGATTTGTGGAACTTCCACCTGAAACAGAATCAACAGACACAGGCCTATCACCAGGGGAGGCAGGACAATCGGGATATCCAGAATGGCATCAATCAGCGTCTTACCGGGAAATTCGTGACGCGACATCAGATAGCCAATGGGAACCGAAACCCAGAGCGAGAGGACCGTTGTGATCGCGCAGGAAACCAGACTCAACCAGATGGCATAGCGGATTTCCGGCTTGGAAAATGCATTCCAGATGTGATCGGGCGTGGTATAAGTTGTCTCGGCGGACAGCATCGCCACAATCAGAAATACGTAAATCGCACTGATGGAAATAAAGATGGTATAGAATGGCAGATCAGAGCGTGGCTTGAAACCCCCGGTTTTCTGTTCGTTCACAGTCGGCTCGATCATAGCGACTCCGAAGCAACGCGCCAGCGAAAACCATTGGATTCAAAAATTGCCCGCGAGGGTGAATCTGTCAAAGTATCCACCAGACGCTGCAGCAAATGCGGATACTTTGTCGATTTCAGGATCGCGATGGGCTGTTCCGCCAGGGGACGACCTTCTTTGATCTCAACGACATCTAACTTATCTGCCACTTTCGAAATATTGGCGCGATACACAATTGCCGCATCCAGTGATCCGGTTCTCAACTGGTTGACCAGCAGATCCGCAGTCGGCGTGTTGGTTTTCACATTTGGCTGAACTGCGTTGTACAGGCTTTGTTCGTTATGCACCAGCGGTTCCAGTAATTTTTTAGTCAAAGCACCCAGTGCGCTCTGTTCATGGTGCGCCAGTCCCACCTTGATTTCTTTTCCCGCGAGATCGAATACCGTTTTGATCTGCTGGGGGTTCCCCTTCTCAACAATGATGACCATATCGGTTTCAGCTACCGTCAGGGGCAGGGTAAACTTAGGCTGGACCTGCACCATGTAGGAAGAATCACAGGCAAAATAAGCATCAGGCCGCTGACCACTGTTGATCTGACCGACCAGAATGCCACACCCGTTATATACAGTATTGACGGTTACTCCTTCACGCTGCTCAAACTCTTTCAACGTATCCTGAATCGCCAGTCGATTCACTCCGCCACTGAAGAGCAGGATGGTCGGATGAGGATCCCAGGCATCACCTTCGACTGTCTCATATCCCATCTCTGAAAACAGTTTCTGTCCTTTTTCCGGAGCCTGCAGATAACGGGCAAACAGCAGTGCCTGTTGGGGTTTTTCAGAAGACTTTAAGATACCAACGGTGACATTTTTGATGGTTCCTGAAAGTTCTGGCACATCGACCATGTCTGCTTTTTCAGGATGCTGATTGACGGTGGCGTCCCACACGATCGCAGCATCGACGGCTCCCAGCATGACATCAGTGGCAATTTCTGAAACCGTTGGTTTGAAAACACGAGCCGACTTCGAAACCGCTTCCCATTTACCGGCTTCGGTCAGTTGTTTTTTTGTCAGCTTTCCTATCGATGCTGCATCCGGGTTAGCCAGAGCAAATGTCACATCAGATTTCAACAGATCATCAATCGATTGAATCTTTTTCGGATTCCCTTTTTTGACCATTATCACAGGATGCATTCGGGCCACAGAAATGGCTTCCTCAACCAGACCTTTCTCACGGGCGATTTCGATATAGCTGGTGTCAGCCGCCAGGTACAGATCCCCTTTCTTCGCCACCTGCAGGTTACTGAGCAGGGTTCCGGAACCACCATACTGCAGATGAACGGGAACGCCAAATTCTTCCTCAGCAAATTGTGCGGCGGCGGCAGCGACCGGTGGTTTGATCCCGGCTGCACAATACATTACCAGTGCATCGTCCTGGTTTTCATTTGAAGCAGACTCGGGGGCAGTTTTATTTGCCGTCGTTGTCTGATTGCTGTCGGGGTCTGTGGGAGGAGAATAAACCAGTAATATCAACATCACCGCCAGAAACAGGATTGAGCCTCCGGCGAGTGCCAGTCCACTGTTAATTTTTCCTGTCCGGCAGGGAGACGGTTCAGACAGTTTCCCATTCTGGCCACGGAGATATTTCATATTTTCCACCTGAACTTAAAGCTGTTACGATTTGATTCAAGAGTTAATTAATGCTTCTTTTTCACTACGGGGCAGTAAACGTCCTGCATCAATTCCCAGGACGCGCTGTGCTGACTGGACTGCCTGATCATCATGCGAGACCATCAAAACGCAGCCGCCGTTCCCGGCAAACTCACTCAAAACATTTAAAACGATTTCCGAATTTTCAGCATCCAGATTACCCGTAGGCTCATCTGCCAGCAGAATTTTGGGGGAATGAAATAAAGCCCGTGCTAACGCCACGCGCTGCTTTTCACCGGTACTGAGCTCTGCCGGTGTGTGCTGCAGCCGCTGCTCCAGTCCAAACTTCTCGATCAGATCTTCAGCACGTCTGCGCGACTCAGGTAAGCGGGTTGCCAGGGCCGGAGCCAGCACGTTGTCCAGTACGCTCAGATAGGGAACGAGATGGAACTGCTGAAATACAAACCCCAGATGCGTGGAACGGAAGCGGGCCCGCTTGTCATTTGATAATACATAAGGGTCCGTATCTTCGATCAGCACCTGACCGGCATCGGGACGCAGCAAGCCTCCGACGATCAGCAGCAGCGTCGATTTACCACATCCGCTGGGTCCCTGGATCGCCACAAATTCGCCGGCATCGACCGACAGACTGATCCCGTCTACCGCCTGAACACGGTGCGAACCAGATTTAAAGGATTTGGTAATTGCTTTCAGTTCCAGTAACATATTCGGTTAATCATCCTTCCTGAAGTATCGTGGCAGGATCCTGTCGCGCTGCCATCAAAGCGGGAATCCAGCTGGCTAAACTCGCCAGCAGGGGGGCAAACACCAGGCTCAACAGGAGCCAGCGACCTGAGAACAGTACTTCCTGCGGATGAATTGCTTCAGGTAATTTGCCCCAGGCCACACCAATTCCATATCCCAGGAAATAACCGAGCAGGGCACCGATTAAACCGATCAGCACTGCTTTGATAATAAAGATTCCAAAGACCTGGGAGGAACGCAGTCCGATCGCTCGCAGGATGCCGATTTCCGTTGCGCGGCGTCGCACATTCTCGAGTGACAGAAAACCGATCCAGGCACCACAGCCCAGTACGACCAGTGGTACGAGCACGGCTGCAAAATCGGCGTGTCGCTCGATCAGTTGAATCCGGTTGGCCTTCTCCTGTTCCAGTGAAGCGACAGCCGTCGCATGTGCTTTATTGCGGGCTTCGGCTCGCGCCAGAGCTGGGGGGCCACGTTCAATGATCTGCGTGCCCGGCAGGATTTCGCCGACATCTTTGCGGATCTCAGCCACGCGGTCTTCGGTTGCACAATTGCATTCGAGCGCCAGGATTGCATTCACCAGATTCTGCATACCCAGCAGTTCCTGGGCCTGTTTCAAATTGATCCAGACCGTGCTGTCATCTGCATTTCCCCGTTCCGGATAAGTCAGCGTCACCTTGAAAGGCTTGCCCATCAGCTTGACTTCATCACCGGATTTGAGTCCCAGTTTTTTCTGAATCTGATACCCGAGCACCATCGTGCCTTCCGGTACCTGCTGCTGGAGCGGTTTTTTCAATGCCCGATGTAACTGGGGAACTTCTCCCCGGGTCCCGGTCAGAATGACTTCACAGTCTTTTTCAGGCCAGGTGACTTTTTTCGCCACCATGGGTAACAGGTGATTGACCGTCACGATTTTTGACTCGGCCAGTTTTTTCACATTCTCTTCAGGCATGGACTTCTCGACGATTCCCGTCAGATGAAATTCGCTCAGATCTTCATCCGCCGGTAAAATTAAAATATTGAAGCCCAGGCCTTTGGTGATTTTGCGCATCGCATCTTCCAGTTGTGCGCCCGCCTGTTTGACTTCTTCCGATTTTTTCTCGAGGATCAACTCTGTCTGGATTTCATCAGCCTGCAATAAGGTCAAAGCCGCTATCAGGCAGGCCACTGCGACGACAACCGATAACAGGCCCAGCAGAAAATTCAGCTTGCGATGCTGCATTTCCTGAATGATCAAGTGAAATAACGACATTGAGGTGCGTCCTTCTGAACGAGCCGCTGAGATGTTTTGGATTTTAGATTACTGTTTTCGTACTAACAGCAAATAGCTTCCGGCCAGTATGATAACGATTACAGATGCAGCCAGAGTAATCAGTGTATAATCCGGTTTGAATTTCAAAGAACGAGATCCGGAGTCTTCTGCTGGTATCGTGGCTGCCTCACTGGGTTGTGTGGAAACAGACTCTGCCACCTCAACACTCTGACCTGCTTCCTTTGCAGTTTGTTTCTCTGCAGTCGCATTGTCAGGGTTTGTTTTTTGATCCGCTAACGGTGCCATGGAAGCGGGGTCATTTTTTGCTGCTTCACTATTGGAAAAGCTGGTCAACCCCGTCAGTGGTGGCAGTTCTTTTTCATCCTGTGTCGCAGGTGTCACCAGTTTTTCCCAGGGAACTGACATTAACAGATCCGTACCCGGATTCTGATCCTTGACCTGACAGGTGCAGGGGCCAGTCAGATCGCGACAGGCCTGCTCGATCGTACCCGGATTGATTCCTTTACCTATTAATGCATACAGAACCCGTCCCCGTCCGAATACGGGTAACGCCATCGGTTCTGAATCAAAGTCTTTCAGATCATTCTCGGTTGACAACAGCATCTGTGTCAGATATTGCTCTGCAGAATCATCGCGAGAGCAGGTCACGATACTGAATTTCATCTTCAAGCTGTCCGGCGCAACGCTGACCAGTCCCTGTTCAATATCAGCCTGTTCAATCTCGGGCAGCTTCAGAGTTTTCTCCATCCGCTTGAGTTCCTGGGCCAGCAACTCACGAGCCGCCTTGTCTTTCTCTGCGTCACCACTTTCCAGAAAGACCCAGACTGCCGTCTGACCATTGACCAACTGTTTTGCGATATTCTGACGCAGAGGAGAGTCTATCAGACGCGCGATGTTTTCTTCACTCAGTTCCCCTGACCAGAATCCCACGGGAACCGGGGCCGGCAGGGGAGTCCGCATGACCAGCAGAGGCAGCGTATCAGATTCTTGAGCTTTCCAGAGTTCCAGATCTTCCCGAGCCGGCTCAGCATCCAGGTCGATCAGTTTCAGTTCCACATTGGCTGACTTCTGGCCGACCGTGCCTTCCTGATCGAAGTGGGAAACCAGCTTCTGCTGTTCCGGTGTTAAGTCTCCCCGGTGGAATACGACTGCGCTGTACTTGTCCGCAGGCCAGCGTTCCAGTGCATATCGAAATACAGGAACCGAGCAGGCCCAGATTACTGTGGTTGTAAACAGGAATCCAAAAACAGCCAGTGATATTATACACCGTCTCATGTAATCACCTTTCAGGAGGGTCTGGGCGGGCGGGTCGCTTGGGTTATTGAAATCGGCAGTCTCTTCGCAAGTCGAGATCTCATAAACCGGGTTCAATACATACTATGATGACAAAGTGTGAGGTAAATGTGAAGAAAAGATGATTTCAACACGAAACTTTTATCAGAACTGATGAAAGGGGCCGTTTTGAATACAAAACCGTCGATTCGACTGTGAATGAATGCCGATCCGGCAATTTCCGGCAGTCTGACATTACGCGTGTGCGTAAGAGCGAAGCCTGACCTGTAAAGAGAGACAGTCGTGGGAAAGTTTACTGAATCCAGACAAGTAACAGGAGCACAACCAGCGAAGAGGCAACCAGCAGCATTGAGGCACACCCTGATTTCATCTGGATGTCATACTTCTCGATCAGAGCTTCAATGGCTTCTTTTGATTCTTTCAGACCTGCCCCCGTAGATTCCCGGTAATATTTGATGGCCTGAATTTTATTGCCCTGTCGAAGTGACTCCAGAAGCTGTTGGGCCAACTCAGACTGACTGTCGGCGGCATCATCCTGATCTGATGAACTCGACTGGTTCTCATCATGCACGGTGGTATTTCTCCGGGAGAGGGTACGGGTAACAGAGAGTTCGTCGACAGGCTTCCACCTGCCAGAATTGACTGCCTGATTCAGAACCCGGCAGGGTGCCTCACTGTTCTACCACCGTATGGATTTGTGATTCAAGTATTATTTCAAAGCCGTTCCCTGAATTACATAGAATAATTCAGGGAACGGCCTATGTTAAGATGCAACGACGCAGTCTGAGATCCGGCGGCTGCGTTTCTGTGAATCGACACGTGCCTGATGGCTGTAAGCGCGTGTCAGCAGCATTTTCATCTCTGACAGTGAGACTTCCTGTAGATCGATATTCAACTCGAGCAGACGGTCAATTACTGCATTCGCCAGATCAGTTCGATCTGTCGCAGGTGATAACCCATTCCACAACTCTTCCATGACCTGTTCTGACATGATCCTGTTCTCCTGATTTATCATTGCAACACTTTGTCTTAAAAAACTCGAATTCACAGTCTCAAGCCCGACGGCTCAAGAAGCTGAAGCTCTTCACCCCTGGAAAAGCCTGACGAGTAAGAGAATCGCAAGGACTGTACCAAACCGCCCGAAAAATCGCCCGGACCCGACAAACCTGCTTAAATGCCTGCTGTGATTGAAGCTTCCACATCAGCGGTGATAGTAAATTTCACAATCCCGGTTTTCACAGGAAAAGAACTGTCGTCAATTTGCGACAATCTTACATCAACATGATAATTCTTACGAAATTGCCTTTCCGGGCAGGATTTTCCTCAAGTTTCCCGAAAAGCTTTCCCATAAGCACTTCATGCCAGTATGACAACACAAATCGGTAATAAGTTCGCCTGTTCCCGCTCCAGGATTTGAATCTGCAGAGCGTGGATTTCAACGATGCTCGACTGAAGCTTGAGGGCTGGCTGCAGGTGAGGTGCCCCGTTTCTGGTCCCACCGGCGAATCGCAGTTTCGCGCTCTTCGACTGTCTCTTCCAGCAGTGAAACCAGTAACAGACGCTGACCGGCAGTCAGTGACAGGCCTCGACGACGCATGGAGGCATCTGCCAGCTCAAACAGATCAGCAATATCGATCTGACTGTCGATGCGTCCCAGCCAGAAACGTGAAAACGAGGGGATGTGTTTTGGCAGTAACTCACCTGTCGGGAGCACCATCGACATGACGCCGACCGAGGAGCCGGTATTGAACAGGCTGTTAAGTGCGGTCTTCGTATGGTCGCCGATAAAGCATCCGATTTTCACGGAATGGGTATCAATGGGAACCCCCGCCAGAGGGACTCTGACCTGAGAGTAATCGTTTTTCAGATCACTGTTACTGGTCTGCGCACCCAGATTGACCCAGGGGCAGATATAGGAATGGCCCAGAAACCCATCGTGATATTTATTGGCAAAACCATGTATGATCGATTCTTCAATTTCTCCACCCAGTCGGCAGTAGGGACCTGCACTCGTACCCGCTTTTACATTGGCCCGAAACAGCTGTGTTCCCGGTCCGATATAAGCAGGGCCTTCAACGCGTGTGAATGCCTGAATCCGGGCATCCCGGTCAATCACAATCGGTCCCTGCCGGGTATCGAATACCACAAAGGGATCTATTTCCGCACTCTCATCGACTCTGAGCAGTTCTGCCGGCCCGACAACCGTCAGATTGCGGACTTTGTCTCTCGAAGCTTGCGTGGACGGAGCTAACGCGAAGTCATCCACAAGCTGTTGCCGGTTCTGATTCACCAGATCCCAGGGATAATGGAGTTCTGTTCCCTCCACTGCAACGGGTTTTCTGGTCGATGCAATCTTCTGGATCGCATCATCCCAGGCTTCCGCCGTGAGCAACACCGCTTCTTCCGGTTCCAGTAACAGATAAGCAACGGTGTTCCCGATCATCCCGACCGTGTCAGATGTGACATTCGCGAGGTGAGAAATTTCCTGACGGGCAGGCAGCCAGCGCCCATTGACAAGCAGAGTTGGTGCTTCGCTGAGCCAGACAGCGTCATTGATTCGCGCCTCCGGAAATTCCTCTGCATAAACTTCCGTCAGAGCGGGGCGGATTAACCCCCCCCATTCCCTGGCAGGCACTGATTTGAGTATTCGTTCCCGCGCGGTAAACTGGCCACACAGCAGTTCGAATACCGGTCTCATTAATGCGACGGGGGTAAACTGCAGCGCAGAACGGTCTTCAAATAATGCAAGTCGATTCACTTTGCACTTCCCTGTGCGAAATCGATAAAAAGAGTATCGTTGAGATCAATGATGCCAGACAAGAGACTGTCTTTCGGAAAAGTCATAACAGATTTACATGATTGAGGAAAGTCCGTTTTTAATGTCCGCAGAAAGACACTATTCATACGCGTAAAATAATAACTTTCGCACGTTTTTTCGTTCTTTCGCACTCTGAATAGACAGCAACCCGGTAAGACAATCCGGACTCGTATTGACTACCGGGTTCTGAATATTAAGTCTAATTTTCTCCACGGAGACACATTGTCGCGCCAGAAGTGCCTGGTATCAGGCGATTGAATTTGCCACAGATTTACCGGCTAACTGGTAAATCGCTGATTGACATCCCGCCTGTTTGGTGTATTTGTCGGAGATCCCGAGTACCGTTTCAGCCGCTCCCAGCAACAGGGTGCCTGAGGAACTTAACTGGCCGCTGATGCGGTTCAGAATGTCTTTTTTCATGTCCGGTTTGAAATAAATCAGAACATTGCGACAGAAGACAATATCAAACGTCCCCAGATGCCTGAAATCTTCCAGCAGATTCAAATGCTTCCACTGAATGCCGGCTCCCAGCTCCGGCTTGATCTTCCAGCCCTGCTCGCATTGTTCAAAATATTTCATCAGCAACTGGACGGGCAGACCACGCTGGACCTCAAACTGGGAGTAAACTCCTTCGCGGGCACGATCCAGGGCTTTGGTACACAAGTCCGTCGAGATGATTTGAATATTCCAGTTATTGAGTTCCGGAAAACTCTCGCGCAGCAGCATCATGATACTGTATGGTTCCTGACCGTGAGAGCAGGCCGAACACCAGATTCGCAGTTTCTGCGTCATTTTACGCTCGGCAATGATATCTGGCAGGATATGTGCTTTCAGTTCATCGAACGGACGACGGTCACGGAAGAACGACGATTCATTGGTCGTCATGGCTTCCATGATTTCTTTTTCCAGACTTCGATCCATTTTTGACTTCAAACTCAAAACGAGATCCTGAATCCCGTTCATGCCGTGAGATTGTGCCAGAGGTATCAGCCGGGCTTCCAGCAGATACTCTTTATTCTCACCGAGAGAAAGACCTGTGGTTTCCAATAAAAAACGGGTTATGTAATTATAATCTTCTGGAGACACGAGATCACCACTTTCTATAAAGAACAGAGTCGGGCCAGTTCAGGAGCAATATTCCTGAGAGGTAGAACCTGGCTGGCCAGTCCTGCCTTGGCAATTGCGCCAGGCATTCCCCAGACAACACTACTCTGCTCGTCTTGTGCGATAATATAACCTTTACGCTCACTGATTGATTCCGCGCCCTCAATGCCATCATCGCCCATACCGGTCAGCATGACTGCCAGTACTGAGCTGCCATACCATTTGGCAGCAGATGCATATAATGGATTAACGGAAGGCCGGCAAAAATGCTCCGGTTCATCCTGATTCAGGCGGATTATCATCCGGTCGTTGTGTTTATCAATGACCATATGAAAGTCACCAGGGGCAATATAAATATGGCCTCGTTCAATCAACGCCCCGTCCCTGGCCTCAGAGGTAGGACGTTTTGTTTCCCGTTCGATATGCTCAGCCAGGGTCCTCGTAAACAGAGGTGGCATGTGCTGGGCAATCAGAATCGGTATCGAAAATTTCTCGGGCAGGGCTGTCAGCATCGCCTTGAGTGCATTTGGCCCCCCCGTACTCGCACCAACCACCATCACCATCGGTGTTTTGGCAGGTCGTTGCGCTGCGGTTGCCGGAAAACGTGAGTAATCCGACTTGTCAGTATCATGTTGAGTGACGAGTGCTTTGATCAGAGGCAACAGATCTCGGGCAACCTGCTCGATCGCTGCTGTCGCATTTGTCGCAACCGGTTTTGGAATGCACCCGGCTGCCCCCAGATCCAGCGCCTGGAGAGTAATCTCTGCTCCTGCACGTGTCAGAGAACTGGCCATGATGACCGGAAGTTCCGGGTAAAGCTGCCTCAACTGTTTCAGACATGTGATCCCGTCCATTACAGGCATCTCCACATCCAGAACCACGACATCAGCCTGATTTTTCTGCAGCCAGGTGAGCGCAGTCTGACCATGCATCGCAGAGCCAACCACTTTCACTTTCGCATCCAGATTAATCGCCTGTGTCATCAAGCCCCGTATCACAGCTGAGTCATCGACCAGCAGCACCTTGATGATCGAATGGTTCACAGAACACCTGTTTCTTCCAGTTTGTCCCGAACAATGTCTTCGGTGAAAGGTTTCATGATGTACTCATTCGCGCCGGCCTGCATGGCCTGTACGATTTGAGGCATATCATTTTCCGTTGTGCACATCACAACAATCGGCTGCTTTTCGCGGGCATCAGCCCGTAAAGCCGTCAGGAATTCCATCCCATCCATAATGGGCATGTTCCAGTCCAGAAGAACCGCATCCAGTTCCGGATTCGCACGAGCAACTTCCAGCGCCTGTTCTCCATCTTCGGCTTCCAGAACATTCAGTCCGAACGTTCCCATGATACGTCGTCCCACCAGTCTGACTGCGCGGGAATCGTCTACAAGTAATATTGTCTTCATTTTCACCGGTCTCCCAGTCTGTTAAGAATAGCTCTATGTTATTAAATTCGTGTCAGACTCAGAGCAGGAATACAGAACTCATGCTGCCTTCTGACGTTAAATCAAACTGTCTGCAGGAAGTCTAGGACACGTTTAATGATGTGAGGCAAACAATGCTTGAAATCACGAAAATTCCGGTACATTGAGAGATTCACCTCAGCTTTCCAGGTCTCCCAACAAAAACCGCCAGGCTAAACCCATGTTTTGAAACACATGTCTACCCTGGCGGTAATGACGATTTTTCACATTGCAGCACCTGAGATGTCAGGTATTGCGGATCAGCGGATTACATGGCTCGCATCCGTTTCAGGAAGGCGGCAGCAGCTTCATCCAGTTTCACAGATTCCTGAGTCAGTCCCTGTGCAGCTGCCAGCATGTCATTGGCGGCTGTTCCACTGTCGGAAGCTGCCTGAGAAACACCGGAGATGTTATTGGTCACCTCAGCGGTCCCACGAGCGGCTTCTGCCACATTACGGGAAATTTCGTTGGTGGCAGCAGTCTGTTCTTCGACGGCGCTGGCAATGGTCGTTGAAATTTCATCGATCTTGCGGATACTTTCACCGATCGAGCCGATGGCGGACACAGCTATATTCGTTGATCCCTGGATGGCACCAATCTTTTCGCTGATCTCTTCTGTTGCACGTGCAGTCTGGCGGGCCAGTTCTTTCACTTCATTCGCGACCACGGCAAATCCTTTTCCGGCTTCACCGGCACGGGCTGCTTCGATCGTCGCATTCAAAGCCAGCAGGTTTGTCTGCTGTGCGATGGAAGTAATCACTTTCACAACCTGACCGATTTCGCTACTGGCATCTCCCAGCTGTTTAATCGTGTGATTGGTACGATCTGCTTCTCCCACAGCCTGAGACGTCATGTGTGACTGCTCTTGAACGTGGCGTGAGATTTCGCTGATGGAAGCACTCAATTCTTCTGCAGCAGAAGATACGGTTTCCACATTTCGGGTGGCTTCTTCACTGGCAGCAGCAACCACCTGGGACTGGCGAGCTGTTTCATCCGACATATCGGACAGACTCTTGGAACTGGCCTGCATTTCGGTAGCCGATGAAGTCACAACGCTGACGATCCCCTGGATCTCATTCTCAAAGTCATTAGCCAGCTTGATCTGTTCTGTCACTACCGACCAGGAAACCATGGGACCAATATAATTGCCTTTTCGGTCCACGATTGCTGTTGCCAGCAGGTCCAGAGTTTCGTCACCCACTTTAATTTTGGCACGGTGCGGCAGATTCGAAGGATCTGCCAGCATGCGCCGCTGCACTTCGGGATTCTTGTGAAAGATATCGATACTCTGACCAATCAGCTGATCGACCGGTTTGGGCAGCAGGTGCTCCAGTTGCTTCAACTGTTTGTAAGATGCCGGATTCATGTAGACCATTTCGAAGTCTTTGTTCGCGAGCAGAACATTGATGGGAATATTGTCCATCATGTTCTGAACACGGACCATATCTTCTTCAGCCAGTTTTTTTGTTGTAATGTCGGATGCATATTTGACAACCTTAAACAGCTTGCCAGCTTTATTGCGGATGGGATTATAGGAAGCGGAAATCCAGATTTCTTTGCCTCCCTTTCCAATCCGTTTGTATTCAGCAACCTGGTTCAGGCCTGCATTCAGCTTTTCCCAGAATTCTTTGTATTCATTGCTGACCTGGAATTCAGGTTCGACAAACATTCTATGATGTTTCCCCTGAATTTCTTCCAGGGTATAACCAAGTGTGGCACAGAAATTATGATTGGCCGTAATGATTGTACCATCCAGATTAAATTCAATGACTGCCTGGGCATCGCTGATGGCGCCCAGCTGTCCTGAATAATCACAGAGTTCTTCTTCCAGTTTGATCTGCTGCGTTACGTCTTCCCAGGTCAGGATGGTTCCTGCTGAAGCAAGCTGATTCAGGCTGATTTTAAGCGAGCGAGTTCCCAGCTGAGTCGTGATGGACTTCTCACCAGACAACCCCGTCAGGGCGGACTTCAGTTCGGGCAGTTTTGCAAACAACTGACTGATCGAACCACCTACCAGCTGCTGAGGACTCACTCCCAGATCGGTACTCAGTTCTCCCAGGGTCTCCTGACCTTTACGATTGAGATAGGTGACTGTGCCTTCCGTGTTAAGGAACAGAATGGCCTGGGGACTGTGTTCCACAATCCCATAAAACTGGTCTGTATCCTGCGACCGTTCAGTAGCCGCGCTCTGTTTCGTATTCTGTACTGAATCAATCGACATTTCACTCTTCTCCTTCGGATGGTTGATCTGTGCTTCAGATCGTAAAGGTAGTTCTGAATTGGTTTGGTCATAGTTCTCTGAAGTCGGCTGGTCTTCCACCAGGGAATCCACCTCTTCAAAGCCGGCTCCCACTGAGCCTGTTACTGCCGTTGATTGAAGCTGTTTTGCGCGACTTGAGTTTTTGGCACCTTCAATCATCATTGTCGAAACTGCTGTGAGAGCCTGACGCCAGGCTTCTTCCAGTTCATCACTCCATTGATCACCAGCATACTCTGCCAGCACACTGAGCAGAGTTTCTGTTACCGGCGGATAGTCATCCTTCTGGATGCCCATGTCGCCATGTTCTTTTCCCAGTTGGTGTAAGACTTTGGTCAGAGCAGGGGGGTTCTCCAGGGATTTCATTACGAGAACCAGTGCCTGAATCAGTTTCCCCCGCTGTTCTGAAAAATCGGTATGCGTGAAATAGCGCAGCAGATCGGGGTAATCCTCGAACAGCTTTTCATAGAACCGTTCTGCCAGCTGGTCTGCACGCGGTGCAACCAGTTCAAACGATTCTCGTAATGCAGTTACATTGAGATCCACAAGCAGGGCCCTTATTCAGTCAGCTGAAAGTATTTGAATAGATCAGTCAAAATTTAAAATCGTTTCCACATCCAGAATGACAAATAAGCCTTCATCCAGTTGAAACACACCGATGGTCACTGACCGCCAGTGGGGATCCAGGGTGCGCGGCACCGGTTCCATGGAACGGCCTGATACATTGATGACATCGCCCACTTCATCTACCAGCAGACTGAAAGACTCTTCTCCCACCCGGGTCACGACATTCATAGAACGATCATCTTCCAGATCAGGCAGGCCGAGTCGTTTACGGAGACTGACGGCTGTCACGATCTGACCACGCAGATTCAGCAGACCTTTGATCTCAGCCCGGGCCAGTGGAGTTGGTGATATCACCTGTTCGGTTAATACTTCCTGGACCATATTGACTGGCATTCCCAGCAACTGCCCATCCACGCGAAACGAGACATACTGACTCGAATAGTCTAACTGTGACTCCATCCCACTTCCTGAATCTGTAATCGCAATACTCATGCTTTGACTCCTGTTTTGTATTTCAACCGGGCAAAAGACTCATCCAGGCAGGAAATCAACTCATGCGAATTAAATTTGACCAGAAACTCATCAAAACCGGCTTCGCGGGCTTTGGCCTGATCTGTTGCACTGTTCGCTGATGTCAAAGCTATGACGCTCAACTCCTGAGTGTCTTCCTGTTCTTTCAACCATTCGCAGAACTCAAATCCATCCATCATCGGCAAATCCAGATCTGTAATGACGGCATTGAACCTGGAATCTTTTTCCAGGAGTTCCACAGCAGCGACACAACTGTCCCTGGTTACTACCGAAAAGCCTTCGGTTTCCAGCGCAGTTGCCACCAGTTGTCTGAAGAACATTGAATCATCGACTACTAAAACTCGAAACGATTTTTTATCTTCGACTTTTTCAAACCAGTTTGGTGTCGAGCGTGTCACATAATATTGAGTATCGATGACATCAATCGCATTTTTGCCGATGATGGCAGTTCCCAGCACGCCTGGCCGATCAGACTGCATCCGGATCACAAGCTGTTCATCAATGATGTCTTTGATCTCGTTAACCATCAGCCCCATCGAACGATTATTTTCGGAAAAGACGATGACAGGTTGGGGATCGACGGGTTCTCCTCCGCCGTATCCAGCACCTTCGATCGAAAGCAGTGGCAACAGATTTTCGCGATACTGAACCACCTTACGATCACCATTCAGCTCGATACTATCCAAGGGAAATTCTTCGAGTCGGGCGACCAGTGACAGAGGCACCGCCATGGTCACATTTTCTTTCACACCAAACAGCAGCATACTGATGGTATCCCGGTCAGTACTGCTGGGTGTTTCTTCCGCGACCGATTGAGAATGAGCGGAACTTCCACCGCATTGATTGAAGATTCCTCCCACATCGAGAATCATCACCACGCGACCATCTCCCAGAATGGTCGTTCCCTGATAGAGTCCGATATTCTTTAAGAGTCGGCCCACCGGCTTGACCACAATTTCCTCGGTATCAAAGATCCGGGAAACTATCAGCCCGAACTGATCTTCACCCACCTGAACAACCACGATATTGGTATCCTGCAGATCATCTTCATCTGGAATCGTCTCTTCCAGCTTCAGAACTTCATTCAGATGCACAAGAGGCAGCAGGCGGTCTCGCAGTCGAAATACTTTTTTGTTGTGAATGGTTTCAATTTTTTTGCAGTCTTCTGCAGAAAGCCGGACCAGTTCCACCACGCCCAGTTGCGGGATTGCAAAAGGCTGTGAGCCGCTCTCCAGCACCAGCGCAGATATAATTGCCAGGGTTAGCGGTATTTTAATTCTGACGGTGGTCCCTTTTCCCATTTTGGATGCCAGATCGACGGTCCCGCCGATTTTTTCAATCTGGGTCCGGACCACGTCCATACCTACGCCACGTCCGGAGATGGAACTGACCTGTTCCGCAGTCGAAAATCCAGCCTGAAAAATCATGGAAAACACATGACTGTCCGTCACGTGGGGAGCATCGACCTCTTTGATCAGCCCCTGGGAAATCGCCTTTTTCAAAACTCGTTCACGACTGATTCCCGCACCATCATCCTGAATCTCGATGATGACGTGCCCTCCTTCGTGGTAGGCATTCAGATGAATCGTTCCTGCTTCAGGTTTGCCGGCTGCTTTACGGACGCCGGGCATCTCAATACCATGATCGGCCGAGTTTCTCACCATGTGTGTCAGGGGATCTTTGATGGCATCCAGTACGGTCCGGTCCAGTTCCGTTTCGGCGCCTGTCATTACCAGTTCAATATGTTTGTTGGTCACCTGAGATAAATCGCGTACGAGCCGGGGTAGCTTGTTCCAGGCATTCCCGATCGGCTGCATGCGTGTTTTCATCACGCCTTCCTGCAGATCTGTGGTGACGCGATTCAGATGAGTGATGGGCGCAGCGTATTTGGATTCCTCATCTCCCCGCGCCAGCTGCAACAGTTGATTGCGGGTCAGCACCAGTTCCCCCACCAGGTTCATCAGACTGTCGACCACATTGACATTCACGCGAATTGACAGATCCGCCACACTCACCTTGGAAGAGCGGGATGCCACTTCTTCAGTACCAGTGGCAGGAACCAGCGGGTCCACAACTTCCGGGTGAAATTCTTCACCGGCCGCCGGATTACCATCA
>TARA_R100001132_G_scaffold24891_1_pt1 | contig 31592 bp, 19 predicted proteins | sample TARA_R100001132 | Tara Oceans TARA_R100001132 (sample SAMEA2621247) | marine metagenome | biome: marine biome (ENVO:00000447); feature: mesopelagic zone (ENVO:00000213); material: "saline water (ENVO:00002010), including plankton (ENVO:xxxxxxxx)" | depth 800 m | reverse complement strand
CGTAAGGAAGGCCGCCGGGGGTTCTCGGGAGAGGGTTCGGAGCAGCAGGATGTCGTTGGTCGTCGTCCTCGACGTTCCAGGCGGAAGCATGATTCCGGGAATATCGTCCACAAGACCGACGTCGAAGTAGAAGTCCCCATGACAGTGCGGAGTCTGTCCGAAGCAATGGGACGTCCTGCGAAAGCCATCATGTCCATCATGTTCAAAGAGTTTGGTGAGATGGTTACGATTAACCAGATCATCGAAGAAGATGTAGCCCTGGCGGTCGCGATGGAACTGGGGGTCGATTTAACCTTTAAACGGCAAAGAGGCGCATTGGAATCTGTCACCGAAATTATTGAACAGGAAGATGCTCCCGAAGATCTGGTGACCCGTCCGCCGATTATCACGGTTCTGGGACACGTTGACCATGGTAAAACAACCCTGGTTGATACACTGAGAAAATCGAAAATCAAAGTGGTTGAAGGAGAAGCGGGGGGAATTACCCAGCATATCGCCGCTTATCAGATCGAATATAACGGCCATAAACTGACCTTTGTCGACACACCCGGTCACGCCGCATTCAGCGAGATGCGATCGCGGGGAGCGAATGTGACTGATATGGTTGTACTGGTGGTTGCCGCCGATGACGGGGTCATGCCTCAGACGGCTGAAAGTATCAGCCATGTGAAAGCATCCGGGGTTCCGATGGTCGTGGCAATGAACAAGATCGATCTGCCAGATATCAATGAGCAGAAAGTCCTGCAGGAACTGACCACACAAAATGTACTTCCTTCAGAATGGGGTGGGGAAACCGATGTGGTCCGCGTCTCCGCTTTAAAGGAAATGGGGCTGGATAACCTGCTGGAGACACTGCTGCTGACCGCCGAGTTGCATGAACTCAAGGCCAATCCCAATCGGCCTGCCGTGGGAGCCTGTCTGGAAGGTTTCCGCGATGAAGGTCGTGGTTCGGTCGCCTGGCTGATTGTGCAGAAAGGGACGCTCCGCATTGGTGATGCCGTGATCTGTGGTAAGTCGTACGGCTATATTCGCGCCATGTATGATGATCTGGATCAGCAGATTGAAGAAGCACCGCCTTCCACGCCGGTCAAGGTGACTGGTCTGGATTCCGTACCGGGAGCCGGCGATCACTTTGTGGTTGTGGAAACCATTGATCAGGCCCGCGAGCTGGCAGAAGAACGACGGCATGAAGGGCGAGCCGATACGCTGGCCCGGCATAGTGGTGGTCCCCGGACTCTGGAAGATATTCTGGGGTCAGCAGTGGAAGGGGCAATTCAGGATCTGCCGTTGATCCTCAAAGCGGATACACCAGGTTCACTCGAAGCGCTTCGCAGTGAAATCAATAAATTTGAACATCCCGAAGTTCGGGTCAAAATTCTGCATGACGGGATCGGCGGCGTCAACGAGAGTGACGTTTATCTGGCGAGTGCCTCGAATGCAATCATTGTTGCCTTCCATGTCGTGGCAGAAGATCGTGCCCTGAACCTGGCGACACAGGAAGATGTGGAAATTCGTCGTTACAGTATCATTTATGAAGTCGTTGATGACATACGGGCTTCACTCGAAGGCATGCTTCGTCCTGAACTGGTTCAGGAACAGACCGGGCGTGCTCTGGTCCTGCAGACGTTCTCGATCAGCCGCTATGGTAAAATCGCCGGTTGTCGCGTGCTGAATGGCACGATTAATCGAAATGACCGCGTACATCTGATTCGGGATCAGAAGATTCTGAATCAGTATGGGATTGCTTCATTAAAACGTGAAAAAGACGATGTCAAGGAAGTTCGTGAAGGGATGGAGTGCGGTATCCTGCTTGCCGGATTCAATGATATTAAAGAAGGAGACCTGCTGGAGGCATTCCGGATTAATGAAGTGAAACGAACACTCGAATCCAGTTCATAAGCTGGTTCAATTCAAACAGGAATGCTGGTGGAAACTGAATGACATCACGTCGATTAGCAAAAATCGCACAGGCGATATTAGAAACAGTAAGTACAACGATTCTGCTGCATTTGCGCGATCCCCGGATCAAGAATGTGACAGTCCTGCATGTTGAAGTTGCACCTGATGTGCAGTCAGCCAAGATTTATATTTCGATCATGGGAGATGAGAAGGCAAAAGCACTCTGTATGCACGGCCTGGAATCTGCGAAGGGATTTATCCAGTCCAAAATCGCAGATCGGATTCAAACCCGATACACTCCCGTGATCAAATTTGTGCAGGACACTGCCGTGAAAGATGCGCTGGATACGATTCGTATTCTGGATGAGTTACAGGTCGAGAGAGAAGCGGAAGAGTTAGCGGAAAATTCTTCTTCGGAAGAACAGCGGGGCACTGACGAAGAGACTCTTCATGAATAGCAGGCAGTGCTTCCATTCATGAAATGAACTGTTTTCTTACACTCCAATTGATACATCTCAAATATTGTACAGACAGATATGGTTGCTAAAAAAATTTCCACATCGGATAAACAGGCTGTTTGCAAAAAGCTGATTGCGTCGCTTAAGAAACGCTACTCAGCAACTTTACCAAAGTATGATCGTCCCGTACTGGAGACCATTCTGCATGCAATCTGTCTGGAAAATACAACAAACGAAAAAGCGGACGAAGTATTCGATGCCCTGCTGGATGGCTTTCATGATCTGAACGAGATTCGTGTCAGTACGATTTCCGAACTGGAATCCGTGTTTGTAAATGTGGGAGATGCCGAATGGCGTGCTTACCGCATCCGGACAGTGCTGCAGTACACCTTTGATAAAGAGTTCTGTTTCGACCTGGAGATGCTGCGAAAGAAGACACTGGAGCAGGCGCAGAAGCAGCTGTCCCGTATGAAAACCCTGACACCGTTTGTCTTGAATCATACTTTACAGGTTGTCCTGGGAAGCCACCTGGTACCCGCTGATGAAAAGATTCTGAATGCAAGCAAGTGGCTGGGACTGCTGCCCGAAGACGAATCAATAGAGACTGCCAGCGAGAGTCTGAAATCGTCGGTGAGGAAAACAGACGCGCCGTTATTCAGTCACCTGTTACGATGCCTGGCGACCGACGAGGAACTGGCGGCTGACTTCGATCTGGCAAAAAATCCACTGCCCGAGGATGGCGTCGACCTCATGGATGCCCCCAGCCGCATGGAAGACATGTTTGCCAAACCGCTTTCAAAGCAAAAGAAAAAAGTGGTGAAAAAGAAGAAAGCCAAAGCGTCTTCAAAAACAAAAAAGACGGCAACCAAAGTCAAAAAGAAGGTTCCCGCAAAAACGAAAGCCGCTGATAAATCGGTCAAAAAAACGGCGAAGAAAACCCCTGCAGCAAAACGCCCTGCAACGACGAAAAAAGTTCCGAAAAAGAAATCCTCTTCTTCCAAAAAATAAGCGGTCAGTTTCATAAACCAGGTGTTTCTGACTGACGGCTTCGCCTGAAACGGCTGTTTCCTCTCTTGATTTCCTGCCAGTACTTCTGCCTCCCCCCAGTGAAAATAGCGGATTCCGGTCAAACCAGGCTTGGAGAAGGTGGTGAAGACGCGTTACAATGAACAGGCCCGGCAGATCGTTGCGCGCCTGCAGTTGCCGGCTACTGATTAAGTATAGAGATTCTCTATTTCTGATAATGGAGTTGAAAGATGAGTCGATTTCCCCGGACGCCAATTCTGAGGACCTGTCTGTTACTGTTGCTGGCGATATGCCTCGTGACCACCGGCCAGGAAAACCTGTCTGCGAAAATGCCGGGGAAGAAAGGGGCTGAGAAAGATACGCAGAAGCAGAAAGCGCCTAAAGTCTTCACCCTGGAAGAAGGGGTTGCCGATGATGTGGTGCTCCCTTTTGTGCCTGCTGCACCACGCACTCCCATGGATCAGAAAGAAATTGATTCCGCTGCCTGGTATATGACCGGGCGGATGCGTGAGGCGCGTAACGATTTCATCGGTGCCTACGATGCCTATAAAAAGGCAATGGAATATAATCCCAATTCGATTGAAATTTACCGGGTTCTGATCAGACTGGCTTCGGGGCTGGATAAAACTGAAGAAGCGATTGAATATGCCCAGAAGGCGGTGGAACTCGATCCTGAAGATTATGAGCTGATGCGAAAGCTGGGGCTGCATATGGCAGGACAGGGACGCTTTGAAGAGGCAGTCACTTTCCTGAAAAAGGCGTCGGATTCCCCTTCCATTGATAAGAAGTCGGGAGTCTATGTCATTATTCAGCATGATCAGGCAAACCTGTATGAACGACTGGGGAAAAAAGAAGAAGCCGCCCAGTGCTGGGAAGTCGTATTTCGTGCCCTCAGCAAACCGGAAGAATTCACATTCGAGTACAATACACGTTCACAGCTCGAAGCCAAGCAGGGCAAGCTGTATGAACGGATTGGCCAGTCCTTTCTGGAAACAGATCGTCTTAAACTGGCGGTAGAAGCTTTTAATAAAGCAGCAGAATCGCAGAAGGGACGTCCCGGCATTCTGAAGTATCATCTGGCGCAGGTTTATTTTCAGTCCAAGCAATATCAGCAGGCATTGGATTCACTGCAGTCCTATTTCGATGAGCAACTGCAGTCCAAAGGTCGCAGGGCTTACGAATTTTTAGCGGAAATCTTAACGGCACTGGATCGTAAAGATGATGTGATTCCCCAACTGGAAAAGCTCGCGGAACAGGATCGCTTCAACCGGACTCTGCATTATTATCTGGCAGAACAATATGGAGAAAACGATCGCTTTGATGAAGCAGAGAAGACTTATCTCGCATCAATCGGAGAATCTTCTGATACGGAAGGTCTGGCAGGACTGTTGTCCCTGTATCAGAAAAATCAGAAATATACGCAACTGATCGAGACGCTTTCTAAGATTGTGCAGACGGGGGATGGTGTTCAACGAATCCAGTCCAATCTGGAAAAGATGTCCCAGGATCCGGAACTGGTAAAGGGACTGATTGCGGAAGCGGAGAAGCTGAAGAAAAAAGATCCGCCCGGCCTGGATGTGTTTTCCGCATTCATGATTGCCAAGCTCGCTTCTGAGGCTGATCGGAAGCAGGCGGCAGCTGAGTTTTATCAGTTTGCCATGGATTCCGCTTCCAAGCATGAAAAACCACAGGTTCGCGGCAACTGGACGCTGTTGATTTTGCAGGAATATAGTCAGCTGTTACGCGAAGAAGACAAGTATGCAGAACTGGCAGTCCTGTTGCAGCAAGCAGTTGAAAACCCGTTGCTGGCGCCTCAGCGGATTAACCTGCTGTACTTTCTGGCGGATGCCCGCGAACGAAATGGCGAGACAGAAGCGGCCATCAAAGTCAATGAAGAAGCGCGACAGGCCGCTCCCAAGTTCCCTCTGCTGGATTATCAGCATGCCTGGATATACTATCACAGCCGTGACTGGGATAAAGCCATTGTTCAGATGCAGGATTTCATCAAGAAATATCCGGAGCAGAAAGAGCGTATCTACCAGGTGAAGATGATGCTCTCCAATACCTACGTTCAACAAGGGGATATTGGTAAAGGGGAAGCCGTTCTGGAAGAGATGCTGGCGGATGATCCTGAAAATCCCTCTATCAATAATGACCTGGGATATCTCTACGCCGACCAGGATAAAAACCTGGAAAAAGCCGAAAAGATGATTCGGATCGCGCTGAAGTCTGAGCCGGACAATATGGCATATCTTGACAGTATGGGCTGGGTTTTATTCAAACTGGAACGTTATCAGGAAGCGGCTGGATATCTTGAGAAAGCCAGCAAGCTTCCCGGCGGCGGAGACAGCACAATTCTGGACCATCTGGCAGACTGCTATCACAAACTCAATAAAACCAAAGAGGCAAATGAGCTCTGGAAGAAAGCGCTCGAAGAAGCGCAGCAGTCCTCTCCTGTAGACCAGAAATTGATTGATCAGCTTCAGAAAAAACTGAACCAGTAATCGATTTCTTTCCCTGCACGATTTTAGTAATATAAGGCCCGGTTTTCTACTTTTCTGCGTCCTTCGTTCGCAGTGATTCCACACATATTAAAAGCTGAGTAAAATTACAAATGGCAGGTCATTCTCATTGGGCAAATATCGCCGCCAAGAAAGGGGTGGTCGATAAGAAACGGGGTAAACTCTTTGGTAAGCTGAGTCGTGCGATTATCGTGGCGGCACAGCATGGCGGGGGAGATCCGGTCATGAACCTGGCTTTGCGATACGCCATCGACAAAGCCCGTAAAGCCAGTATGCCCAAAGAGAATATCGACCGTGCCGTCAAAAAAGGCTGCGGTGAATTATCCGGCGAAAATTTTGAAGAACTGGTCTACGAAGGTTATGGTTCTGCTGGTGTTGCTGTGCTCTGTGATATCCTGACCGAAAACCGTAATCGTACCGCCGGTGAAGTGCGCAAGATCTTTGAAGTCCATGGCGGAAACCTGGGAAGCACCGGTTGTGTTGCCTGGATGTTCGAACGCAAAGGCCTGTTCCTGATTCCCGCTGATGCGATTGAGGAAGATGAGTTATTCGAAGTTGCCCTGGAAGTCGGCGCTGACGATGTCTCCGCGAACGGGGATGTCTTTGAAGTCACCTGCAGTATTGATGCATTTCAGCAGGTTTCAGAAGAATTTGAAAAACGCAACATTCCCACCAATCTGTCAGAACTCTCGCGTATTCCGGATACTACCGTTGATCTGGGAGTAGAAGATGGTAAAAAAGTATTGAAACTCATGGAAGCGCTGGAAGATCACGATGACGTGCAAAGCGTAACCGCGAATTTTAATATTCCAGATGAAATTATGGCAGAGGTTATCGCCGAGTAAATAGTCGAGTCAATATCAGCCAGTCAGGACAGGGGACACCACTTTGACGATTGAATTCAGTTGCTCGCATTGTAATAAAGTCCTGAAAACCTCTGACGACAAAGCCGGACGCCGAGCCAAATGCCCGCAGTGCGGCGAACCGATTCTTGTTCCCCCAGCTGATACCTCTGATCCCTCTGCTCCCGTGGATGATGGTTTTGAGGGCATTGATCAACTTGATCTAAAAACTCCTGTTCCGGAAGAACACAGCTTCCTGGCGGAACGCCCTGTACGGGAAGAAGACAGCTTTCTGGCTGCCGCACAAATGGATTGTCCCATGTGTGGAGAATCCATCCCCGCCAATTCTAAACGGTGTCAGCACTGTGGAGAAACTCTGCAGAAGGGGGAATGGGTGCCCCGCAAGATTAAGGTGGGAGAGGTTTATTCCCGCACCTGGGAAGTCTATAAAGCGAACCTGGGGTCCATTATTGGAATCCATATCATCGCGTATTTGCTCTATGTTGTAGGCGCTATTGCAGTTTTTATGGTATTGGGAGCCATTGGTTTTGCAGGAGCATTAATCATCGGGCAGGCTGACCAGGGGCTGATAATTGCAGGCGTGGTTCTCTTATACATCATTGCAATCCTGCTTATCTACAGTGTGGTGTTTTACCTGATGCTGGGAGTCCTTCGATACTTATTGAAGGTGGTGCGAAATGAGTATCCCGGGATGGGAGAGATCTTCAGTGGCGGTCCTTTTTTAGGCAGAATGATCCTGTGCAGTATTGTTTTTATTCTGGCCTATACCGTTGGACTTGTGGCTTTAATCATCCCGGGTTTGATTATTGCTTTCATGTTCTGGCCTTATGCCTATCTGCTGATCGACCGGGATTTACCGGGCATTGACGCTTTTACGGAGTCCAGAAAAATCACAAACGGGAATAAGCTCAGCATGTTCCTGATCTATCTGATCATGACGGGAGTTTCGATGGTTCCCTATGGTTTGATGGCGGCAATGCTGGCCTCCCTGGAACAGGCCGGGGGGCAGGCCTCAGCGCTGGGATTTTTGGTATTATTGGGATTCATGGCATTCTTTTATGTGTTGCTTATCCCGTTTTCCATGGTTCTGGGTACTGTGAGCTATGCTGAAATGACTTACCAGTAAATGGCTTCTCAGAAGATCGGGGCTGAATCCGATCTGATCCCAGGTCCTGATTTTCCCGGCTCGTCAGCTGATGCGGAAATCAGTCCTGTCACGCAGGCTCTTTTTTGTTCAATTGTATATTCAGACTTTCAATTGTCATGAATTCTGTGCATGATAGCGGTTAAAATCATGTGCATCGTATTCTTTGATGAATTGCAAAAAGGCCTGATGTTTTGACGATTGAGTTCAGCTGTCCCGGATGCGAAAAAGTCCTGAAAACTTCCGATGACAAGGCAGGTCGTCGTGCGAAATGTCCCCAGTGTGGAGAACCGATCACGGTGCCAGCCACACAGGAACCGGATCTGATAGACGATGGTTTCGAGCAGTTTGATGCCGAGATAACTGTTCCGGAAAGTGAAAGCTTTCTGGCCGGTTCTGATTCTCCCGCAGACGTTCAATGTCCCATGTGTGGTGCTGCCAATCCGCATGATGCACTGATGTGCGACTACTGTGGGGAGGTGATTCAAAAGTCGGCCAACCAGAAATGGGAACCAAATCAGATTAAGGTTGCCGAGGTCTTTTCTCGCTCATGGCAATTATATACCGAGCATCTGGGACTTTGTGTGGCTGTGCCATTTCTGGCTAGTCTGCTGGGCGGGCTGGCTGTGGCGGCAATCTTTTTTGCAGGATTTGCGATTGTATATGCGACGAGAGATCTCTTTCTCAATAATGGTCCGCTTGCTGTTCTGATGGGAGGGGGAGGTTTTCTGATCTTCTTCATCGCTCTTGTGATGATACTTAATTATCTTGAAGCAGGCACTCAGATTGTTTTGCTCAAAATTGCCTTTGGGGAAGAAACTGAGTTGAATGATCTCTTTACCGGAGGCCGCTTTGTGCTGAGACTGATTCTGTGCGGTTTCGTATTTCAACTGGTGGTCGGGTTTGGCAATATGATCTTCTTTATGATCGGCTTATTTCTGAGTTTACTGTTCTGGCCTTATCCCTATCTGCTGATCGATCGGGATCTACCTGGTATCGAAGCCTTTACCAGTTCATTAGACCTCACGAAAAAGAACCTGCTGAGCATGATGCTTGTCTTTCTGGCAATTATCGGAATCCCTGTTTTGCTGGGAACGGGAATTGTTGTCGGCGGCTTTATGCTGGTTGAGGTTCTGAATGTTTCTCCCTTACCTGTAATACTTGTGGGTGGGATATTTGTCGTTATCGGATTTGTTTTTGTGTACACTTTTCAGCTTCTGGTGAAGGCTGTTGCTTATCGGTGTATGACCCGAATCGACTGAATGAGCTGTTGGAAATGTGAATCCAGTCCGTGCAGACTCTTCCCGACCTGCTTACGTCATATTAAATCCGGTTTCAGAGCGGGGAGCTGCTCCGGGGGTTTTACGGCAGGGACTCTGATTTGCTATGATACGAGCCGTCAAGCGAGGCGGTGGTGCTTCGTGTAGTGTACATTAACCGGGATTCAGGTTAATGGTGGCATCTTCCGGGCGATTCAAGCCAATTCTTTTCGTTGGGATGAAACGCAGCAGGGCGAGATGCATTTCAGTGTGTGGAAGTAAGCATGGTACGAGAGCCTGTCATTAAAGGCGATGATGAACCGGAAGAAGACTCTACGGGCAATGGAGGCGGCTGGGATTCCAGTTTTCTGGCCGACGACGCCGAGTATGATGATGCGTTGCGACCTCAGCGTCTGAGTGAAGTCGTGGGGCAGCGGGCTGTCGTGGAGCGGCTGGAAGTCTTTCTGGATGCGACCCGCAAGCGGAATGAACCTCTGGGGCACTTGCTGCTGGATGGTCCTCCCGGGTTGGGGAAAACCACTTTGGCGTCAGTGCTGCCTCGCGAGCTGGGAACGGAACTGCAGATTACCTCGGGCCCCTCATTGAGCGCCCCCAAAGATTTACTGCCCTATCTGACGAATGCCAGCCACGGTTCCTTTCTGTTTATTGATGAGATTCACCGGATGCCGGCGGCCGTCGAGGAATTTATCTATCCCGCAATGGAAGATTTCCGGGTGGATATCACTTTGGGTGAAGGTCTCAACGCGCGGACTGTCAATATGAAGCTGCAGAAGTTTACCGTGATTGGTGCGACAACCCGCAGCGGGATGCTGACGGCTCCATTGCGGGATCGTTTTGTCCGCCGCGAACATCTGGATTTTTATGAAGATCTGGAACTGGTGGAAATCGTCCGCAGAAACGCCCGCAAGTTGAGAACACCCATTACCGATGACGCTGCCTATGAAATCGCCCGCCGCAGTCGGGGCACGCCTCGGAAAGCCAATAATCTATTGCGCTGGGCGCGCGACTTTGCGACCAGCAAAGCCGACGGTAATATTACCAACGACGTAGTCAAACGCGCCTTTGAAATGCTGGAGATTGATCAGCTGGGTCTGGAACGCCAGGATCGGCGGTACCTGGAGGCTCTGGTGAAAACGTTTTCCGGTGGGCCTGCTGGCGTACAGGCTCTGGGGCACACCTTGAACATCCCGGCGGATACCCTGGAGGACGAAGTAGAACCGTTCTTATTGCGCTGTGGATTTATCCAGCGTTCGCCCCGAGGCCGTGTGGTCACGATGGCCGCCATGGAACATTTAAACCTGAACCCGCCTGCGGGTGGCAGTCTCTTCAGATAGTTGTCTGAATTTCAACCATTTATTACACAAAGCAGAACTATGAGTCAGTCCGTTTCTTACGATTATGATGTTGTTGTAGTTGGTGCAGGGCACGCTGGTTGCGAAGCCGCACTGGCAGCAGCGCGGCTCGGAGCAAAAACAGCCCTCTTAACCATGAACTGCGATACCGTAGGTCAGATGAGCTGTAACCCGGCGATTGGCGGAGTGGCGAAAGGGCAGATCGTTCGCGAAATCGATGCCCTGGGTGGTGAAATGGGCCGCGTCATCGACGAGACCGGAATCCAGTTCCGCATGCTCAATCTTTCCAAAGGCCCTGCCATGCATAGCCCCCGGGCACAGGCAGACAAAAAAGCCTATCAGTTCTGTATGAAGTGGAAGGTGGAACAACAGGACAATCTGGCGCTGAGGCAGGAAATCGTGAAAAGTCTGATCGTGGAAAACGATCAGATCACCGGAGTGCAGGTCCACGGCGATGCGACCTATCGTGCCCGCGCAGTGATTCTGACCACAGGGACGTTCCTGCAGGCGATCATGCACACGGGGGAAGCTAAGACAAAAGGAGGACGCGCAGGAGAAGGGACAACGGGAACCCTGTCTGACAGCCTGGCTCAATTGGGCTTTGAATTACAGCGATTCAAAACGGGGACTCCGGCGCGACTGAATGGCCGCACGATTGATTTTTCAGTGCTGGAAGAACAACCCGGGGATGAACGTCCCCAGCCCTTCTCGTATCTGACTGAGAAACTGACTCAACAGCAGATGCCCTGTTATCTGACCGAAACCAACGAGCACGTGCATCGTCTGATCAATGAGAATCTGCATCGGGCTCCCATGTACTCCGGCCAGATCAACTCCACCGGCCCACGGTATTGTCCTTCCATCGAAGATAAAGTAGTGCGATTCTCAGAACGCAATTCACATCAGATTTTCCTGGAACCGGAAGGCCGTTATACGAACGAGTATTACTGCAATGGGATTTCAACAAGTCTCCCCCGTGATGTGCAGGATGAAATGATCCATTCCATACGGGGTCTGGAAAAAACGGAAATCATGCGGTACGGCTACGCTGTCGAATATGATTTTGCAACTCCCACTCAGTTGAAACCGACGCTGGAAACGAAGCGGGTTGCAGGGCTCTATTTTGCAGGACAGTTGAACGGGACGACCGGCTATGAGGAAGCAGCTGGCCAGGGATTGCTGGCAGGTTTAAATGCGGCTTTGAAAATTGCCGGAAAAGAAGATCTGATTCTGGATCGAAACGAAGCTTACCTGGGTGTGCTGATTGATGACCTGGTGACGAAAGGCGTTGATGAGCCCTACCGAATGTTTACATCACGGGCAGAATTCCGGTTACTGCTCAGGCAGGATAATGCGGATCGGCGGATGACTCCCATTGGCTATCGCGTCGGATCTGTGGATCAGGAACGCTGGAATCAGTACCAGGCGTACGAAGCAGAAATCGCACAGATCATGGAATTCATTCGGGGGCACCGGCATCAGGGACAGACTCTGGAAGAATGGTTGCGACGACAGGATACCGGCTGGGATGAGATCTGCGGATTTGCGCCGGAATTAAAAGCGATCCCGCTCTCTGAACGGGCGGTTCAGCAGACGCTCATTGAAGTTCAATACGCAGGCTATATCAAGCGCCAGACTGCCGAGATCGAGAAGCAGAAAAATGTGGAAACTCTGCACATTCCGGATCATATCGACTACCAGCTGGTCCCCAATCTGCGAAATGAAGCTAAGGAAAAACTGAGCCGCGTCAAGCCACGCAGTGTCGGGCAGGCGGGGAGAATCAGCGGAGTTACTCCGGCTGACCTGACGGTTTTAGTACTTTATTTAAACAGTTCCAGCCGTCTGGCAACTTAAAGAAGGCCCCCGCAGGTAGCCAGGAATTCCTAACTCTTTGCTGCGCCAGCAGTTTTTGCAAATTTTCCATGTCCATTCGAGCCCCAGCAAAGGCTCTCCCAAGCCGATTCCAGCCTTTTGCAATGAGTGTAAGTGTAGGATCAGTCTGTGTTTATTTCAATAATTCAGTCAAGATAGCGAATGCGTGTTGACCATATCGTCAGAATAGATACAATCGGAGTTATTGATAATACTGGTAAAGTCAAGCGGTATTGAAAGTTTTGGCGTTTGTATCTATGTGGGATACTTAAAGCGACTGGAAAATCAGTAGCGTTTGGCAAGTGAACGGGCCACAGAACTGCACCTTGGAGGATGCGGTTTTTTATCGCTTTACCTTATATTCAGGTAAATAGGTAAGAGGCTGATTATGGAGATGTCAGTTTCAAGCAGTGGTGTTGATGATCGGGTCATCACTACTTCTGCGCAGGGGCTCGGTTATTGCATGTTGTAATAGCCTTACAGCGCTTGGTCTTTCCCGCATCACAGAAGCGGGTCTTCAAAGGATGGATGAGCAATATGAAAACGGTCTTTACCACGGGCGAAGCCGCAAAGATTTGCAAAGTGAGTCAACAAACGATTATTCGCTGTTTCGATTCAGGCCAATTAAAGGGATTTCGGGTGCCCGGCTCTCGCTTTCGTAGAATTCCGCGCGATGTCTTGTTTAAGTTTATGAAAGACAACGGAATTCCTACTGATGCCCTGGAAAGTGGAAAACGTAAGGCTTTAATCGTAGACGACGATGAAGAGCTGGTAGAATTGATCCGTGACGTGCTGGAAGCGGATTCCCGCTTCGAAATTCGCGTCGCCAATAATGGCTTTGATGCCGGAATGATGGTTAAGGAATACCATCCTGACATTATCATTCTGGATGTCATGCTGCCTGATATCAACGGTAAGGAAGTCTGTCAGCGGGTTCGCAGCGATTCGTCGATGGACGATGTCAAAATTATCTGCATCAGTGGTATGGTGGAAGCAGACAAGATTGATGATCTGAAAGCGGCCGGTGCAAATGACTTCATGCAGAAGCCATTTGAAGTCGAGCAGCTGGCAGATCGTGTCTGTACGCTTCTGAATCTGGAATCCGTTCATAATACAGCCGGCTGATTTCAGTGTCAGGTGAAATATCAGTGACATGACGATCGGATTGCGCTTCCGATCGTCGTGGATACTGCTGTATGGAGCGTCAGATGGCGAACGAAACCGGTGGAGTAAGCCTTGGCCTGCCGGATGTTTTTTACCGACGCCTGTTTTCATTGATCCCGGTTGAATCGTTGGATTCAGTTTTGGGAGAACTGGCAGCAGTCTGGTGCGAAGCCACATCTGTAGAAGCCGCTTACCTGATTCATTTCGATCAGACTTCCCTGGAACTGAATGCCGGGATATTCTGTTACTCCCAGGCGGGAGCGGAGTGTTTCACTCAGTCGTCGATACGCATTGAGCAGAGCCGTTCCCTCCTCGAGCAGGCTCGTCAGGTTGCCGAGCAGGCACGCCTGTTTTCCTTGATTTCCAGCAGCCCCGTCCATTTTGTCCCGATCCCCTGTCATCAGAATTCACTGACGGGTGTGTTTCTGTTCTCGACACACAGTCTGGTTGACACGCTTTCTCTGATTTCTGACTTAACAGAGATCAGTCGTCGTCTTTTCCTGCTGGCGTTGGGAACAGGAGTTCCCGGTCACTCTCAAGATGGTGACTCTCAACATCAGGACTGTCAGTCCTGCCAGAGCATTGTGGAGCCAGGGATCCCTGCAAGTCGGCGGATTTTACCGAGTACCGACAAACTGGAAGCGATGGCCGAATTTGCTGCTGGTGCCGGACATGAGATCAACAACCCTGTCGCAACAATAGTCGGGCGCGTGCAGATGCTGCTGAGGCATGAGACAGATCCGGAACGCAGGCAGTCACTGGCCACGATTGGTGGACAAGCCTATCGAATCAGGGATATGATTGGCGATGCCATGCTGTTTGGTCGTCCGCCTGCGCCCTGCCTATCAGCAGTCAATCTTTCTAAAGCGATCGAGGACGTTCAATATAGCCTGAGTGAAGCGATTCTCACTTCAGGGGTTCAACTGATGGTTACGCTCTCGAAAGCAGTCTGTCTCCAGGCGGATGAGACTCAATTGAAAGTCGTGATCAGCAATCTGATCCTGAACTGTCTGAACATACTGGAGCCGGGCGGAAAGATAGAAATTGCTGCTGAAGAGGAAACGGTGGGAACGGTTTCGATGCTGCATTTACAAATTTCAGACGATGGTCCGGGCCTCTCGGAGCAGGAACAGGAGCATCTGTTCGATCCTTTTTTTTCTGCCAGACAGGCGGGGCGCGGACTGGGCTTTGGTCTTTCCAAATGCTGGCGGATTATTGATCTGCATCGGGGCCGAATTGAGGCAGAAACGATTCCAGGGAGAGGCGTGACGTTTCATATTTTCTGGCCCATTCATCCGACAGAGAAATAGCAGGTGAATGGATTCTGGAAACTCACTGCTTTCTGAAATCATCGCTTGCAGATCAGGCTGGGATCGGTTTCAATATATCCAGCAGGACGTTCACTGGAAGGCGCGATTGAGGATGATTTCAATCTGCCGGACCGATCTTTATTGATTTAGCAGCCTGAGGGACGATGGCGGCGATTCATTCATTGCTGATTATTTTAACCAGCTTGCTGGTACAGACGGATCAGATTACGGATGTGCCCCTCCAGAAAGAGCCTGCCCGCTACGAGATAAACGCCCCCAATATTGCCGTAATAGGCATACCCGTCAGTCAGGTCACACTGCGTGCACTCAACCTGGATGGAACTCTCGATACCGAATTCTCGGGGCACCCCAAACAGATTATTGGCCTGGAATTCTGGGTCAGAGACGTTGATACGGCATTACCCCCGTTTGAAAACGGAGTCCTCGAGCTCAAGACGGACCTGGCACAAAATCAGAAGGTCTTCATTACTGCGGATACGATAGTTGTTGACCCTGACAGTCGTCGCACTGCTACGACCGCGGTATATCGAATCTCACGCTGGTTAAGCCTGCTGCCTCCGATTGTCGCTGTCATCCTTGCGATCTGGTTTCGCAATATTATCCTGGCATTGCTGGTCAGCATCTGGCTCGGCGCAGTCATCTTATCGCACGGTAACCTGTTTCTGGGGTTCGTACATACTCTGGATACGTTCGTGATTCATGAGATCGTTGAGCCGGGAAGCAGCAGTTATTCCCATATGATGATCATTCTGTTTACGATGTTTCTAGGCGCGATGGTGGGGGTCATGTCAGCCGGCGGGGGGACTGCCGCGCTGGTCAATCGACTTTCACGTTACGCAACGAAGCGTGAGCACAGCCAGTTGATGACCTGGTTCATGGGGCTGGTGATCTTTTTTGATGATTATGCTAACTCATTGCTGGTGGGAACCTCAATGCGTCCCTTTACGGACCGAATGAAAGTTTCGCGGGAGAAGCTGGCATTCCTGGTGGATTCCACAGCGGCACCGGTCTCCGGGATTGCGATAATTTCGACCTGGGTTGGCGTGGAAATCGGATATATTGCCGATACCTACAGCAGCCTGGGGATCAGCGAAGATTATTACACCACATTTTTATACAGTCTGCCTTATCGGTTCTATCCCTTACACCTATTGGCATTTGTCTGGTTAGTGGCTTATCTGGGAAATGATTATGGTCCGATGCTCAAAGCGGAAACACGTGCGATTGCCTATAACCAGCTCGTGCGACCGGGGCGTTTTAATATCGTGGAAGCTGAGCTGGGAGCCGAGAATGGTGAGCTGGCACGTCGTCAACTGTTACGGAACGCTTTGATTCCACTCTCGGCATTACTAGGACTGTCGTTGATTGGTCTGTGGTGGACGGGCTCGATCGAGATAGATCGGCTGAATCTGGAAAAGCTGCAGCAGGGGAAACCGTTACTGGACAAATCGATGAGTAAGATCCTGGAGCACGCTTCACCGAATCGCGTTCTGCTGATTTCGTCTTTTCTGGCTTCCATCGCGGCGGTCGCCAGTTGCAGTTTTACCAAAGCGCTCTCTTTGAATGAATGTGTTGAGGCCTGGTCTGCAGGAGCGAAAAGCATGTTCCTGGCCATTCTGATTCTGGTCCTTGCCTGGTCAGTGGCAACAGTCTGTGATGAAAATCATCTGAATACTGCCGGCGTGCTGGTGGAACTGCTTTCGGGCAGCTTGTCGCCCAACTGGATGCCGACGATTACATTTCTGTTAGCGGCAGCCGTCAGTTTTGCGACCGGCAGTTCCTGGTCAACGATGGGACTGTTGATGCCTTTGTCGATTTCATTGACATACAGCCTGCTGGTTCCCCTGAATGAAGCGGATCCGAATCATCATCTGATGCTGGGGACGATCGGCGGCGTGCTGGCAGGAGCGATTTTTGGAGATCACTGTTCGCCGATTTCGGATACGACTGTGCTCTCTTCAGCGGCTTCAGGCTCAGATCATCTGGATCATGTGCTGACACAGATGCCTTATGCTTTGACGGTTGCCGCTGTCTCCATTTTGTTTGGATATATCCCCGTTGGTTTCGGATTTCAGCCTTATATTCTTTTGCCGGTCGGACTGATTGTATTGTTTCTGATCCTGCAGTTTTATGGAAAATCAGCAGAAGCGGAGGCTCAAAAACTATTAGATGCCGGGGTGACGGCTGAGGATTTTAACCGTTTTGAGGATCGCGAAACTGATCAAGGGGGTATAACCGATACGAATGATTCAGCTTCCGAAGACGGCCCAAAGTCCAAAGAAGAGTCAAGTGAAGAGGCCTGAAACTGTGTCGTCGCTTCGATTTGTATGCTATACTCTACCTATAATCCGTAAGTTAGACTGTGTCCAGTTTTACAGTAGCGTCTCCAAGTCCATTTGGACCGAGTATAATCGACTGAGAAACGCTAAGGTTAAATGTGACGCGCTCTAACGTATCCGTTTTCAGGTACAGGTAGCTCCCCGAATGAATCCCCAATCCAAGCTTAGTGGAATTTTCACTCCTAATCTGGTCCCTTATGACTCCCGCGGCGAAATCAATGAGCCGGAACTCCGTCGTTACATCGACTGGCTGATTGAAAAAGGGGTCCACGGTCTGTATCCCAATGGCTCCACAGGGGAGTTCACCCGCTTTACGCCTGAAGAACGTAAACGGATTGTCGCGATCATCGCAGACCAGACGCGGGGACGCGTTCCCATTCTGGCAGGCGCAGCCGAGGCAAATGTGCGCGAGACCATCAAGGCCTGTGAGTATTATCACAGTCTGGGAATCCGTGCCGTCGCGATTGTGGCTCCCTTTTATTACAAATTGAGTCCGGCATCGGTTTATGCTTATTTCAAGGAAATTGGTGATAACACTCCGATCGACGTGACGCTCTATAACATTCCCATGTTCGCCAGCCCCATCGATGTGCCTACCATTCAGCGTCTGTCTGAAGAGTGCGAGAAGATCGTGGCAATCAAGGATTCTTCAGGCGACATTCCCAACATGATCCGTATGATTCAGGCCGTCCGTCCAAATCGTCCTGAGTTCTCTTTTCTGACCGGCTGGGATGCTGCATTGATGCCGTTACTACTGAGTGGGGCAGATGGGGGAACGAATGCCAGTTCGGGAGTGGTTCCAGAACTGACACGCAAGTTATACGATCTGACGATGTCGGCCCAGTTGGATGAAGCCCGCCGCGTGCAGTACGATTTATTGACCCTGTTCGATACGATGATTTATTCCGCTGAGTTTCCCGAAGGATTCCGGGCTGCAGTGGAATTGCGTGGTTTTCAGATGGGACAGGGGCGACAGCCGATCACGGCAGAGCAGAAGACAGATATCACCACACTGAGACGGACACTGCAGTGCATGCTCTCCGAACATGGTTTTACGAATGAGCCCATTGGTGGTTGTGCCACTGGCATTACCGAAGAGCTCGGCAACAACGATGTTTCACAAATCGTGCAACGCGTGGTCGCGGAACTCAATCGGCGTAATCTGCTTTAAGGGGTAAAACCGGATTCAGCCAGGCTCAGGCTTCCAACTGACTACGGTAGTAGTCCGCGCCGGTCGTGAGTGCTTCGTCGAGTTTATCGGGATCTTTTCCGCCAGCTTCTGCCATATCGGGACGACCACCGCCACCGCCGCCTACTACTTTGGCGGCTGCTTTGACGCAGTCTCCGGCTTTGAGCCCCTGTTTCACCAGGTCAGAATTGACGGCTGCCATCAATGCGACTTTGCCGTCGAGTACTGTTCCCAGGATCAACGCAACCTGTTTGCCTTTTTTCCGCAGATGATCAGCCAGTTCCCGCAACTGATCGCGTGATGCATCTTTGGCATGATAGGCCACAATTTTGACATCGTTCACAACAGGTGCCTCTTCCAGCAGATCATCGGCGGTTCCCGCGAGCGACTTACTGGAAAATTTCGTAAGCTGTTTTTTCGTTTCACGAAGTTCGTCCTGCAGATGCTGGATGCGGACTGGTAAATCGTCAGGTCGCGGTACCTTCATCTGGGCGGCTATTTCCAGCAGCAGTTTCTCAGTGTCTCTGGTTTTTTCCAGTGCTTTCGGGCCTGTTAAGGCATAAATACGTCGTACCCCTTTGGCGACCAGTTCTTCATTGATGATCTTGCATAAGCCGACCTGGCCTGTATTGGAAAGGTGGGTGCCTCCGCAGAGTTCGGTACTGAAGTCGCCCATTTGAACTACTCGAACGTAGTCGGGATATTTTTCACCAAACAGTGCCATGGCCCCGCGTTCGCGGGCTTTCTGCAGTTTCATCAGTTCGGTCGTGACGGGCGCCCCTTCAGAAACACGCTGGTTGATAATATCTTCAATTCGGCTGATCTCTTCCGGAGTGACGGCTTTACTGTGGGAAAAATCGAAACGGAGCGTGTCTTCTTCCACCTTGGATCCACGCTGCATGGCGTTTTCTCCCAGAACGGTATGCAGTGCATGATGCAGCAGGTGTGTTGCGGAGTGGGCACGCTGAATTCCGGAACGACGGGGCTCTGTGACTGTTGCTGTGAGAGTCTGCCCCTGTTCCAGCTTGCCTGTCAGCAGGTGTCCGACATGCAGATACAGGCCTGCATTTTTCTGGGTATTGGTGACTTCGAATTTAATTCCGTCTGCTTCAAGGAAGCCGGTATCGCCGACTTGGCCACCCGCTTCTGCGTAGAAGGGGGTCTGGTCGAGGACTACGACGACTGGGTGAGCATGACCTTTTTCGACCATGGATTCGACAAGTCGGTCCTCGGCAATGATGCCCATGACTTTGGATTCGGTCGTGGTGGTCTCATAACCCTTGAAGTCCGTTTCGCTGATGGTTTTGTGGAGTGCGGTCAGCGGTCCCTCTGACATGACGGAATCCAGGAAGGCACCGCTGCCGCTGCCTTCTTTGTGCTGTTGCATCATGTTATTGAACTCGGTCCGGTTGACGGACATGTTGTTCTTGGCAGCAAGGGCTTCGGTCAGTTCGATCAGAAAACCATCGGTCTGATGCAGGTCAAAAGCGTCTTCTCCTGAGATGACCGAGCTGCCTGCCTGTTCTGCGGTTTTCAGAAAGCCTTCAAAGCGTGAGAGTCCTTTTTCAATGACACCCAGAAACTGTTCTTCTTCTTCCTTGATCGTGCTTTGCACATTTTCCACGGTTTTGGCGATATCAGGATAGGGCGTTTTCATGATTTCAACAACAGCCGGTACAAGCTGGTGCAGAAACGGTTCACGTTTCCCGAGCAGGTAGCCTTCCAACAGCGCGCGGCGGAGTAATTGCCTGACGACATAACTCTCTTTGTCTCTACCTGGGTTAACTCCTTCATGGATACTGAAAGTGATGGCTCGTACGTGGTCCGAGATACGACGAACCGGTCGTCCTGATGTTGCGTCAAAATCGTAGCCAGTCCCTACAATATCGCCGGCGGCAAGGCAGAGCTGTTTGAGCGTATCGATCTCAAAGTTGCTGCGGACACCCTGGAGTACCGAAGCGGTCCGCTCCAGACCCATGCCGGTATCGATGTTCTTTTTGGGGAGGGGCTTGAGATTATTGGGAGGACCTCCCACCCGGTTAAACTGAGTGAAGACCAGGTTCCAGATTTCGACGTTGTCTTTCCCGCCATTGGGATGGTAGAAGATTTCACTGCAGGGGCCACAAACTCCATCGGGTCCATCAGAGGGGGCGCCGGCGGGCCAGAAATTTTCGTGTTCGTTTTCACGGCTGATCCGGTTGGCAGGCAGTTTGATTTCATCATGCCAGATATTGTAGGCTTCGTCGTCGTCCAGATAGACGGTGACGGAAAGCAGGTTGGGGTCGAGTCCCAGATATTTCTTATCGGTCAGGTATTCCCAGGCCCAGTGGATGGCTTCGCGCTTGAAATAATCGCCGAACGAGAAGTTACCCAGCATCTCGAAAAACGTATGGTGATACGCGGTGACACCCACGTTCTGGATATCGCCGGTTCGCAGGCACATCTGGCAGGTGGTGGCACTGGGGAATTCCAGTTTTCCCACTCCCAGAAACTGATCCTTAAACTGGTTCATCCCCGCTGGCGTGAACAGAACTGTTTTGTCATTCCGCGGAACCAGGACATCTGAGGGGCGTTTGACACAACCTTTTTCTTCAAAGAAGGAAAGATAGCTCTCGCGAAGTTCGTCTGTTTTCATTGTTTCTTATTGCTTGCTGGGGGGAAGGATCAGCTTTGGGCCATCCAGATATAGTAATGTTACCGGTGAATTATTGACTTTTTGTGCTTCCTGGTAGAACGAACCCGGGGTTTGTACCGCCTGTCCATTGATCTGGCTGATAAAGGCACCTTCCTTGAGCCCGGCCTGTTGAGCAGGACTGTCTGGAGCAACATGAGTTACGACGACAGCAGGTGGATAACTGAACGGACTGAATGTATATTTCCTGCGAGCCGTGGGATAATCGACTCTAAGTCCGCGCCAGAGAGGATGGCGATAGCGGGTTTGTACAATCCCTTCATCATCCGCTACGGGCCATTTTCCCAGTTTCACGTTCAGAGTCAACTCACGCGGTTTTTTTCCTCTCAATATTTGAAGCTTTATCTCATTTCCTGCACCAGCTTTACCAACTTCACGCATCAGGTCGAGATCATGCGATAATTGCTGGCCGTTGACGGACAGGATCAAATCACGGGGCTGCAGCCCGGCCAGTTGTGCAGGAGAATGCTGTTTGACACGCGTTGCTTCCACGTAAAAAGGGGCATCCAGATCCGTGGCTCCAGGAAAGTTACTACGTACCTGACCCCGATCCAGTGTTCCAGGTTCGATGCCCAGGAAACCATATTCGGCTTCGAGGCCTGCGGCAAGATCGTTGATGATCCGTAACGTGGAGTCATCGATGGGGATTGCATAGCCCACCGATTTTTCATAACCCTCGAGTGCTGCCAGGGCTGTTGTGACGCCAATCAGTTTTCCCTCAAGATCCAGTAAGGCCCCTCCACTGGTGCCCAGATCCAGGTGGGTGTCGACCTGCAGCAACGTACCAAAGTGATGCAGGGTTTCTTCCTTGGCAATCTCCTGATTTAAAAAATGTTTGAAGATGGGTACCGGATAGCGGTGAAAATTACTGATGATCCCCCAACTGGCACTGGGTGAACCATCGCGGGCGATAGCATAGGGGTTTCCCAGGGCGATGACAAACTGACCTTTTTTCACCGGTATGTTATTGCCATACCTGATGGGGGTCAGGGAGCGCGCGTATTCCGGAGACAATGGCTGCGCCGGTGTGAGGACGGTCAGGTCACTGCGTGGATCAGCGGCAATAATCTCTGCATAAAACCCCTGTCGATTGGCGGTGTGCACGTAAAGTCGGCTGTCCGGGGCAGTACTTTGTTCGGCGACCGGCCCGCCTTCAGTCAGATGGAAATTCGTCAGCACCAGAATCCGGTTCTGTTTTGTCGGGTCTGGTATCAGGATCCCTGATCCAAATTCATTAGGAATAAAATTCAGATCCTGAGGATCCTGTGAGATGCTGAATCCCTGGTTGGGGTCGATTCCAAAGGGAGCAGGTATGCGTGACTGAAATTTCTGTTTGGGGAGTTTTATTTTTGAGATTGCCACGACAGACGATTCGGACTGTTCGATGGCTTTAACGATCTGCTGTTGTACCGCCAGCGCGATTGTCGAAGCATCCGGTGTTTGAGCCTTGAGTGGCGACCCGCACAGGAACGGGAGCAACAGGATGATCCCGGCGAGGAAGGTTCTCACTAACCACGGGCAACCAGAGGCAGATCGTATTGATAAAACATCAAGCATGCAGGGCCTTGTATTGAAACGGAAGTATCTTTTGAACGGAAAGCGACTCTTGCTTCTCACAGGCGCTTTACACAGGGATCGTCCTGAAGCCATTTTACTGTTTTTAGAGGGAGAACCCAATGCAAAACGACCTTGAATACCGGTTGGGTATTCAGGTCGTTTTGTCACTCAGGTGTCTTTCATCCGGGAATCCTGGCGTCGGATCAGGCTTCGGCGGCTTCCGTTTCCGGTTCGGGCTCTTCTTCAGGAGTGGGAACGACCCCCTGTGCTGCCAGAACTTTCTGTTTGATCTCCTCGCAGATATCCGGGTTTTCTTCGAGGATCACCTTAGACTTGTCACGCCCTTGACCCAGTCGTAATTCACCGTAGCTGAACCAACTGCCGCTTTTCTTGACGATTTTATTTTCGACGGCCAGGTCCAGCAGGTCCAGTTCGTAATTAATTCCGCCTGTGGTGAGCATATCAAACTCAGCAACCCGGAAGGGGGGGGCAATTTTGTTTTTGACAATCTTGGCTTTCATGCGAATGCCGGTAACGTTGTCCCCATCTTTCAGAGTCGCGATTCGGCGGACATCCACACGAACCGAGCTGTAGAATTTCAATGCGCGACCACCGGGTGTTGTTTCGGGACTGCCGAACATGACACCGATTTTTTCGCGAATCTGGTTGATGAAAATCACAGTCGTTTTCGATTTGGAAATAGCCCCCGTCAGTTTACGCATAGCCTGGCTCATCATGCGGGCCTGGAGACCGACGTGCGTATCCCCAATTTCGCCATCCAGTTCTGCCTTGGGAACCAGGGCCGCGACTGAGTCGACGACAATAACATCGACGGAGTTCGATTTGATCAACATTTCAGCAATCTGCAGGCCTTCTTCGCCATAGGTTGGCTGACTGACGAGCAGTTCGGCAATGTTAACGCCCAGCTTTTTAGCCCAGACCGGATCGAGGGCATGTTCGGCGTCGATGAATGCGGCAATGCCTCCTTCTTTCTGCGCGTTGGCGATCACATGCAGTGCAAGCGTTGTTTTCCCGCTGGATTCCGGGCCGTACAGTTCGATGATACGTCCTCGGGGAAATCCGGCTCCACCCAGTGCCAGGTCAAGCGAAAGTGCGCCACTGGCGATCGAGGGAACAGACCGGGCATTCGCGCCCGTCAGTTTCATGATCGCGCCTCTGCCAAAAGCCTGCTCAATTTGTCCCAGGGCGTTTTTCAGCATCCCTTCCGAATCGTTGGTGCCATTCGTGCTTGGCGCGGGGGTTGCTCTTTTTGATCGTGATTTTGCGGCCATTGAGGTCTTCCTTCAATAATATGACACTTGCCCCGCATTGAGTTCGAGTTCGTCAGGCGAAGCAACTGCCTAATTTATCGAGAATTGCGGGGACGCTATTATTGAACGCCGTCTCGACCCATGGTTTTAAAAGAAATGTCTATTGTGGACAAAGATACATTAAAATATTTCCTCTCCTGTCACAATAGAAAACATGAGACATTTATAGCTGTCGACAATTATTTCAGAATCTCACCAGTCTGAAAAGGAATAAAAGCGGGGAAAGCTTCGAAAAAAAGAAGAAGCTTATTCCGAAGCCGATTCCGTTTCCCGATCCATCAGCATGCCCAGATAAGACAGCCGAATTTGATTGGACAGTCCAAGAGTTTTTGCCAGTTCGATGATCGCTGCTTCTGCCTGAGCGAGCTGATCTTCTTCCGCCAGCAATTCGATTTCTGCAAAGGTTCCCAGTTCCTGAACTTCGTCGATCGTGATTTCAAACGAATGTTGATGGTGGGGATAAGTGTAAGGTGTACGTCGTTTTTTGACCGTCCGCACCTGTTCGAAGCCGAGCAGTTCCAGCATTTCTGCCAGTTGCTCAAATGTGGACTCTCCCGACTCAAACCCGAGTTCGATCTCCTGCCGCACCTTGCTGACGGTAGCCCGTTTCGGACCTTTGTAGGTAATCCGGTTGTCAGTGCCATTGCGGCGAATGCGGAGTGCTTCATCTGTTTCCGCAAAATTTCGCACGGGATGTGCAAAATAGTAATCGTGCTGTTCGACAGGCTCACCACGCATCGCCCCCAGATGCGCCAACTGGTCGATGAGTTTATCTTTGTCATGAATCCGGAATTTTTGTTCGATTTCCAGCATTGAACGAGAGCCATCTGAAATAGAGTAATGAAAGTAGTGATCGCTCTTGCTGATCTGTTAATCACGCCAGGGATGTTTGATTTTTTCCCAGTAGGAATCGAATTCAAATTTGGGGCTGTTGTCGAGATCGTGACACTGATAGCAGGTATTCTTTTTGGCCTCAGCAAGTGTGACCCGCATGACTTTTTTGGCTTCTTCCAGCTGATCCATTTCAACCAGTTTGATATGGCCGCTGCCGGGACCGTGGCAGTTTTCACACTGCTGGCCTAACAGATGGGGGGATTCCTGCTTGTTGACGAATCCGCTTGTGTATCGAATCACTTCCTGGGGGTGCCAGCCGGTGACATGGCAGGAGAGGCATTCGGGATCATAAATTCGGGAGATGATTTTCTCACCACGTTCTATCTGATCCTGGCGGCCTTCAATCAGGCTCTGGTAGGCGTGTGCATGTGCGGTGGTCAGCCATTTTTCATATGCTTTGGTGTGGCATTCGCCACAGGTTTCAGCGCCGACAAAGGTGGCACCGCGGGGATGATCAATGGGCAGTTCTTTCGCGGCGAGGTCTTCCTGTTTGAGACGGTCCTGGTAGAACTGCATGTGCTCAGCCATTTTCGGAGTGTTTTGGAACCGCTGTTTATCCAGTTCGATCACGGTAAAACGGAAGCGTTTTGAGGGATCTGCCTTGTCAGCCTGATCGGGATAGTAGCCCACCACTCCCGCACTTTTTCCTTTGTGGCCGACATCCACCATCATTGTTTTACCGATAAACGCCGGTTCTCCGAGCGGGTCTTCTACGCCGCCTGCTGTCAGCAGAATGTCAAATTCAGGGAACTTTTCCGCGAGTGCTTTTGATTCGTCTTTTTCCGACTGCGAGAGGAGAATCATCAGGTCGGGTTTCGCGGCCTGCATCTGTTTAATGACGTCGGGCAGCACTTTCGCAGGTTCCTGCCATGTGATGTCGGGGAACTTTTCTACATGGCTTTTACTCAGGATGGACGTGACTGCCATTTTCACGCCGCCGACTTCTACGATTTTAAACGCCGTTTTCCCGAGTCCCGGAGTTTCCAGGAAGAGGATATTGGCTGCGAGAAAAGTGGGAGTGGTATTGGGAGCCTGTGGTTCCGGATTGTGCAGTTGCAGGAAGATGTCTGCTCCGAAGCGTAGTTCTTCGGGGCCGAGTCCGATGCCCGCGTAGTTCATGTCTTTCATGGAAGCCAGAATGGTTTCATATTTGATCTGGCTCTGTCGGCGATTGCGTTTGACGAGCCCCCCGAGATCGAAGGCCGTCACAGGCCATTTTCGCTCTTCGATCTGTTGAAACAGATTTGCCAGCAGTGAAACGCCCCCGGTCTGATTTTGGGTACACCCACAGGGCTCAAGATAACCGTGCCTCTCTCCAGTCAAGACAATCGCCAGTTTGGGAGCAGGCCAGTCTTTAAACAACGGTTTTGGAGAACCGGTGGAAGCAGCTGTCGTTTTCACCGCTGTGGAAGCGTGGGGAGATCCTGCAGGAGCCGTCTGTGGTGTGAGTGAGGCAGCAGAAGAGTCTGGGGCAGCAGCAGGTTTCGCAGTAACCGGTTTTTCTGATTGTGTTTCTGGAGTGTTCAGTTTCGATTCCTCAGGGGCCAGACTGGCTTCCGGTGAGGAACTTGTTTCACACCCTGTCTGCAGGGAGAGGATCAGAATCGCGATCAGGATTAACGGGGTTGAAATTCGGCTGTTTAACATGCAGTTTGACCTTCCGTGGAGGTGGTTGAGGAAAGTAAGCAATGGGGAAATTCCTCATGGTTTATCTTAGCTCAAAACGATGTATTGCGTCAAAGTAGATCTGACCCTGGCCCTGGAAAGGTCTTCAATCAAAAATGTTGCTGGTTTACTGAGATACAGGCACGTTTATTTCTCTGGATCTGGGATTACAGAGAAATAAACTGGACCCGAAATTCGATCACTTTTGCATTGGGGTGATTTGTCTGCAGTTTGACTTTGGCGAGATTGGTTCTGCCGAAGGAAACAGGAGACATCTCTGCCGGAACGGCAAATTTCAATTCGTAACGCTGTTTATTTTTTGACTCAAATTTTTCATCTTTTTTCAGCTCAAATTCAAGAAAATCAGGAGCAATTTCCTGATCCACAATTTCCAGTGGTTGTTCTGTGCCTTCAACAAACATGGACAGGATAACTGATTTGCCTTCTTTAGCTGAGAATTCGCCCAGGTTCAACACCATGGTCTGGGGATTCCAGTGTACGCCAAATGTCGGGACAATGCGGATGGGGCCGGTGTGATTTCCTGAAACCTGAATCACGAAATTGCGTGGTCCTGAAGGTTCGGCATGCTCATGATCATGTTTGTGGTCATGCCCTTCCGGATGATCGTGTGCCTCTTCACTACCGGGGGGCGATAAATCATGAGGAATATCAGTTTTGATTGTGAGGCGTTCGTTGAATCCACCCAGTGGAAACTGTTCGGGATCAGCGGTGACTTCAATGGAATAACCGGTTTTCGCATCGGCTTCTTTGAGCTCTTCCGCTGTGAGAGGCTTGAATTTCGATGTCAGCCCCTTTTGGCTCGATTCGATTCCCAGAATCTTAAATTCGTCCAGATATTTGGTGTGAATTTTCCCCGTGAACGAGACCGGATCGGTTGTGGACATGGTAGGCAGGGACCAGTGGGGGCTGCCTTCATGGTCGCCGGTGAAAGCGATCAGGTTGTTAGCCATGCCCTCAATCTGCAGTTTCAGTTCCTGGTTTTCCGGATCGTTCGTGTAGATGGTAGCGGTCTGCCCAAAGTGTTCCTGTGGACTTTTGGGAGTCCAGGTTAATTCAATTTCGACCGATTCTCCGGGGGCAACCGTGTTCTCCTTCATTTCACTGAGCGTGCATTTACAGGTGGTTGCTCCTTTTTTAACTTCCAGCGGTGCTTCCCCTTCATTTTTCAGAACGAAATGATGGGACAGCGTCTGTCCTACCGCCATACTGCCGAAGTTGTAACGTGGTTTCTCTACAACCGCTTTGGGGTAGGGGCCGGTAGGAGAAATTTTCGGGCGGTCTTCTGAGGTCTCGACCTGTTTGGGAGCAGGAGCAGCCGACTGGATATCTCCATTCCCTCGACCCAGCCAGACTGTTCCGGCAAGTGCTATGACAAGAGCAATGATCGCCGTGACGGCTCGTAAATTCATGATTTCACCAGCAATGAAGTAGTTTGAATATAATTGATCACCATAATATTAATGTCAGGAAAATCAGGTCAGACCGGACCCCGACAGAGAACACTCTGTTATTATGGGCCGAAGCACGGCCGAGTTCAATTCTGATTCGATCGAGTTGCGTTAATTATTTCTTTCATTCGACTTACCGTGTCTTCATTTAAGTATTTGTCCACATGTTGACCTCGCCTGTTTGCTTCGTCCAGTTCGATGGCACGTCGGGCCTGTTGCTGGCTGGCTGCATGTTGCCCGGCCTGCGACAAGACTTCCGCATAAGTGGCCCGATAGAGGGCGTTATGGGGATATCCGTCGACTGCCTGTCTGAAGTTTTCAAGAGCAGATTTCAGATCGTCCTGCTGGTGTGAAGCCTGGTACTGCTGTTCCCACTGACGACCCAGGTCAAAATAATGACGCGGATTCAGCGGGTCGCGCTGGATTACCGCTTTTTTCCACTCGACACCCTGCTCAAACGCACTTCGATTCTGTTCTCCTTTGCGAAATTCGATCTCAGCCAAAGCCTGCCAGGGAGACGGAGAGATTGGATCGACCTGGCTGGCCTGACTGAAATAACCTTGTGCATTACGAAAGGATGAGCCACGCATCAGTGACTGTTCCGCTTGTAATACGAGCGATTTCCGCTGAATTGTTGGCGCAAACGATGACACGATAAAGAAAAACGTCAGGATCAGGCAGGCGGCCAAGGCAACTGTTCGCAAATGTATAGCAGGTGCAGTTCGAGGCGAATCTGACTCTGCCGGGTCTACTGTACTCATGTTGGCTCTGGCAGAATCTGTGATGACGGGAAAAGCGAGGGCCAGCAGGAGTAACCAGGTCTGCGTGATGGCCGGCATGGCAATTCCCCCCGCACCTGATAAATGGATGCATAAGGCGATAAAACCTGCCCCGAACGACAGGGGCAATATTGAAGACGTTGAATCCTGACTGCCGATCAGGCTCAATCTCGTGCAGGCATTTAATATAAAGAAAAGTGCCAGCCAAGCTGGACAGAACAGCCAGAGTCTCGATTCATCAATGGAGAAGACAAATAATTGAATTACCCAGAGCAGGGCAAACGACAGTCCAAATCCCAGCAGCAGCGACAGTTGATCGTGAGAAAAGGAATTCTCGCTGAGAGGAGTTGTTCGTTCCGAGAGAACCGGATCGGGCGGCGGATGCATTAACCAGCGATAGCAGGCCAGGCACAGAATCAGCAGTAATCCTGCGAGTGCGATCAGGCCCGCGTTTGCCCAGACATCAAGAATGAAATTATGTGGGTCCGCGATTTCTTCGCTCGATCCAGGCAGTTTGAACTTCAGATAATGCGAACGAAAATTACCGGGGCCTGTTCCCCAGAGCGGATTTTCTTTGATGACATCCCAGGTCGCGGTCCAGTATTCCATACGGTATTGAAGCGATTTGGGGGCTTCAGTCAACACTGCGCGGTCAAAGCCTCCACTCAGTGTCGCCAACAATAAAAAACCAACACAGAGGACTGCGGCGAGCCCTCCCCATTTGAGGATCTGTTTGTTCCAGAGTAACGGATCGGCTGTTGCGTTCCGGCGTGTCTGAAGCAGTTTCAGAACTCCCAGAAATATCAGACCTCCTATGAGTCCAATCCAGGCAGTACGGCTTTTCGTCAGGATCAGGCAGTAACCGATGATGAGGGTCGAGAGTAGAAAAACGCCTGGTTTCAGCCGATTCCAGAGTGATCCGGAGGACGCAGATTTCCCGAAAAAACAATCTATGGTTACTGCGAACGAAAGCAGAAATCCCACTATTAACAGACCGGCAAACGTGTTCGCGAGCGCAAACATGCCCAGCGGTTCGGAACTGTTTAACAAGCGTTGTTCAAACAGATCACGACTGCTTCCCTGGAGAGCGTCGGAGGGAACTCCCATGGAAAGGAGTTTTTGCTGCGCTTCGGGTGAGAGTGTAGCATCGTATTGCTGTCGAGCAGTCTGGTACTCTTTCGCGAGTTGGTCATACATCCAATGATGCTGCCAGATTCCGTAAACTGACAGGACTACTACCGTAGTGATGAATCCCAGGATCAATGTGCCGCGCAGCGCAGATGTGGCAAACTGGCGCCGGATCAGAGAGAAACTGCAGCCCAGGGCGACCCATTCCCACATCATGTTTAAAGCATCACGCTGCTGACCTTCCCCGAACCAGATCATCACCAGTGTGGATACAACCTGGCCGGCTACCAGCAACCAGACCGCGAAGTCGAACCGGTCCAGCCGAAATGACCGTGAACGATCAGACAGCAGGCTGCCAGCATAGAGGATTGCGATCAGGAACCAGCCCAGCGCGAGCGTGAGGGTGTCCCCTTCCGGAGCAGATTCAGCCGGCAGAAAGTAACGAGCGGTGATCAGAAAACCGGCCAGAAAGAGCTGGATTCCCTGGAGTATTCCTGTCAGCCAATGCGGAGAGTTGTCAGCTGAGGTCGTCTGAACCGGAACTGGCTGTCGCGATTTTTTTTTGCGCTGCTTACTCATTCCCGATTTTTCCGACCTACATTTTCCAGGATCGTAACGATCGAAAGGACGCAGAGAATCATGAGCATCACCAGCAGAGCCGCATTCCAGGACGAGACTTCGTACAGAATCAATCCCCCGATTCCCGTAGTCAAGGTGGCGAGGTGGATTGTCAAAACTGTATCCCGCTTACTTAAACCGAGTTCAACCAGGCGATGTGAGAAATGACTTTTATCCGCGTGGAACGGGCTGCGACCTTCTTTGAGTCGAATGATCATGACCGTACAGAAATCATACAGGGGAATCGCCAGAATACAAAGTGGTGCCAGGATGACATGTCGATTTATGACAGTTTCTCCGTCTGAAGATTCACCGGGATAAAAGGTTCCCAGAATGGTCATCGTAGACAGAATCAACCCGATGAAATAGCTGCCCGAGTCTCCCATAAAAATCTTTGCTGGAGGCCAGTTATGGCATAAAAAACCGGCGATCGAGCCAGCCAGGACCAACAGTATCCCAGCTACGAGCCAGCGTGGTTCCCCTGTGTAACGCAACATGATTAATGCGAAAAGGACGGCGGCGATTAGTCCGATGCCCGATGTAAGGCCGTCCATGTTATCCAGGAAATTCAAAGAGTTCACCAGGACGATGATCCAGGCGACTGTCAGCAGCATTCCGATCCAGGGCTGCTGAATAAACAGTGTGCCTCGGATGCCTCCCCAGACCAGCCCGCCCGCCACGAGTAATTGAATGATCAGTCGAGGTTTCCAGGAAATATTGAGTTTATCGTCAAGCAGCCCCATCACAGCCAGAATCGTGCCTCCTGCCAGCACGAGCCAGAGTTGTCCGGAACGATAGAGAACCCCTTCCAGGTGGGGTAAGAGTTCCGCGGGAATCCAGGACGGATCAAGGTCTGATTTTACAATTACGAATGCAATCAACTGCGCGCAGACGATCGGGATAATCACCCCCAGCCAGATACCCACCCCTCCACCAAGGGGAGTGGGGGTGAGATGCATCTTCCGCTGTGCTGGTTGATCAATGAGCCCCCAGCGCGGCGCCAGTTTCCTCATCGCCGCC
>TARA_R100001132_G_scaffold27429_1_pt1 | contig 31612 bp, 23 predicted proteins | sample TARA_R100001132 | Tara Oceans TARA_R100001132 (sample SAMEA2621247) | marine metagenome | biome: marine biome (ENVO:00000447); feature: mesopelagic zone (ENVO:00000213); material: "saline water (ENVO:00002010), including plankton (ENVO:xxxxxxxx)" | depth 800 m | reverse complement strand
CGGCTCGCACCAGTTCGCGGGCCAGGCCACAGCGATGCTGGTCGTCTTTTTCCGTTTTGAGTTGGGGGGCAATGATCTGTCGGACCTCATCCCCTTTGCCGGCCAGTGTCAGCGCTTCGGCAGCATGCATTGATGGCCAGAATTCATCGCTGTTAATGGCTTCCCGCAGCACTTCCAGACAGCGTTTTTCAGTTTCCGGACTTAATTTGATGGAGGGCGCCGGTGAGGCGGCGTTTGCCAGTAACGGGATGCAGCAAAACAGCAGCAGTGTCAGTACCAGTGAGATCTGATTCATGTTGGGGCTTCTATGTTAAGTGGAAGGTCCAGGGGTGATCAATGATTCCGGTGAGGCAGAGGGTGAATCAAAACGAAAATGTCAGCTGAGTCGTTTGAGTTTGCTTACGCGGCCGGTGGCCACCCACTCGGCCACGAAGATATCGCCATTCTTGTCGAAACAGGCATCGTGAGGATGCACGAAGCGTCCCGCCTGCCATTGATCCGGGGTCTCCCGCATCCGGGGCTTGGCAGATTTCATGGCTTTCTCCCATTCCGGATCCTGACCCAGATGCGCGATGACCTTGTTGTCTTTATCAAGCAATGTGATGCGAGATGCCAGGTCGGGAACGAGTAGCAGATCCTGGTACGTGTCGAGGTTGGCGGGGAGGATGAAGCCGGTCATCGTCTGCAGATGCTTGCCATCTAAAGTGAACCACTGCAGGCGGGCGTTGGCACGGTCTGCCACGACGACAGATGGTTCGCGACCGGGACGGTCATCTATCCACAGCCCGTGCGGCAGCTTGAATTTGCCATCCTCTTTCCCTTCGCCTCCGAAGGCAGACAGCCAGAGGCCGTTTTTATCATAACGATGAATCTGATAGGCGCCATATCCGTCGGCCAGGTAAAATCCTCCATCCGGATGAAAGGCAAAATTGGTTGGCAGGAAACGATCGCGGCCCCAGACCTTCTCAGGATTCGTCGCTTCCCCTTCGGTATAACATTTTGAAATCATGGGAGCATACTTCTGCCAGACGGTCTCCCCTTTGAGATCCAGCTTGGCAAATGTTTTCAGATGCTGATAAGCGGTCACGTACAGAAACTGCTCAGCGCCTTCCTGCCGGACTTCCAGACCATGTCCGCCTCCCTGAAACTGTTTCCCGAACGAACGGACATACTTGCCTTGGGGATCGAAGACAAAAATCGAGGGGTGATCCTTTTGATCAGCGCGGCCTTCATGAATCACATATACGAATCCGTCTTGATCGACGGCGACATTGTGGGTGGTCTGCCACGTGAATTCAGATGGCAACTGGGCCCAGTCGTGTGTGACCTCATATTTGTGATCACCGGTTCCCAGGATCACGCGCGAATCGGTTTTGGAATCAGCGTGGATCGCAGGAGCGCCGAACAAAGCGGCTGTTGTGCCGACAGCTGTCGTTTTCAGAAAATCCCGACGTGATTGTGTGTGGCTGGAAAAATTCATCTCTTTTCTCCTGGAGAGGCTGGCTGATGAATGAAAATGGATAAACAGAATCAGAGCCCGTATCTGTAAACTGTAACCTGAGTGAGAACTGAGATCAATTCGGAACTCACAGGATCCTGTATTTCCAGCGAAGCGGACTTCGCGCTGCCAATCGGTTGTTGTGTGTCGTATCACGGCGACTTACAATTAAGGATCATTCCCTGTTGATAATTTCGCTTCCTGAACCGTAAAGGCTGATCATGCTGCAAAGTCGCTTACCATTCGCTGTGTCAGTTTGTCTGTGTTTATGCTTACTGTTTCAGTCAGCCGATCCGGTGTCTGCTGCCGAGAAACCGAACATCATTCTCATCATGTGTGACGACATGGGGTTTTCCGATATCGGCTGTTATGGCGGTGAAGTGCAAACGCCGAATCTGAACCGACTGGCGCAAGAGGGGATGCGGTTTACGCAGTTTTATAATAACGCAAAATGTACGACGACCCGGGCGTCGATTCTGACCGGGCTATATCCCCGCTTCGGTAAAGGGGGGCACATGCGGCAGAACATGGTGACGCTGGGTGAAGTGATGAAAGGCGCCGGATATCATACGGGATTGAGTGGTAAATGGCATCTGATGAAAACGCAGGGGTATGCCAAGAGTGAGAAACCGGGTGGCTGGCTGAACCGTTACGATAAGAGCACGCATCCCTTCTTTCGTGGCTTTGACTCGTATTACGGGGTCCTGGATGGCTGCTGTAATTTCTTTGATCCGACGATTTCCGATCCCCCCTACAAGCGGGCGGGAATTCGCAGCTTCGGTCACGATGACAAAGCGGTTACCGAGTTTGAAGAAGGCTATTATACGACGGATGCGTTTACCGATCATACGCTGGGAATGATCCGCGAGTACAGCGATGACGAGCAGCCCTTTTTTATCCATCTCTGCTATACAGCGCCCCATTATCCACTGCATGCGAAACCTGCCGACATTAAAAAGTATGTGGGCAAATTCAATATGGGCTGGAATCAGATGCGAAAAGACCGCTGGAAACGCCTGCAGGAGCTGGGGATTGCTGGTGAGAACTGGTCCCTTTCAGAAGGGGACAGCCGGGCCTATGACTGGGAGACAGCGAATCACGAATTCGAAGATCTGCGGATGGCCGTGTATGCAGCGATGATAGACAGCATGGATCAGAATATCGGTCGGATCATGACGACACTCAAAGAGACGAACCAACTCGACAATACGCTGGTGTTATTTCTGTCCGATAATGGAGGCTGCAGTGAAGAACCGGGAGGCCGCAATCCCGAGGAGAGAACTCCCGGACCGAAAGATGACTACGTTGCCGTCGGTCCCGCCTGGGGCTGGGCGCAGAATTCCCCGTTCCGTCGCTATAAATCATGGGTGCATGAAGGCGGCATCTCCACCCCCCTGATTGCCTGGTGGCCGGGCAAAGTACACGCAGGATCAATCAATCGCAGTCCCGCTCATATTATTGACTTGATGCCGACGTTCCTTGAACTGGCAGGCGCGGATTATCCGAAAAAGTACAAGGGACATGAGATCCTGCCCGTGGAGGGAATCAGCATGCTGCCGCTCCTGCAGGGGGAAGAAAAGACATTGCACGATTCGCTGGCCTGGTACTGGTCGGGGAATCGGGCGTTAAGACAGGGGCCGTGGAAACTGGTGTGGGACAAGGGGGTCGGGCAGTGGGAGCTGTATGATATCAGTGCCGACCGGTGTGAAACAAAGAATCTGGCGAAACAGCAACCCGACCGGGTGAAACAGATGTCGAAAGACTGGTATGCCTGGGCGGAGAAAGTGGAACTGAGTTCGAAAGTGAAGCAGAAATAAGACGCCTAAGGAAGCTCATCATAGGTCAGTGTGGGCAGGCTGATCTGTTGCGCATGCGCCAGGATTTCTTCGAGCGCCCGCGGCTGCAGATGATGGCCGGGTCCATTCTCGCTGATGTTGTGCGCATAGAAGACAACGATTTCACCACGTTGTTTCGCGTGGTCCATCGCGTCTTTGATCTCCGTTAAATAGTCGGGACGTTTCTCAGTCCCGGCGTAATCAATGCCGGTTCCGATCAGACAACCTCGACCGGCGACTTGATCAACGGGTGTGAAGATGGTTTTCAGATCCCTCATCCGTTGCCCCTGTGAGAGGCCTGTTCCTCCCCGCAGATGTCGGAATGTTTTGAGCAGCGCTAAATCGATTTCTTCATTACGGGAACTGCTGGGGTACGCGAAAGCCGTCGGTTTGAAGCCGGCTTCTGTCAGCCGTTTGACTGAAGGTTCGATTTCGTTTTGCAGATACGAATCCATGCCTTTCGTACGGACATGGTCGATGGCTTTGATATGATTCACACTGTGACTGCCAATGGCATGGCCGGCATTCTGCAGCTTATTCAAACCGTTGATCTGCGCGGGATTGAGTGTGTAAAAGTGATCGATAAAGAACGTTGCATGCGCATCATATTTTTTGAAGAGGGGGATCTGCTCGACCCACTGGTCTATATACCGGTCGTCGAAGGTTAAAACAATGCCGGACTGGAACGACTTTCCGTTTGTGGTTGTCGTTATTTTTTCTGCAGCTTGAGTCATCGTGGTCGTGAGTGCGCAGATTAAAAGTAAAATTAGCAGTCGCATTTCTATTCCCTATGTTGAAAGATACTTGTCACAATGATTTCGTTAACAGAGCAGTATAACTACTGATAAGCAATCTATTTATCAAACAATTCGGGAGCAACTTTGATTACACCCAGATCATTGTTACCCGGTATAATCTGTATTTTGATCCGACCCCGATCCCAATCCTCCCGGGCTAACAGATGACCGACTTGTTCGTGCCAGACTCGAAACTCCCATTCCCCGACAGGCAGATATTTAATCTTGAACGCGCCGGTTTCATCCGTGATGGAAAAGTAAGGGTGATTCTGGACTAACAGATAACCGGTTTCCCAGGGATGAATATCGCATTTGATCTGCATGGGAAGCAATTCCGAGTGTTCAAACTTGATGAATTTCTTTCGAGCCGGTTGTGTATGAATTGATTCCGACAGACGATTTATGATCGGAAAAAAGTGGGGCAGGTGCAGATTGGGATCTTTGTTAAGAACCAGCAGTTTCTGGTGTGGCTGCCAGAGGACTGTCGCATGCGGTTCGATGCGATTTCCCAAATGCTGAATCACGACCTGATCCGGTAGTTTTTGATAGTCAGGGTGAATCAGTTCGTCTTTGAAATTCTTATCTTTCAAATGAACAAAGATATTTTTGATGCCCCCCTGCGATCCAATGACCAGTGAAGGGGCCTCAGGGAATGGGGTTTTCTTCTGCTTGACTGGCTTGCCGGTGTAGATGAATTTTCCCGACAAACTTCCCCATTCCGCTCCCTTCAGGGACGGACTACCAAAAATGAAAAGTCCACAGATCAGCAGATAACAGGCAAAACTCTGTTGAGGACGGTACAAAATTCGGAACTTTCTCTGCTGGAAGGTCGAAATATATCGGATGACCGACGCCTGTCATCCAACTTATTCAGCTCTCATATTACCTGATAGAAGCGTTGGGGGGAAACACAATTCTGATTTGCATCGGCTGTGCCACAGGGTACACTGGCCAATAGAAACATTTCACAAGACAAATTGTTTTTAAACATGCGCGAACCCAACTAATGCAGGATGTCACCCAAATATTAAAGTCGCTGGAAGCAGGCGATGTCGCTGCTACCGATCAACTGCTGCCGATCGTGTATGCAGAGTTGCAGCGACTGGCGCGGCATAAGCTGTCTCACGAAGCAGCGGGACAGACGCTGACGGCGACGGCGCTGGTGCATGAAGCCTATTTACGACTGGTCGGGGATGCAGGCAAGCAGCAGTGGGATCATCGGGGGCATTTTTTCTCAGCCGCGGCGGAATCGATGCGTCGGATTTTGATTGAGAATGCCCGTCGAAAAAAACGGTTGAAACATGGCGGCGAGCATGCGCGGGTGGATCTACCCGAGATAGCAGCACCGGCGCTGGAACGTCCTGACGACCTGCTGGCGCTGGATGAGGCGTTGACTCAGTTTGCCAAAGAGAGTCCGGAAAAAGCAGAACTGGTGAAGCTGCGTTACTTTGCTGGCTTAAGCGAGCAGGAAGCGGCCGAAGTACTGGGGATTTCACGCGCGACTGCAGCGCGACACTGGGCTTATTCGCGTGCGTGGCTGTTTTCTCAAATAAAGCCTGACACTGAACAAACGATCTGATAGTATGTGTTTACGTCAAAACAGCCTGCCCGCCTCTATTTCTTTTCTAAGAAGAACTCTTTTTTTCTATTATTTAATGAGGCGCAATGTGACTGAAAATCGCATCTTTAAATAGAGGCGGAACATTGCTGGTTCCAGAAACATATCGAGCCTGATGGAATTCACCCATCCTGACGAAAAATGAAATCATGTCCGATCCTGCATCTGAAAATCCCGAATATGAACCGACGCGTGAAAATGTTAATCCACAGTCGATCGAAGGTTTATTCCTGATGGCTCTGGAGAAAAAAACACCTGCGGAACGGACTGCCTTTCTGGATGAGATGTGTGGCGACAATCTGGAACAGCGTCGTCGTGTCGAAGCGTTGCTGCTGGCGTATGACGATGCGGGCAGTTTTCTGGAAAAGTCACCCGTCGGTTCGGGAGATTCTCAATCTATGAACCTGGATTTTCTGACTCCCTCAGATGATCCGAATCTGCTGGGCTCTCTGGGAGAATACCAGATCTACAATATAATCGGGCAGGGGGGAATGGGGATTGTCTTTCGTGCTCTGGATCCCAAGTTGAATCGCATTGTGGCAATCAAAGTGATGTCGCCATTACTGGCGGTGAATCCGAATGCGAAGAAACGTTTTCTGCGGGAAGCGCAGGCAGCCGCGGCGGTGAGTCACCCGCATATTGTGACAATCCATGCTGTCGATGAAGACAAGCTGCCTTACCTGGTAATGGAATATGTGGTCGGCCAGTCGCTGCAGCAGAAGCTCGACAAAGTCGGCTCATTGAAAGTGACTGAGATTCTGCGCATCGGGAGTCAGATTGCGGAAGGGCTGGCAGCTGCTCACAAACAGGGACTGATTCATCGCGATATTAAACCAGCCAATATTCTGCTGGAAAATGGTGTGGAACGGGTCAAGATTACCGATTTCGGCCTGGCCCGGGCCGTCGATGATGTCACGATTACCAGGACCGGAGAAGTCTCAGGCACTCCCCAGTATATGTCTCCCGAGCAGGCGACAGGGGATCGGATTGACCAGCGGAGTGATTTATTCAGCCTGGGGGCTGTTCTGTATGCAATGTGTACGGGACGTTCGCCATTTCGTGCCAGTAATCTGGCCGCCGTCGTTCGCCGGGTCTGCGATGACACGCCTCGACCGATTCAGGAAGTCAATGAAGATATTCCGGAGTGGTTAAGTGAAATCATTGACTGTCTGTTGGAGAAACAGCCTGAGAACCGGATCCAGACGGCAGAAGAAGTCGCCGAACTGTTGGGAACACACCTGGCGCGCCTGCAACATCCGGGATATGCCCCCGAGGCACGTTCTCCCCGTACTGCACGTCCCTTACCACGGCAGAAAAACAAAGTCCCGCAGGCAGCACAGCCAGCGGAAACGATCGCTGAACTGGAACCTGAGCTCAGGAATCAGACTCCGGGCCATCTGGTGGGGGGAATCCTGCTGGCAATCGGCGTTGGGATCTTCCTGGCCTTTTCGTTGATGAAAACCGGTTCGCAGCTTGAGGAAGCCCAGTTGTTGCATAAATTGGTCAAGGTTACCGGTACTCTGCTGGCGATCATGGTATTCTCGACAATCATATATGTGGGGCGGGGAACTGAAAAACGGCGGCTGCCGGCGGCGACCTGGTTTCTCGGTCTCTCCTCGCTGAACTTGACGCTCTTTCTGTCATTCGTGATCACCGTGATGATTCGTACCAGGGTTCCCCTGTTGAATGTGGAACCCGACATGTACCAGATTCTGGTGGCTTCGCTGATCGCGCTGGTCACAATCAGCGGATTCGCGATCTATCAAGTCTGGCGTTTTTTCCAGGCACTGGAACCCAGCCAGTTCAATGCGATGCAGAAACGCGATGTCTGGCTGTTTACCACGATGGGTATCGGCATCTGGGTGCTGCTTGTGCTCTGGAACTGGGCCGAGGCGACAGGAATCATTCAACCCCTGATATCAATCTCCCGGGACTGGCAAATGATTCCAGTGATTGTGCTCGCTGTGTTGGGAGGACTCTGTCTCAGTGTCGGCTTCTGGCTGGACCAGAACCTGAAAAAACGACTGGGACTTTCCGCAGAGGACGAATTGGAAATCCCTGAAACACTCATGACCCCGCAAGGGAAACGCGGATCGCAGCTCGACCGAATTGTGGTCGGTGTCGGTGCTGTCCTGCTGGTCCTCCCGCTGTTGATCTGGCTCTTTGGCGTCTCTACCGGACTGCATTTTACCGGCAGTGTGTCGGAAATGGCGCTCGTTTCGACCCTGTTTTTTGTCCCTGTCGGACTGCTGGTCATGATCTGTGGTGCACAGAATCTGGTCGAGCCGGATACTCGCGCGGAAAAAGTACTGGATGGTCTGTTTCTGCTGGCCTGCCTGTTTGCCGGGCCAATCGGAATTTTGCTATATATTGCCCGCTATCTGAAACGCCGCGATGCACGTGCGGCAGGTGACCTCGAGCAACAGCTTGCCACATCCGGAGATGACCCGTTTGCAAAGGAGCATCGTCGCTCCAACAAACGGGTCATCATCGGCGTGGCGGTTGGTTTGTTCCTGTTGCTGAGTTCCCTTCTGTTTGTGCAGATCTGGCGGCATCTGAACACGACCGAACAGAGTTACCTGATGAGCTGGGGATTGAATCTGCTGGTGGTTTCTATGATGCTCATCGCCGCTTATTTTATTCGTCGCAAAGGAGCAGAAGCTGCTTCTCGAAATCCCTGGATTGTTCTGGAGTGGGTGACGATACTGGTCGCCTGTCTGATGCTGCTGGCGCTCGTTCTGCCGACGCTGGGCAAGCCGATCAAAGACCAGGTGATTCTGCAATATCACGGCAGCGATCCGATCAGCAATGTGATTGTGGAAACAGATCGAGCCCATGTGATCTCTTCCTGGCCTTATGAACTGAAAATGAAACCGGGAGAGCATCATCTCAAGTTTAATTTTACCGTCCTGGGCCATCTCGTGAACTTTTATAAAAAGATAAACAAACAGCCGGGAGAACCGTTGCACGTGGATCTGACAAGCCAGATTCAGGCACTGGCTGGCAGTTTACGCGAACCACCTCCTGTTGAGACTCAGCCAGACGGGCCGGGAGCCATTCTCATCAGTGGACAGACACCGTATCTTCGCGCCGGCATATTTCCCATAGATTCACCAGATGGAGGCGGCAAGTGGATGTCTGGTCAAGAAATGGGAATGGGAATGGAGGGAAGCTTCGGAGCCCCGAAAGTTTATGGTTTTGCAGACCGGTTTTTTACTTTGGAACCAATGACGCATGAACTACCTGCCGGAAAGTACCTGATTAAGGTTTCCAGTACTCTGGCGGGGTGGAGCAGGAGAAATGAGAGCCCCGGTAATGATCGTGCAGTACCAGGGGGCAGTCGAGGTTCTCATCCGACATATGGTACTCCTCAGTACGATCTGAAGAGGGTGGCAGTCAAGCCGGGAGAAATCGTTTCAGTGAGGATCAAGCCAGATTACAGCAAGCTGGCCGAGAATCACCCGGACTGGTCCCGTGGAGGGCTTTTTAAATTTTACTGGGCGAAAACAGGCCAGAATAGCTTAAAGATATATACACTTTCCCTTCCCCAGGCGCTGATTGTGCAGGAACTGCTTCAAGCGTACGCAACGGGGAAGCCGGATGTCGCAGAATCTGCTCTTCTTAAAGTCGCCCAGGGCAACAATCAGACGGGCACAGAAACGTCGCTGGATGCGATTTTCAACAATGGACAGCATCCCGCCTGGAAGACGTTGATTGTTCCCGGCGGATCGACCGGGACCTGGCGGCTGGTCGAGCAGAAGTCAGGCCATTCAACCCAGCAGAGGGAAGGCAGTGGCTTCGGGCCGTTTGGCGGGGGAACGTTCGAAAACAATCGGAGTCAGAATCAGAAGCAGGGGGCGACATTTTCTGGACAGAAAACAGAAACGGAGAGCTCATTCAGTCAGCAACCCGTGGAGGCGTCAAAACCACGTCCAGCGAGAAAGTTCGCAACCGTTGTGCTTTTTGGTAAAGATCCGGGCATGCGGATCGATCTGGTTTATCGACATGAATTAGAACCCAGCGGACCGATGATGAAACGATTTCAACGGGGAGCAAGCACATTCGATGTGTTGCCGGGAGACTACTATATCGAAGTCACTACGCAACTGGTCGGCTGGGCCCTCAATGGACAAGCTGCGCATTATGTAGACTCGAAATTGAAAGTGAAAGCCGGTGAAACGCTTGAAAAAACGCTGCAATACAATTTCCAGAAACTGGCAGAGAATCATCCCATCTGGAAAGCAGATCAAAAGTTTCACTTTCAGTGGCCAGACCCGAGCCAGGGTGTGGGGATGGAATTCGAATTCTCACTGGAACAGGCACAAGTGGTTCAGAACCTGCTGGAAGCATTTGCAATCGGTAAGCCGGATGTTTCGGAAACCAGTTTGCTCTCTGTGGCAAATCAGTCGATCAAATCGCCCGAAAGTCAGCTGAAGTCGCTTGAGGACCTGTTCTTAAATCAGCAGTCTCCCGACTGGAAGTTACTCATTATCCCGGGTAAATCGAAAAAGACCTGGCGTCTGGTTGACCCGCAGTTCAAAGAGAAATCTCAATCGCAACAACCGAAAGCGTCTTGATTAATAATGCCAAGCCCCTTTCTGAATGTGATGCAGGGGGCATTCAAAACGTAATGACAGAAGAATCACGATTTGATCATGCAAATGGAGAAAGTGATATGAGAGAGTTTATCACAACGATTTCTTCTCTGATTATTATTGCGTGCTGTTTTTGCAGTTTTTTGCCCTCTGAAGAACCGGAAGCGAATCACAGCAGACAGGATCAGAACACGGGGCTCAACGGGAATCCGGTACAAAGCGAAAAACCAGTCTCCCGGTCGAGACTGTTCAAAAAAGTTCAGGCAGTGAGTGTGGAAAATGGAGTCTTGATGTTCGTAACCATTGCGGATGAAGGTGGGCTGCGAGAACATTATTTTCAGATTCGAAACAAAAACGTGATTCTCTGTAACGAGGGAGACGCGGGTATGCCTCTCAATTCGATCAAGTTTGAAGAAGACAGTTCCCAGACGATTGTAGTGACCATTCCGCAGAAGTACGGCGTAGATTTCATGGAGGCCATGACTGCGTTGTATTGAAAGAGGCATTCCACTGACAGGGAAATCAAAAATCACTTAAAAAGGTGTGAGTTCGGTTTCATCCTGAATCTTCAGGAAAAACTCATCGGCTTCATCAACAGTCAGACCCTGTTCGAATTCGAAATTCAGCTCCCAGTCCGGCATCAGTCGGATGCCGGTAGAAAAGGTTCCCTGTATCTCGCCGGTGCCAGTATGACCATAGCCGTGTAAAGGGTTCAGTTCAAACTGGATGACGGGATTGAGGTCAATACGACCAGCCGCGTCGTTGAGTGGCAGAGCGATCGGGGTCAATTCGTTTGACCAGAAAAATTCGCTGTGGTGGGTGAGAGTTGAATCGATAGACCAGTCGTACCCGGCGGTGTCGACATCGATGTAGATGGTGCTGCCTGCAGCATGCCCCAGTGAATCACCGTCGAGATTGACAACCTGTGTATCAATTGGTTTCAGCGTTTCCTGTTGACTGTTATAGAGGGCAGGACTGGAGAGTTCGATGACAATGTTCAATGTGGATTCACCATCGAGTTGGAACACTGAGTTGGCAGTTGAAACTGATTTACTCAAAGTGTTGACAGCTAATGTATGGTTCGATGTGTCTGTATTGGTTGGGGGGACGTTGACTGGAGACTGGTTCTGATTACTTTTGTGATCGTTACCGATGAGGGTATTCAACTCGCGATAATCGATGAGATCGAAAGGGGTGACGTAGACAAGAGTTCCTGCGGTTGAATCAGTATTTGTTATAACAGAAGTATCGCCGCCTGAATTCATCAGAAAAGACTCATCTGATTCAAACAATGAATACTCAACCAGCGAAATTTGAATCGAGCTATCTTGTTGACCGGAATGGTGAGGGAAAGTGAGTGTTTTCGAATTCACATCATCGGTCAGTATGACTATGGAAATGGACTTTGCTTGGACCGTGGACGTGTTTGACGCTAAGAAATCAAGAGATCCGTTTTGAACCACGTAGTCATTGTCAGTGCTGGTGGCAGAGCCATTCCGGGTTAGAAACTGGATCGTCAGATTTTTGTTCAGATCACCTGCATGAATTCCGTTTCTCATAATGGTGAATGAAATATTTGTAGTACCTGCTTGTTCTTCTCCCCCGCTGAGATCATCAATACTGATTAACGATGTCAGCAGCGTGCGGTCTTCGAGTTCTTCGATGGTGACAGGGCGCCGGTTCTGATTCTGAATCGCATGGGGACGATAATGAAAACGAGTGCGACGTCTACAATGGGGGCGGCACATTGGTCGGAGACGGGAAGAGATTGATCTTAACCAGTGGGGCAAGAGCATGGGCGTCTGGTTCTTTCCGGTTTTTTTTCAGGCCAGATATCTTTATGAATGCGATCTGGCAACGAGCAGGCTTTGTGGTTTAATCAGGCAGGATGATTCAAAATGGTAGATTTATTTAAGTCTGTGGAGGATGCTCACATTGACTGTACGGATAGTATGTTCATAAGCATACAAAAGGAGAGGGCCATCTGCCAGAATATATATCTTCTCTAACTTAAATAATTAAGAGTTTTTCATAATATAGTATGGTATTTTGGGGTTCGATTATCTTATCAAAACATGGGTACAGCATTTCCGTCGTTGTGTTGAATTGCGTACTTAAGTGTCTGAGGTGAAATGCTGGGCGGGATTTTTCTAATGGACCCGTCAGCCATGATGCAGAGGAATGCGCCCCGTGATGTCTGTCCCAGAGCGCTGACAGGATTTGCCTGATTGAAGGGCAAGTCGACCGGCTGTGTCCAGGGAACTGCTTTGTCCGCACCGGCGTGGACACACAGGATGACGTTGGAAGTACCATCGGTAAAATTGCGCATCTGAGGACCTCTCCCTCCAGTGAAAGGGGTTCCCTCGCCGCTGAAAGTCATGATCGGAGTGTAGCCTGGTTGATTGACTTCTTCGCTTTTGTAGATGTCCGGCATTTCATTCAGCAGGGCCGAATTATGGGGGCTGTCCCAGGGTTCCTGCAGATTGAAACGTTGATAAAGCTCCTTCTGGCCGAGAAAGGGGAGCATATGTACGCGCCAGCTGAGTAGAGGTTTTCCATCAACCAGATGCGCATCAGCGGGAGGAAAACGGATAAAGGAATCATGATAGTGATGGAATGCCAGGCCAATTTTTTTCATCTTATCAATGTCGGAGCCAGCGGACCCACTTCCCGATTTACCAGCAGACTTGTCTAACTGCGAGTTGACGACCACATCGACTTTGTCCGTGATCGATTTGAAGAGACCGCCGCCAGGTTTTTCAGATGTGAACAGAAATAAGAGTCCGCCACCAAACAGGACCAGTGCTACTGCGCCTCCCGCGATGAACTTGTTCTGGTTCGAACCCGTTGCCGATTTTTTTCGGCCTTTGGGTTTCACTTTATTTCGGGAGGGACTGCTTTTGCGACGGCGAGCAGGGGCTTCAAACTCCGGTTCTGGCTCTTCCCAGTCTTCTGATAATTCATCGGTGTCGAGTTCCGGAATGCGAACAGGTGCATCACACTGACGGCATTTGACTTTTTTACCGGCTTTGTCATCACTGACTTTGTAGTTCTTGCCGCACTTTTTACATTGGAAGGAAATGGTCATGTTTGCTTTCAATATTTATTTTGTAACACCAATGCCTTTCGCCCGTATACTCGCTGGTTCTTGCTTTAACGAGGTTTGTAAGTGGGCAGGTCTACATTGATGATGTTGCCATCGTCAGGTTGTATCAGGTTAGATAATGTTTTGGCGGGAAGATTCACAGGAGCAGATCGAATCGAACCATCCATCATCACTACAACAAAAGCAGGAGTGGAAAGATTGCCCAGTGCTTTGACTGGGTTTGCAGAATCAAAAGCCAGGTCTTCAGGTTTTGACCAGGGGACCGCTTTATCTGGGGCCGCAATCACAAAGAAAATGGTGTTCGAAGTGCCGTCAGTAATATCTCTGAGTCTGGGGCCGAGGCCTCCAGGAAAGGGGGTATTCTTGCCGGAAAAAGTCATCACCTGTGTAACGCCTGGCTTACCTTGTGGATTAAACTGATAAAGATCCGGCATTTGATCGAGCAGGGTTTTATTGTGTATGCTGTCCCAGGGCTCATCCAGATGGAATTGATCGTACAGTTTTTTCTGATCAAGAAACGGCAGAAGATGCACGCGCCAGCTTAAATTGGATTTTCCGTCTACTAAGTGTTTGTCAGCGGGCGGAAATCTCTGAAATGTGTCATGGTAGTTAAATAATGCAACAGCGATCTGCTTCAGGTGATTCAAAATCTGGGACTGTTTTGGTGACAGTGTCGAATGATTGATTTCGATGTCTCTCCAGTTAATCACTGTGCGATCATCTGGACCAATCAATGCTGTCCAGGTTGCGTTGTCGATATCTCGTTTGAAGCATCTGGTAGATCCGTCCCCCATCAGAACAGGAATTCCTCTGGCTGCTGTTCCGAATTCTTCTTTAGGTTGATCAAGATTTAATCCCCCTGGTTTGGTCCATTCGACGGCTTTATCAGGTCCCACTTCGACCACCATCACCGTATTGGATGTTCCATCAGTGATATTGCGCATGCTTACAGGATTCCCTGCGGGAAATATGGTCGTGGGGCTTTTGTCTTTCCATTGACCTTCAAAAACCCGGAAGCGGGTTTTATCAGAGCCAGCCGGAGAATCAGGGGAACGGAAGGCGTCAGGCATCTTTTTCGCGAGCGGTGCATTGTGAGGACTGTCCCAGGCTTCATCCAATTTGAATTGCTCGTACAGTTCCATCTGATCAAGAAAAGGCAGGATGTGAACACGCCAACTGACTTTCAGGCGACCGTTTTCATCATAATACTCAGGATGTTCTTCTGGTGTCGGTAAGAAGAACCGTTTTTTTTCATGAAAGTTATGCAATGCCAGGCCGATCTCCTTGAGACGTGCTTTGACCGCCTGGTAACGCTCCGCCGTCATCGGCTCGCCTGGTTTGATCACCATCTTGGGATCGATGGATTTTTCTTCAGATGCTGCGGGAGACTTTTCCTCTGCGGTTGCAGACACCTGGTCTGTCTGGGGATCTGTAGTCTGACTTTTCTGACACCCAGATGTGATTGAAATGACCAGTATTGCTCCCAGAGCAAATACGGTTGATCGAAAGGCAGGCATGAAAGGAACTCCGGGATTACACGTTTACGGACCAGATCCTGAACGTAATGGATCTCTGATAATAGAAGCTTTGTGCCTGCCTCCATTTCGATTCAGTAAGCCTCTCTGAATCAAAACAAGTGAACTAAGTCTATCCATGTGTGCTACTTGAGGCAAGTTAAATGCAGATAAAGAAGGGGCGATAGAACTAATCTGCTGTTTGATCTCAGACGTGAAATTGCATGTAGAATTATTGCTGTTAACAAATGCAATGCGTGGGCAATCATTATATTATAGTGGTCTGACTTCCTGGAAAAATTCACCACTGATTAAAGAAAACTCTCATATGAATCTGGTTGATCACTCACGTCGTTCCTTTCTGAAATCATCGCTGGTCCTGTCGACTTCGATTCCACTGTTCGCTGAACTGGCACAGGCAGAATCAAAGTCGTCCGACAAGCCGCTGATAGCTTATGTGGGTACCTTCAGTTCTCCGCTGCAGGACGTATTAGATACCCAGGTCGATCTGCCACCAGGAAACGGTCGCGGTATTCATCTTTTCGAAATCAATCGTAAGACCGGAGCAATGACGCCGGCAGGGATTCATCCCATGGGGACCAGCCCAAGTTGTCTGGCGGTCAATGCAGCAGGCACACATCTGTATTCTACAAATGAAACAGATCGCGTAGGAAAAGAGAAGCACGGCTCTGTCTCCGCATTCACGATTAACCGGGAAGATGGATCGCTGCAGCCTCTGAACACTGTGAACTCAGGTGGTGCAGGACCTACGTATGTGAGCATCCATCCTTCCGGACGATTTCTGCTGATCGCGAATTATTTTGGCGGCTCCGTGTCCGTGCTTCCCATTCTGGAAGATGGGAGCCTGGGGGAGGCGACCGATGTCAAAAACGATGCGGGAAAAATTGGTCCCACCACAGCTGTCAACGCACCGGAAGGCAGCTTTGCATTCAGTGGACATGATCGAACACACGCCCACATGATTCAGTCCGATCCCTCGGGACGTTTTGTACTGCACGTTGATTTGGGCCTCGATAAAATCTATATCTGGAGGTTCGATGAAAACACCGGAAAACTGACCGCCAATGATCCGCCTGCCATCTCACTCCCTCCCGGCGACGGGCCCCGTCATTTCCATTTTCATCCCAATGGGCGCTGGTTCTATTCCATTCAGGAAGAAGGTTCGACAATTGTCCTGTTTGATTATGATTCGAAAAGAGGAACGCTGTCTTCACGGCAGACCATTTCGACATTACCACCTGAATTTAAGGGCAGCAATTTCTGTTCAGAAATCCTGGTTTCGCCTGATGGAAAATTTGTCTACGCCGGTAACCGTCTGCATGACAGTATCGGCATATTTGCGGTTGGTCCCGAAGGCGAACTGACCTGGGTGGCTGATGAATGGACTCGGGGAAATTACCCGCGCAGTTTCAGTTTCGATCCGACTGGTAATTTCCTGTACTGTGGGAATCAACGGGCCGACAATATCGCCATCTTTCAGGTGAACACGAGCACTGGGAAGTTGAAATTCACCAATCACTACGCTGCCGTCGGCAACCCTTCGCATATCGTCTTTCTGGATCTGGCGGAAAAGCAGTAGTTGAACGGCGGTGAGACAGGTTCTTGAGATTTGAGGTGAACTAAAAAAACGAAAAACCCGACGGAAAGGGCATTTACGCCATTTCTTGTCGGGTTTTTATGTAGTACCGGAGGGGGGACTTGAACCCCCACGAGGTTTACCCTCACTGGATTTTGAATCCAGCGCGTCTGCCGATTCCGCCACTCCGGCCTGAGATTAAGATTATATAGTCTAACGCTTTAAGGAATTCAATGGAAATGCCCGAAAATCTCGCATTCCCTGCCGGCTCGTGCAATTGACTGCTGATTGACAGCAGCCCGCTTTCTACATCAGGCAGCTTCAATGGCTGCAGTAGAGAGAGGGAACTTGAGTGTGAATGCCGTTCCTTTACCAACGGCACTCTCCACACGGATGCGGCCGTGATGTGCTTCCATGACTTCTTTGGCCAGGGAAAGTCCTAAACCGGTTCCGCCCTGACCGTTTTCATCGGCTTCTTTGGTCGTGAAGAACTGATCAAAGATGTGATGCAGCCGTTCTGACGGGATACCGGCCCCGCTGTCACGTACGATGACTTCTGCCATATTGGCTTCTGCATTCAGTCGAACCGCCAGATCAAGTCGGCCTCCGGTAGGCATGGCCTGGCGTGCATTGACGATCAGATTGACAAGCACCTGTTGAATCTGGTTCGGATTGAGTACGACTTCCGGTTGGGCCTCAAAATGAGTGTGCAGGTTGACACGGTTCATGGAGAGATCTTTTTCGACCAGCGAGATGACACTTTTTACCAGTACGACCAGATCAACCGGTTCCTGTCGGCTTTCACTGCCTCGCGCGTAAGAAAGCATGCCGGTTGTGATTTTAGCAGCACGCTGACCAGCGGACAGGATTTTGTTAAACGCTTTCTCGCGACGTTCTTCTTCTTTATGTCGCAAGCCCAGTTTGGCGTAGTTAATGACAGTGGTCAGGATGTTATTGAATTCATGAGTAATGGAAGAGGCCAGTGCGCCGACAGAACTCATCTTCTGGGCATGGATTAACTGTTTCTGATAATCTTCGATTTGGGCTTCCAGTTCTTTGACCCGCTGCTCCAGTGATTCGATCGTTTGATTTGACATGAACCGCTTGCATCCTTGCCTGGCGATTGAGTGACTTATAGAAAACAGCGTCTCTTCGCTGATTCTGGAATACTGACTAATATAAGATATCGGCGTCTGCGATTCAGGACTCCAGATCGTCCCGGAAGTCGCGTTGAATGCCCTTGGAGAAATAGTCAGCAGGCTCCTGTTACTGGGAATAGACAGCATCGAGCAAATGGGGGAGATGGGGCCTGGTACCGGAAATCGCTCCCCTATAGTCTGCTGGTCTGCATTGTTTCCGGATCAGGTAGTTAGCAATGATTTTGTCTCAGATTAGTTTCTGCTTAAGTGGCTGTATGTCTTTTAATGACAGCGAGTTCAAGTTGAATTCCATATCAACGCAGTCGGAATGATTCTCTGCCGCGACTGCTGATTCCCTGACTCGTTGTCGTCCCGCAATGGGGAGGAATCGCTGACAATCCCTGTCTCAAAAGACAATTGGCACCAAGTGGAATAAGTTGCTTAATATTCCCAATGTGACACACTTGTGGGGATTGGTGAAGACGAATAGTTGGCAGTCCGGGCGAATGAACGCAATATTCCTGGCGGAGAGATTGAGTGAAAAAACGAGCAATCAGGAATGCCGCGTTTTGCTGGCGTGTCTGTAGATTCTCAAGCCTAAACGCTTCGACTGCAACAGGCGTTTAAAAAATTATGCGGCGATACGTTCTTCTGCCGGTCCCTGATCATCCTGCTGATCGGGGAGTTGACTTTTTCTCGCTGCTGTCTGAATGCGGTAGGCAATTTCTTTGGCGATTGCCTGGTTAAAGGCAATCTGAAACTGATGAAAAGAGAACTGGGCGGCACAACACCAGCCGATCACAGGCTGGCAGCGCTGTGGTCTGAGTTCCAGTTCACGGATGGCACTGGCGAGAGCAGAAACGGTATGTTCTTCAAAATAGATGCCACTTCCGAGGCTGTTCTGCTCAAAACAGATAACAGACCGGGCTGCTTCGCACCCGCCGTAGATCACGACAGGCGTGCCACAGCTTTGTGCTTCAATGGAGGAAAGATCGAAATCAACATCGCGAGGACAGATCACTGCCGAGCAGAGACGGTATTGATCTCGCAGTTGCTGGTCTTCCAGTGGTCCGAGTAATTCGACGAGTGGGTGATCTTGCAGATCCTGGGGAAGTTCCTCGGCGGTGATTCCCGCGATGGAGAGACTTTGTCCCAGTTCCTGACAGGCGCTCACGGCCAGTTGATCGGCAGCAGTCCACTGTCCATCGACAACCAGCAGGTAAAATTCATTTCTCTGGTCAAATCCGGAACAGAAAAAATCGGTATCGACGGGAGGTTTGACGAACGAGGTAAATCGATCCCGATTCTGATTCTGGAGTGTCTTCGTGGGTACGACAAATTCCACTTCAGTCAGACTGTTGATGAGCTGCTGATTGAGGGGAGCCTGATTACTGGAACGGGGCTCCAGGTAACACATATGTAGCTGATGCGCTTTGCTTTGGATGGAAGCAGCGGCTTCGAGGCTGGTGCTGATAATCAGATCGGATTCAACTGAATTGATATCCCGCGCAGGAGAAAACCCGGTACCAAATCGGGCAATCGTTGATGAGTGAGGCCATGCCTGATTCAGTGCTTCCCAAATACAGTACTCGATACGAGTATGTGATACACCGGTATGCACTAATGTGACACTCATTTTGTTTCCTCCTTGAAACGTTGAGGAGTCAGTAGGGAATTCTATCGTGATCTAACCAGCAGTGCGCTTGCCGGTATTTTGATATCGAATGAGAAGACAGGAAGTCTGAAGGGGGAGTTTTGAGCATCTCACCTTCGGCGCAGATCTTGACAAAACTTAATATTCTGGTCAATCCGAATTTGTTCAGAAACAGGATCCGGCAGAGATCACGCAAAAAATAGAATGAAAACCTTCTTTATTTACTACTGCTGAACGCTGGTAAGTCAGTCTTCTCCAGCGGTTTAACGGGATGCAGTGAGTGCTCGTGGATCGCGTCAAAATCAGGAATCGCCACTCCCTGTTCTGCCTGGTGAATCAGGGCAGCCATTTCCCAGGCGGTGACATAGTAATATTTCCATTCCGGATGCCGTTCCGCTTCCGCGCGGAGCTCTGTGTGAAACGCTACTGTTTCCGGTCCCAGCAGGGTGTCAATATTTCCTGGTTTGGCCCCATGGGTGTGAAGTTTGATGAACGTCCAGTCGGGACGCCCTGTTACATGTACGTCAGCCGCAAGCCAGTGCTGTAGCCGATTGACTGTTCCAGGACGTCCGGCGTGCAGATCAGAATTTTCAATGCGGGGCATCACTCCCCATTTTCGTTGACTCCAGTCAAGTCGTAATGGCCCCTGGATCATGAGCAAGCTGTCTGACTCAGGTGTCTGACCGACCTGTGCGTGAACTCCCTGGTTCTGTGATTTCCGTTCACCGGGGCAGTTTTTTGCGTAATAGATGCTGTTGATAATCTCGGTCTGAGTATTGCTGGGGGCAGACGGCATGGTCAGGTCGGCATAACAGCCGGTTTCCAGCAGGATATCAATCTCATTGTCCACGCCACACCAGCGACCATCGGGTCGGGAGTTACAAAGCGCCCAGTTTCCGTGAATAAAGCTGTAGAGAATCTCGCCTGTCTGTGGATCTTTTCTCAGCAGGCCATGCCTGTCAAAGAGCGTCTCGCGAAACTCGTTCATTTTCTGCCTCAGCCCCTCTGCAGAATCGTGATCATGATGCAGGTGGATCTCCACATCTCCGTATCCCTGTTTACACAGCGAAGCCAGCCGGTTCAGATACTCCGGCGCATACTGGTCCTGTGGATAGAAGAAGGTATGTTGTGGCACCTGTCCCCGTGAATCACTGAACTGGGAAAAACGAGACGGATATTCTTCACACCAGCGATCAACGCGGGCGATGGCCTCCGCTTTGGTCGGGTTTCCCCATTCCGGTTCAAAGTGGTCACAGACCGCTATGAAAATATGCCGGGGTTGTTCCGGGCTGAACGAGACTTTCGGGTCTCGTCGTTTGGCAGACAGATACGCTGGAAGCCAGTACTGCATGTTCCGGGCCCGGATGGCACACCAGACCGCAGCCGCCAGGACGAGCAGCAGGGAAATACAAATCGAAACATAGATTACTGATAACGGGGACATGATGGTTCAGCTTTTGATAAAGGGAATAGTATCAGCGGGCATTGTTTCAGCATCGCTGACAATGGGCTCTGCTTCCGGGATTTCCTGATCGTTTACTGGAACTGCAGCAGGTTGGCTGCGTTCGGTACGTTCCCAGATGCCACTTTGCCTGGTAAAAAGAAAGCGAAACAGGCCAATCCCTAATGCCAGATTCATCTGCACGAACATCCCTGGGACGCGGCAGAGTTTTAACAGGCGACTGCTGCCATCCAGCTTCATACCAATGAAAGCAGAAGCATAAAACAGGATCTGCAGCGACAGTGTTGCCTGGTACAGCGGTTGATTTAATAAAAACAGGTTACACAAAAATGCCAGGGCCATAAAGACCGGACAAAACCAGCGCAACAGTTTGTGAGACCAGAACGCAAAAGAAATCGTACCGTAACGGGGATGCAAGAGTCCCTTCAGATGTTTCAGGCTCTGGAAGGCACCGGTGCCAATACGGATACGGCGTTTAAATTCGGCTTGAACAGAAGTGGCAGATTCTTCCACGGCGAACGCGGTTTCATCGTGGATGAGACGTTGTCCTGCGAGATGAACCCGCATGCCGATCAGGAAATCGTCAATGATGGTATCGGCTGGAATTGGCTGGTAGAGTGATTTTTTTAATGCATAGAGAGCACCATTCACGCCGAGGACTGCTCCGAGACGGGTCTCGCAATGCTTGAGGAAATTTTCGTATTTCCAGTACAGGCCGTCCACATTTTTTCCGGTCTCTGAATCTTCCAGAACGAGCTGCCCGCAGACGCAGCCAGTTGATTCTTCCTGAAAATGCCGCACCATCTGTTTGAGGCACTGGGGATCCATGTTGGTGTTTGCGTCAGAAAAAACAAGAATCTCTCCTGAAGCCTGGGGAACACAATCATTCAGCACAGATGCTTTACCGCGACGTTGTTCGAACTGAATCAGCCGAATCTGATCATTGCCATAAGCGCTGACAAGCTCTCCTGTCAGATCTTCATTGCCATCACAGCCGATCAGGATTTCCAGTTTGGAAGAGGGATAATCGAGTCTGGCAAGATTGTTAAGGCGTTCGAGTATCACTGCTTCTTCACGATACGCGGCGATGATGATTGAAACCCGGGGCAGAGAACCGGCGTCAACGGGTTCCTGTTCTTTCGAGTTCAGTTGTCTGGATTTATTTCGTGCCAGCATCCAGATTACCAGTGGGTAACCGATGTAGGAAAAACCGATCAGAAACAGGGTGGTCCAGAACAGGCTCTCGATCAGAAGAGGGCTCATAGGGGTGATCCTTTCTGAAATTGCTTATAAGGGAGTTCAGCCTGGTTCACTTCAATCTGTTGGACCGGCTGATTTTCATGATGAATTTTAATTACCCGCGCCGGGATACCGCCGACGGTTGTGTATGAATCGACGTTTTTAACGACAACAGCATTCGCGCCGACTTTGGAATGCGATCCCAGCTGGATTCCACCAATGATTCTGGCTCCTGCACCGATAAAGATGTCAGAGCCGAGTTCGGGGGAGATGTTGCGTTCAGCGCCGATGGTGACCTGGTGTTCGAGTTTGATATCATCCCCCGCTTTCACAGAACCATTAATCACGATTCCCTGGCTGTGGATGATCACAAATCGTCTTCCAAAACTGGCACCTCGACCAATAATGCACTGGCAGAAAATGGCATTGCATTTATTGAAAATCATGGAAAGCGGGAACAGCTTCCATGAATCAGACCACTGCATCAGCCGGTACCACAGCATCGCCATCGTACCATCCGTCAGGCAGGTTTTAAGCAGGCTGCGATAGGTGATGTTTCCGTAACACCATTCTGATTTTGCTTTCAGGTCTTCCCAGAACTTCATAGTCTGCTCACTTCGTTTTCACTGATATAGAGGGGATTCATCGTTTTGATCAGACGCTGCTGTTCACCAGCTGGTTCAACAGGTCTGCCAGTTGCCCTGCCTGGTATTCCCGCTTGAACTGATTAATCTGTTCCGGCTGAGAAATAGAGGCGTCATGCGTCTCTGTCAGTCGCTCTGTGAGCCAGTCAGCAATTCCGGAAACATTGTCTGCCCGAAAATTGGAAGCAGGCCAGAAACTGCCGAGGATATCAGCCGTCTCACCTGCAGGAGTGATTGACAGGATTTCCCGTTTGATGGCCAGATATTCAAACAGTTTAGCCGGCGCGACCCGGTCGGCTCCTTCGACATCACTGAGCAGCAGGCAGAGGGCGTCGGCATGTGACATCTTTTTCAATGCTTCGTGATGGGCACAGTATTCTTCCGAGACCAGGGTGCAGGCCGTCTGTTTGATCCGTTCCAGTAGCGCCAGTTGTTCCGGGGTTTTTCTGCCAATGAACTGCAGTTCCAGATTTTTCAGAATCTCAGGCTGTGAACGATGAACGGCTTCCAGCGCGTGAATCAGTGGCTCGACGGTAGTCAGATTCCAGAGTGTGCCGGTGTAGACAATGCGAAAACGTTTCTGCGCTGTACAGGGATGTTTTTTTAGAGGTTCATCCAGATGATCAAAATCATCCATATCGAAGCCGTTGTAGATGCATTTGCCGATGGCATCTGTACCGGACTGATGTGCGCGGTCGAGAAGTCGTTGTGTGCTGGCCTTGGTGGTCGCAACGATGGCATCAGCGTGTTTCATGACCGATTTCTGCAATCGGGACTGGATCAGATGCGAAACCCTGTCCTGCTGATGATTTTCCAGATACTTGCTGCTCAGGTCCCATTCGTCTCTGAAATCCACAATGAGCGGCAGCCCCGAGATCCGTTTCAGTTTGCTGGCAAGAATCAGATTGGAGTAGGGGGGCGCGGTCGCCAGAATGGCATCGTGCTGCATTTCTTTCAGCAGTTTTCTGCCTGCTTTCAGTGCATTGGGATACCAGAGGATTTGTGCATCAGGCTGGAGTAACAGCCCGGCACCCGACCTGGCGATTTTACGGCAGGCTGATTTGAGAGGCGACAGCAGGCTGGCGGATTGATGATTCTGGTTTTTGCTGGCCATATTCTTTTTGAGAGAGTAATCCGGTTCCCAGGTACGGGCTTTGACCAGATTCGTCTCTTCCGGAATATCGATCAGCAGGCTGTTGTCAAAAACAGGGACCGAGGGATTGGCGGCCATCAGCACACTGACATCCCAGCCGAATTTGCGCAGATATTTGACGAATTTTACAGGACGCTGTACGCCAGCGCCACCTACAGGCGGGAAGTGATAGCTGACCAGCAGCAGACGTTTCCGTGCTCCTTCCGGTAATAGATTTTCCCGGGGATCAGAAGTACCGGTCGGCCGTGTGATAATGGTGGACATGGTGTCGGTGTTCCTTCAATATTCAATCTCAGGCGCAGGCCTGTGGTGTTCGCGTGGAGTGCTGTGTTTTATTATCAATCCAGTAGCTGACTGGATGAGACTGGATGCGGGTGTGCTGTGCTTCTGAGAGCAGGCGGACCGCTTCGATTGCATAGGGGTGATTGTCATGCAGCAGGCAGAAATTTCCCCTGGCGGGCTGATAGTTCTGACACCAGTCCGTCATTTCCGAATTGTCGTGCATCAGATAATCGCGGGGATCGGTATCCCAGAGGACGACAGTGCGTCGTTGTCGCCAGAGTCCCAGCAGTTTACCGAAATTCAGTTTGCCTTTCGGCGGGCGAACCAGGTTTGTTTTCCTGCCGGTAATCTGCTCCAGGATTTGATCGGTCTGCTGGATTTCAGTAAGAAAGTCATGTGTGCTTGTCCGGGCCGGTTCGGAATGTGTCAACGTATGGTTACCGAGTTCATGGCCTTCCCGAACAATACGTTCAACCAGTTGAGGATATAGCCGTGCCTTTTCACCGATGACAAAAAACGTGGCCTGTTGCTGATATCGCTGCAGGGCGTCAAGCAGTTGGGGCGTGTGTTCGGGGTGGGGGCCATCATCGAAAGTCAAGGCAATGTTGATGAGTTGTCGATGCTCAGAATGACAGCATTTACTTGCGGTAGATAAATCCCCGTGATCGCCAGCGCCATGAACTACATACAGTCTCCGTGGAATCACTGCGGGTATCGTGTTCTTGACGAATTGACGAATGATATTCATGGCGGCTGTTTTCAAATCTGCTGTTTTGTTTTGTTGTCTTTACTCTGGTAAGACGATCGTGTTTTCTGTTGTCCGGTCAAGCCCGCTGTGTAATGGGTACTGCAGTCTGATAGAATCTGACTGATCTGCAGTGACGACTCATTCCATGACATTGGTTCAAAACTCCGTTGTTCACAAGGAGTATTTGCTTCTAATATTTCCGTGAGTGCCACAGCCAGTTCGTTTGAATTGTCAGCCGTTACCAGTCGATCACAGTTCAAGTCTGCAATTTCGGGAATTCCACCCACATGACTGGCCACAAACGGTTTGCCGCAGGAAATTGCTTCCAGCAGAACATTGGGTATCCCTTCTGAAAGGCTGGGTACTGCGATGACATCCGCTGCACGATACCAGTCCACCAGTCGGTGTTGCTGTTGTGATCCTTTTAACTGGAAGAATTCTCCCAGTCCTTTTTGTTCGATCATTTGTAACAATGATGATTCCAGAGAACCGTTACCTAAAACATAGCACGTAAAATGCGTGCCCACTTTACTTATTTTCTCACAGGCCTGCAGGAGTACAGTGTGCCCTTTAACAGGTTCCAGACGCCCCACACTGACAATGATTTTTCGGTCTACCGGAAGCCCCAGACGTTCCCGGGCGGCACGCTGATCGCCGGGACTGAACAGTTCCCGATCGACGCCACGGTAGACAGTATGAATTTTCTCAGGGTGCACCTGCAGCTGTTTCACAGCATTTCTGATGTCATTGCTGACAGTAATCACGCCATCGGCCTGCTGTAGCACATTTTGAATGGCACGTTTCCTGCTCCGGTTTTGTGTGAGCAGCAGCACATCACTGCCTCCGGTCATGACGACGACAGGAATCCCATGTTCACGGGCTGCTTTGACGGCCACTTCACCATCCGGATGTAACCAGTAAGACAGGATAATATCCGGTTGAAAACGGGAGATGGTGCGCTGCAGGCTCCGGTGCAGTGACCATGACAAAAACTGTCCATAATGCTGATGCAGGATTTTCGGCGGGTAGTAGAACCGCGGGTACTCCACCGTGAGCTGTTCTCTGTTTTCAACGGAGGTCCACGCGCGATTGATTGCTGCTCTGTGTTTGAGGAGATGCGAGAATTCTTCAATCCAGGGGACCGGTGTGATGACATGCACCCGATGCACCTGGGAAAGCGATTCAATCATGGATCTGTTGAACGTACCTTTCCCGTGCTGTAACGGGTTTGGAAACACGTTGGAAAGAAATAAAATTTTCATGGCAGGCCTGACTTCAGTAGATAAATTCGTAGTTGCTCATTTACTAACGACTGCCCAGTTTTCGATAACGCACCAGTTGACGTACTGCAGTATAAATACCGGAAGTTTTCAGGGCATTTCTTGAAACCCGGTCAATCCAGCAGGAAAGCTTCAGATAATTGAGCAGACTTTTATTCCGCAAGGACGCAGGGATCAGCAATACGGATCGACTCCGGGTTGTTTCGGAACAGTATCGTTGCTTGTATTCCGCATCCCCGGTTCCAAAATCAAATGTACGGGGAGTGTCGAAAGAGATCAGATCTTCCAGAATCAGCAGCAGTAAAGTTTCTCCGGGGGAAACTCTGGCATAATCCAGATCAAATCCAAATTCCAGATCATGATATATTCCTCGGTGCTGACTGCCAATTTTGAACGCAACCGGCTGGTCCTGATCCATCAGCAGGTAGGAACGTAAGGAGTCATTTAACGCAAAAAACATCAGTTCTTCGAGTTCTTTGTCACTGTTTTTTACTCGCAGTCCCAGACGCTGGGTCTGCCAGGTGTTCCTGGAGATCCGGTGTGCCGCATCAAGGAAATCAGCGACCTGGTCGGGGCGCGTGATGCGGACCAGTTTCAGATTTGAGTTGTCTCGTATTAATTTGCGATGCTTTCGCCGCGATTTGGAACGAAACTGGTTCCAGTAATCTTCCGGGTTTTCCGGAAACTGAATCAGGCACCGTGATTGAAAACCGGTATGGGAATAACTCAAGCAATGAGGGGACAGTTGAAACAGTGATTGATTGAGTGGTTCATCAATCAGAATATCTTCTAACAGCAGATACCTGCCTGCGGTTTGACCACAGAATGAGAGAGTCGCTTCCAGGAGAAATTTCTGAAAGGCATGATCGTGCTGATAGTCTTCTGCAATCAGAAATCGTTTACCATACAGAAAGTATCCGTGTATTTGTCTGGCCGGACCGAAGCCCCGCAGTACTTTAGTACTGATGGATTTCGGGAGAAGAATTCCTGCGGCAACAGGTTTGTTTCCCTGTCGGCACAAGATCAGGTGGCCATTTATCGAGGGCTGACTCCTCTGCAGCAGGGGAGCAATGCGCAGGACGTGATCGGGGTGCTGTTCAAGATCGGAATGGGGATCGTTCTGAAACAGTTCCTTCCAGTTCTGGTAGTGTTCAGAGACTGCTGTGAACTGGTCGGGAGTCAGAGGATAAATGCGAATCTGCAGCGATTCAAAGCCCGTGGGATTCAGATCTGCTTCACTTGCCTTGCTGGCTTTCTGTTGTTTGTCAATCAAATCAGGTTGCATGGCGATTAACCTTTTACAGAAGTGTTTAAAATATCGAGATACAGTTTTTCGTAATCTTTGATCATGGTGCGGATGTTAAAATATTGTTCAACGCGCTGGCGTGCCCGCCTGCCGATCTCTGTCCACTGACTTTGATTCTGGCACATCTGGACCAGGGCCGATGCCAGGAGGGCAGGGTTTGCAGAGGGAACCAGCGCCCCGGTTTCCGGCTGTTGTACAATTTCCGGGTTTCCGCCAACCTGTGTTGCAACGACAGGCAGACCGACTGACATGGCTTCCAGTAGTGTGAGTGAAATGCCTTCTGTCAGTGATGAGGAAACATAAAAGCCGGCCTGGCTGAGTAATTGGGGAATGTCATTGCGTTCCCCCAGAAATTCGACATGGGTTGTCAGGTGCAGTTCGGCGGCAATCTGTTCGAGCCTTTCTCGTTCCGGTCCGTCTCCGACGATGAGCAGACGAAACTGTGGAATCTGCTGTAAGACCTGTTTTACAGCATGAAGCATGGTGCCCAGATCTTTTTCAGGTGAAAGTCGAGAAACGGTGATTGCCGTCAGTTTGTCAGCAGGGCCGGTAAAGACAAACCGGTCGACATCGATCCCATTCCAGATGCGAGTTACTTTGCTGTCATCCAGCCAGCCGATTTTTTTACAGCGCAGACCGGTATCATCCGAAACGGGAACCACGCGGTCAGAAAAGCGGCTGGCGATAGAGAACTGCATGCGTTCACTGAGTGTCTCTCCAAATCGTCTGCCATGACGCGATTGAACAGTCACGGGGATACGCGACCGGTAAGCGGCCAGGCTGCCATAAAAATGAGGATAGGCATTGTGCGTATGCAGCAGATCGTAGTCCCTCTGGTTCAGGAAATCAGACAACTGTCTGATCTTTGCGAGTTTTCCCCGCGCGGTCAGTGGAAACTGGATCACCGGACATCCCATCTGTTGAATTTCTTCCGCCGGAGCGCCAGTCTCTCCCAGTACGATAAACTCCAGTTCGAATCGTTGACGGTCATGAAAGCGGGCGAAATCGACCAACAGGCGTTCCAGACCTCCTGTGCAGAGCGTCAGGCTCAAGTGACAGACGCGCAGCCGTTTCCCGGCAGGTGGATTCTGGTTCGCAGCCTCTATGGTTTTCGTAACTTCGATTGTGCTCATTGTGAGATTTCCAGTGGGTCGAATTATTCCTGATCTGCTTTGCGGATCAGGTTCATGGTCTGTTTGATTTTTCGTAATGCATTCAGAGCGGTAAACTTCCAGCGTGGACGCTGTATTTGAGCCCAGGTCAGGTAGCTGTGATGCGTACTCATTTTCTGTTTATGATGACTGTTGCCGGCGAGAAAGTCGTAAGCGTCAAATCCACGCTGGAAGCATTCTTCGATACACAGGTAATCCGTGATCACGCCCGGACTGAGTTTGCCGCAATATTCGGCAGAACCACCCTGGTAGCAGAGCACACGATTCCGGTCGATCAGGACCTGGACACAACCAATCACTTCGTTTTCGATCTTGACGCGAAACAGTCCCATCTGGCCGGTGGGAATCAGTTTACGGATCAACGCTTTATGAAAATTTGTAAATCGCTGGCTGGCATAGGATCCGGGTTCTCCTTCTTTCTCCCAGCGGGTCTGATGTAAACTGACCAGATCTGCAAAGATGGATTCTGCCTGTTCAATGGATTCCGCCCATTCGGTTGTCAGATTTCCATAGGTTTTCATGTTCTTACGTAGATTTTTCCGGGTGGAATAGCCGAAACCGGAAATCACTTCGCGCTCTTCTTCGCGAATCAGCTTCAGATCGAAATAGCGACTCTCAATTTTTCGAACCGATGTATCTGGCAGAGAGAGATTCCATTCTTCGAGCTCGGCGCTGGCAAAACCATCAAAATACAGGGAATCCCATGTCGGGTTATCAGCAAGCAGTTCGAGCAGTGCCTGCATGAATGCGGGCTGATCGGCGGGGGGAATCAACAGCGAGTTGTATTCCACACAGACGCTGTCTGTCGCTGGTTCACCGGCAGTTCCCAGGTGCAGGGTGTTAACAGGCAGCGGACCATCAAACTGTTCTACCCCCTGTGTCAGCAGGCAGATACCACAAGGCGCATTGTTCCGAGAGGCAACGACAAACGAATAGGGTAATAAGTCGCCAAAATGTTCGATCCAGGTTGAAGTCCAGACCGCGGAACACATCAGCGGAACAGCGTCCAGTTGTGCTTCCAGCGTTCGCCAGATCTGCAGGCAGTCCTGCGTCTGGTCTTTCTCACGCACATGCAGTGAGAGTGGTTCCAAAACATCAGATCCAGATTGGTTTTCCGAATTCTGTGTACGCTGTTGATCGAGACAGTTAATCGTAGTCATAGTAATGCTCATCATGAATATTTTAAAGAACTAAGAATTGATCGATTCAGGAACAGACCGATGCAGCAGTAATGCTCCTTTTTCAATAATCAGCCAGGTTCCCAGCAGAAAGACACCCCCTCCGGCGGCAACTCCTGCCAGGATGGCCCATGAGTTTCGAATTTCAAAAAACTGTGGTAAGTAGTAGGAATAACCCAGCAATACCAGGAGTGGTGCTAAAGTTGGCGCAATGGCCGTTCGCAGCAGTTGACCAGCCGAGATATTCAGTTTTTTCATCGCGTAAGGCAGGATGATTCCCAGCTCGGCGATGAAAATGGGAATTGCCGTTCCCAGTGCTACACCGATCAGGCCCAGTGACTGAATCAGGATCAGTGAGAGGATCAGGTTGGTGATGGCTTCACAGATATAAATCAACGAAGGCACTTTGACATGCCCCATCCCGTACAGCACGGAGCGGAAGGTTGAGACCGGTAATGCGATGATGCGGGCACCCAGCAGAATCATCAGAATAATATGACTTTCCGGGTAACCCGGTCCGATCCAGGTATTGATCAGGGTGGTACCAAAGAAGCAGACACCGATAAAGAATCCGGTAACAAGCAGAAAAGAGAGCGAGACCCCATTCAATACCAGCTTCTGCAATGCCCGGTGTTCGTCGTTGGCGTGCAGTTCACCAGCCCGGGGCATAAAGACTTTTCCGATTTGTGCAATCGGCATATTAATAAATTGTGTGAGTCGCAATGCGATATAGTAGGGAACGATCATGGCCGGGCTGAAAAAGATCCCGATCAGGATCGAATCGGTGGCTTCGATCAAAGTCCAGGCAATGGCATCTATAAATGCGAAACCACTGAATGAACCACATTCTTTGAGGATGCGCCAATCCAGGTATTTGCGTCCGATCCGAAACGTTTTCACCTGGCGAAACGCAAAATAACATTGACCGATATTTTCAACGAGTGTGATGGTAAAGAAAATCAGGGCAATCGTCAGCAGCCCCCATTCCGCTTTCAGGAACATTAGCGTCAGCACCAGTCGCAGCAGAGCACCGGTCAGGTTGATGCCGCGCTCTATATCAAACCGCTGAATGCCCATCAGTATGCCGCCAAACACGCTGCCTGCCATGCCGAAAAATACATTCAGTCCGAGAATCAGAATGACCAGCCTGATTTCAAATAAGGAGATCGCGCCCCAGTCGCTGATGTGGGGAGCCAGCCAGGCGATGATGCCTGCCGTCACTAATGCCAGACTTCCCATTCCCAGGTAAATTACAAATATCACATTGGAAACATGGTTGAGCCGATCCCAGTCCTGTTTCGCGTGATAATGAGCCACGTAACGACTGATGGTCTGGCCAAATCCCAGGTAGAGCAACCCGGAATATCCGGCGATGGCATTAATGAAGATCCAACTGCCATACTGCGCATCGCCGAGGATATGCAGGACGTATGGCATCAGGAATACGCCGATCACGAGGCTCACTCCATGATTGAGCCATGTCGCACACAAATTCATTTTGATTGATCGACGTTGATTCATCGTGTTATTTTCAGTGTGTGACCACTGCATTTCATATTAATGGGCAAAAATTCGTACAAAAATCAGGAACGCAATGAACATTCCCATGCTCACTCCGATCAGATAAATCACATGCTGTTTATTCCAGTAGACCAGGGGAGTCGGTCTGGCCAGACTGGCTCCTGCCAGATTCAGATAGGACGCGCAAACTCCAACCACCATGTAAGTGGGAACCACATAGCAGCGGGATAACGACATCATCCCGCCACACCAGGCGGCCAGGATCGCTGCGACG